>Ga0209121_10001663_pt1 | contig 23281 bp, 18 predicted proteins | sample Cruoilmetagenom3_FD_187292 | JGI IMG/M metagenome (GOLD analysis project Ga0209121, IMG submission 187292) | Oil polluted marine microbial communities from Coal Oil Point, Santa Barbara, California, USA - Sample 3 (SPAdes) (version 2) | ecosystem: Environmental > Aquatic > Marine > Oil seeps ... | reverse complement strand
ACCCATTCTCCTTTATCAATTAAAGGAATGGCTTGCTTGTATTTTACAGTTTTGTTTTCTCCGCTCATTACATGCTTAATGGTTACGCGATCATTACGACCAATTTTAGGCTGCTCTCTAACTATCGTTTCTACCACTTGTTGCTGACGAGAAGCTCCTGCACCTGCAGCTCTGTTTTGTGCTGCGCGCTCATCCATATTAGGAATCTCATCTTTTTGAGTTTCTAACTTCTCTTCTTTACGCTTCTTTGCTTCTTGTATAGTATCCGCTGTTTCTTGTGGGATCTCTCCTTTAAATAAGAATGAAATTACATCTTTATTCACTTGGTCTATCATTGCTTTAAACAACTCAAAAGACTCAAATTTATAAATCAACAACGGATCTTTTTGTTCGTGTACGGCTAACTGTACCGACTGCTTTAACTCATCCATTTTACGTAAATGCGTTTTCCATGCATCATCTACAATGGCTAGTGTAATATTCTTTTCGAAATCATTAATAAGCTGCGCTCCTTTAGTTTCATAAGCTTTTTCTAAATCAGTTACTACTTGTAAGTTTTTAACGCCATCTGTAAAAGGTACAACGATACGCTTAAATTTATCGCGTTGCGTGTTATAGACATTTTCAATAACTGGAAACGCTAAATCTGCTGCACGTTGCATTTTTTCGCGATAGTGCTTAAAGGCTTCTTTATAAATAGTACCAGCAATTTCTTGAGCTCCTTTTTTTGCAAATTCTTCTTGAGAAATAGGTGAGGCCATTGAGAAATAACGAATTAACTCGAACTCAAAGTTTTTAAAATCGTTAGCATTTTTATTGTTCTCTGCAATACCTTCTGAGGTATCAAAAATCATGTTGGCCAAATCTACACGAAGACGCTCACCATGCAAGGCGTTACGACGACGTTTGTAAACAACTTCACGCTGAGCATTCATTACATCATCATACTCTAATAAACGCTTACGTACACCAAAGTTATTCTCTTCAACTTTTTTCTGAGCACGCTCAATAGACTTAGAAATCATTCCATGTTGTATCACTTCGCCTTCCTTGAGTCCCATTCTATCCATCATCTTAGCGATACGCTCACTACCAAACAGACGCATTAAGTTATCTTCTAAAGACACATAAAATTGTGAACTTCCTGGATCTCCTTGGCGACCAGCTCTACCGCGTAACTGTCTATCTACACGACGAGAATCGTGACGCTCTGTACCTACAATGGCTAAACCACCTGCAGCTTTAACTTCGTCACTCAATTTAATATCTGTACCACGACCTGCCATGTTGGTTGCAATGGTTACTTGGCCTGCATTACCTGCTTGTGCTACAATATCGGCTTCTCTTTTGTGTTGTTTTGCATTTAAGACGTTATGATCAATCTTACGAATGCTCAACATCTTACCTAAAAGCTCAGAAATCTCTACATTGGTTGTGCCAATAAGTACTGGTCTTCCGGCTTGTGATAAGGCTGTAACTTCATCGATAACAGCGTTGTATTTTTCGCGTTTTGTTTTGTAAACTAAATCGTCTCTATCGTCTCTGGCAATTGGTCTGTTGGTCGGAATCTCCACAACATCTAATTTGTAGATTTCCCAGAATTCACCTGCTTCTGTTACCGCAGTACCTGTCATACCAGACAGTTTGCGATACATTCTAAAGTAATTCTGAAGTGTTACTGTGGCAAATGTTTGTGTTGCCGCTTCAATCTTTACATTCTCCTTAGCTTCAATCGCTTGGTGTAATCCGTCAGAATAACGACGACCATCCATAATACGACCAGTTTGCTCATCTACAATCATTACTTTATTGTCCATAACAACATACTGATTGTCTTTTTCGAATAAGGCGTAAGCTTTTAATAGTTGATTCAGTGTATGAATACGTTCGGACTTAACACCAAAGTCTCTAAATAAATCTTCTTTAAGATTCGCTTCTTCTTCAGATGATAAGCCTTGAGATTCAATCTTAGCGATTTCTAGACCCATTTCTGGCATTACAAAGAAATTTGGGTCGTCTTTACCCGAAAGGAATTCCACACCTTTATCAGATAATTCTACCTGATTATTTTTTTCGTCAATAACGTAATAGAGTTCTGCATCTACTTTAGGCATTTCTCTATTGTTATCTTGCATGTAGAAGTTTTCCGTTTTTTGAAGTAGTTGTTTTACACCTTCTTCAGATAAGAACTTAATTAATGCTTTATTTTTAGGAATACCTCTGTAAGCTCTCAATAATTGGAAACCACCTTCCTTAGTGTCACCAGCTGCAATTAGCTTTTTAGCTTCTGCTAATACACCAACTAAATATTTACGTTGTACGTCTTCAATTTGCTGAACCTTTGGTTTAAGCGCATCAAACTCGTGCTCATCACCTCGAGGAACAGGGCCAGAAATAATTAATGGTGTACGCGCATCATCAACTAATACAGAATCGACCTCATCGACAATAGCGAAGTGGTGTGGACGTTGTACTAAATCTTCTGGCGAATTTGCCATATTATCACGTAAGTAATCAAAACCAAATTCGTTATTGGTTCCGTAAGTGATATCTGCATTATATGCTTTACGACGTGCGTCTGAGTTAGGTGTGTGGTAATCGATACAATCGATACTCATACCATGAAACTGAAATATAGGTGCCATCCACGCGCTATCACGTTTTGCTAAGTAATCATTTACCGTTACTAAGTGCACACCTCTTTCAGTTAAGGCATTTAAATATACTGGAAGTGTTGCTACAAGGGTTTTACCTTCACCAGTTTGCATCTCTGCAATTTTTCCTTGGTGCATAGCAATACCACCAATTAACTGTACATCGTAATGCACCATGTCCCAAGTAATTGGCTTACCTGCAGCATCCCAAGAGTTAGACCAAACTGCTTGGTCACCATCTAAGGTTACGTAATCATTATCTCCGGAAACTTCACGGTCAAAGGCATTTGCCGTTACCAGAATTTCTGTATTGTTTACAAAACGTTTAGCTGTTTCTTTAACTACTGCAAATGCTTCTGGAAGAATGTCATTTAAAACGCCTTCAGTTACTTCGTAAATATCGTCTTCGAGTTTATCTACTTCTAGGTAGATATCTTCACGTTCGTCAATATCTTCTGTAACTTCTGCTTTAGCTAAAAGTTCTTCTTTTTTAGTGTTAAGCAGTAACCTTGCTTTAGCAATTTTTCGCTTAAACTCTATAGTCTTTGCTCTAAGTTCGTCGTGAGATAAGGCTTCTAGAGCAGATTCGAATGTTTTTATTTTGTCTACGATTGGTTTTATAGCACTAACGTCTTGTTTGGATTTATCTCCAACAAACACTTTAAGTACTTTATCTAATATACCCATGTTTTATTTTTTGGTCAGGTTGATTGGTGTCAAACTGTGTTTTAATTTTAGTAATAATACTAGCTTTTAAGGGCTAGAGCTTGTGTCGAATTACGAGCATTCGAAAATAAAAAAAGTCTCTCAGTTATGATAACGCAAGAGACTTTATTTGTGATAATATTATATGTTAATATTCATCCTCATTCCAGAGGTAATCTTCATCAGTTGGATAGTCTGGCCAAATTTCTTCAATAGAGTCGTAAGAGTCACCTTCATCTTCTATCGCTTGTAAGTTTTCAACAACTTCTAACGGAGCCCCTGTTCTAATTGCGTAGTCAATAAGCTCATCTTTTGTTGCCGGCCAAGGTGCATCACTTAAATAAGATGCTAATTCTAATGTCCAATACATTTGCGTAGTAATTTAGTTTTTTGCAAAAATAATTTTTTAGTTGAACAATTCAAGAAAAAACTAAATTAATTAATCATTAATAGAAAGAACGTGTAAACTTCAACTTTTATTTCGGATTAAATTTTGCAATTTTAATCCTCACTTTTGAAATAGAATGTTTGTCAATTCGAGTGAATTTTATGACCCATTGGGAATAAAATTAGTATCGAGAATCGGACTTATAAATGAAACTCTGTTCTCGATACATTCCGACAAAAAAGTCGATACACTCGAACTGACGTTTCATTAAGATTCTTTACTAGGAATCCACTTAATCTCTTCAGCTTGTAAATCATGTGACAACTTTCGTGCCAATACAAAAAGATAGTCAGAAAGACGATTAATATACATCATAGTTTCTGGTTGAAAAGGCTCTAAGTCATTAAGATGCGACGCTAAACGTTCCGCTCTACGGCAAACTGTACGTGCGATGTGACAGAATGACACCGTTTGATGTCCACCTGGTAAAACAAAGTGCGTCATCTGCGGCAAACTCGCTTCCATGCTGTCCATTTCTTTTTCTAAACGCTCAATATCTTCGTTAGATATTTTCGGAATGTTTAGTCGTGCTTTTCCACTCTTTAGAGTTGCTTTTTCTGGGGCTGTTGCTAAAATAGCACCAACCGTAAAAAGTCGATTTTGAATATGCATCAACGTATTTTTATACAATTGGTTTATATCCTGATCTCTGATGAGTCCAATGTGAGAATTGAGTTCGTCAATAGTTCCGTAACTTTCAATTCTTATATGATGTTTAGGAACACGTGTACCTCCGAATAAGGCAGTAGTGCCTTTGTCTCCTGTTTTTGTGTAAATTTTCATAAGTGTAAAGATAAGGCTTATGAGTGAGATGCTAAAAGAAGAAGAATTGACGAAATAGATTTATTTGAAAAGTCTCTATTCTTAATAAAAGCCTGTAGTAAGCAAATTAAAAAACTAAGAATTAGTCATTATAAGTATCACTCGAAATCATACCATCAAGTAAACGAATAATACGTTTGGCATGAGCAGCTACTTCCTCTTCGTGCGTGACTATAATAACAGTATTACCAGCTTTGTGAATATCGTCAAAAAGACCCATAATTTCCATTCCGGTTTTAGAATCTAAGTTACCAGTTGGCTCATCTGCCAAAATAATGGATGGTTTGTTTATTAAAGCTCTTCCTACTGCAACACGTTGTCTTTGACCACCAGAAAGTTGGTTTGGTTTATGATCCATACGATCTGCTAAGCCAACATCAGTTAGTACTTCTGTAGCTCGTTCTTGTCGCTGCTTTTTAGAGGCACCAGCATAAATCATTGGTAAGGCAACATTTTCTAAAGCTGTAGTTCTTGGTAATAAGTTAAACGTCTGAAAAACGAATCCTATTTCTGTATTTCTAATATCAGCAAGCTCGTCATCTGTCATCTCACTTACGTCATTTCCATTTAAATTGTAAGAACCTGCTGTTGGTGTATCTAAACAACCTAATAAATTCATGAGTGTAGATTTACCAGAACCAGATGGACCCATAATGGCAATATAATCTCCTCGTTTTATATCTAAATCAATACCTTTTAAAACATGAACAATTTCTTGTCCTAATTTAAAATCTCTTATGATGTTTCTAATTTCAATGACGTTGTCACTCATAATTCTTAGTTGCTTGAAATGGTACTGCAAGATACACGATTTTGCAGTAATTTATTTAATAAGACGTTAAAGTTGTAAGGTTGTTACACTCTAATTTTAAAATGTTCTTTTACTTGTTCTTTTCTAAAAAAAACGAATCCTAAATGAAAACAATCTACGGTAACTGTTACTGATTCATGAGACTTAATATACTGCCATGCTTCTGTCATTCCTTTAGACCAGTAAATGTCGTCAAAAACGAATACAGTTTCATTATGAACTTTTGATAATAGTGTATTGAAATATTGAATAGTAGCTGCTTTGTTGTGATGGCCATCGAAAAATATGAAATCGAATTTTTGATCTTCTAAAGTTGGTATAATTGAAGTGAAATCTCCTTTTATAAATGACGTGTTTTCAATATTTAATTCTTGAAATTTTGATTTCGCGAAATCTGAAGTGTTCTGACAGCCTTCTATAGTTGAGATATTTGAAGTCTCGTTTCCTAGTGCTATGGCATATGTTCCCATACCTAAGGAAGTACCAAGTTCTAACACGGATTTGAAATTAAAATATTGAGTCATTCTAAAAAGTAATTTAGTTTCTTTCTCTGTGCTGCTTGATGCGTTAATCATTTTGCGAACACTGCGCTTTTTTGAGTTAAGCGTTTTGGAACCTTCACCGAGGTCTGTAATTTCTAAAACTGTATTTGAGTTTTTTAAATGATTCCGATAGTTGTTAAGTTTACTATATGCCGTATACTTTACATTATCATATAAGCATTTAGTAACAAAATTATAGATAAATGGAGAATGTACTCCGTGTTGATTTGTGGAGCTAAATAAGAATTTTATGTATGCTAAAATTTGATACATGTTAGCCTTCTAATTTTTCTGATAATTCAAACCAACGCATTTCTTTTTCTTCAATAGTATCAATGATTATTTGAAGTTCTTTTGATAATTTATTAATATCGTCTTGAGATAATTTTGGGTTATTAAATTTAGTTTCTAAGGCTTTTTTATCTAATTCTAAAGATCGAATTTTAGATTCAATATTTTTGTATTCCTTTTGCTCATTATAGGACAGTTTATTGGCTTCGTTTTTCTCTACGGCCTTAGCATTATCTGTTTTATCACTTTTCTCAATTTGTTTTGGCTGACTACTATCGTAAGCTCTAAAATCTGAGTAATTTCCAGGAAAATCATCTACAACACCATTGCCTCTAAATACAAACATATGGTTCACAATTTTATCCATAAAATAGCGATCGTGTGAAACTACTAAAAGTACACCAGGGAAATCCATTAAAAAATCTTCAAGAACATTAAGGGTTACAATATCTAAATCATTAGTTGGCTCATCGAGAATTAATACATTAGGATTTTGAATTAAAACGGTACATAAATACAATCGTTTTTGTTCTCCGCCACTTAATTTCTCTACAAAATCCCATTGCTTTTTACGATTGAATAAAAAGCGTTCTAATAATTGTTGCGCACTGATTTGCCTACCTTTAGCTAATGGAATATAGTCGCCAAATTCTTTAATAACATCAATAACTTTTTGATTTGGTTTTGCCTTAATACCTCCTTGAGTATAGTAACCAATCTTTACGGTTTCTCCAATAACAACTTTACCACTATCTGGTTGTAAACTCTGCGTTAATAAGTTAAGGAATGTCGATTTACCAGTTCCATTTTTTCCTATAATGCCTATACGTTCACCTTTTTTGAACGTGTACTCAAATCCATCTAAAATCGTTTTGTCTTTAAAAGCTTTAGATACATTGTGGAATTCAATGATTTTGCTACCTAAGCGTTCCATGTTAATTTCTAATTGCACTTGATGGTCGTTACGTCGTTTATGTGCCTTAGCTTTTATCTCGAAGAAATCGTCTATTCTACTTTTAGATTTTGTGGTACGTGCTTTTGGTTGACGACGCATCCAATCGAGTTCTTTTTTAAAAAGTTGTTTGGCTTTACCAACTTCTGTTGCTTGATTTTCAATACGTGCTTCTTTCTTTTCTAAATAATAAGAATAATTGCCTTTATAAGTGTGTAACTCGCCTTGATCTAATTCTATAATTTCATTACAGACACGTTCTAAGAAATAACGGTCGTGCGTTACCATAAACAAAGTTTGTTGTGTTTTTGCAAAGTAGTCTTCTAACCATTCAATCATTTCTAAATCGAGATGGTTGGTAGGTTCATCTAAAATTAAAATATCTGGTTTACTCAATAATACTTGTGCTAATGCTAAACGCTTTTTTTGTCCACCAGAAAGTGTATTCACTTTTAGTGTAAGATCATCTAACTTTAACTTTGATAAAGTCTGTTGGTATTGTGTTTCGAATTCCCACGCATTATCTCTATCCATAGCTTCAAAAGCCAATTGATAAGCTTCAGAATCTTCAGGGTTTTTTAAAGCATTTTCGTAGGCTTCAATAGTTTTTAAAATTGGAATATCTGAAGCGAAAATAGTTTCTTCAACTGTTAATTTTTGGTCTAAAACGGGCTCTTGATCTAAAAATGCTAAACGCAGTCCTTTTCTAATAACAATTTGCCCTTCGTCTGGCGAGTCTTTTCCAGATAATATATTTAGAATAGATGTTTTTCCACTTCCATTTTTTGCAACAAAAGCAATCTTCTGGTCTTTATGAATACTAAATGACAAATCTTGAAAAAGAACGAGCTCTCCATAAGATTTAGATATATTTTCAACGTTGAGGTAATTCAAACTAAATTTTTCACAAAGAAAGGGAATAAACCAAAAAGAAACCTAATAGTTTTGATATTGATTTTGATACATTATATTTGTCCGTAAAGATCCATTGCACATATGAAGCGTATTAAGCTTTTAATTATCATTTTGAGTTGTATCGTTGTTTCTTCTTGTATTCCTCACAAAGATACAATCTACCTTCAAAATAAAGAGAATTCTATTTACGATACGATACCTAATAATCTTACAGAAGTTCAAAAACCTTATCGAATTCAGATTAATGATATTCTTAATATTAAAGTAAAAGCAATAGATCAAGAAACCGTTGCGATTTTGAATCCAAGTGGTGAAGAAAATTTAAACGCAAGTAGTGCTGAACGCGCTTATTTTGATGGTTTTACTGTAGATGTACATGGTAATATTAGAATACCAACTTTAGGTGAGGTTAATGTCTTAGGTTTTACAACCGAAGAAATTGAAAAAATGATTGAGAAAAAATTGTTGGATGAACAATTTAAAAAAACGGCAAATATTTTTGTTACCGTAAAATTAGCAGGATTACGTTATACAGCAAATGGAGAAGTTGTAAACCCGGGAAGTGTGGTTTTATTTAAGGAACGTGTAAATATTTTTGAGGCTATTGCTAATGTGGGTGAAATAACATTAACAGGTGATAAAAAAGATGTTTTGATAATAAGACAATATCCTCAAGGCCAAAAAATACATCATTTAGATTTAACGGATATAAAAGTTATGCAATCTCCGTATTATTATATTCAACCTAATGATATTATTTATGTAAAACCATTGAAACAAAAATCATTAGGTACTGGTGAAACAGCAGTTTCAAGTTTAACTACAATAGCAACGATAGTTTCTTTGTTAACGTCTTCAATTTTAATTTTTACACGATTATAATTCATGAGCAATAGAGATTACGAAGATATTGATGCACTAGAGTCACAACGCGTAAGTTTTGATTTTAAAGGCTATTTATTTAAAGCACTTAGCCTTTGGAAACTTGTTTTGTTTTGCATTGGTGTAGCATTATTAGTAGCGTATTTTATTAATGTTAGAAAAGAGAGTATTTACAGGTTAAATTCTCTGATTACCATTGATAATGATCAAAACCCCTTTTTTACAGCTAATACAAGTATCTCATTTAATTGGGGAGGTGTATCGGGTAAAGTAGGAAGCATATTAACAGAGATTAAAACAAGAACGCATAATGAACTCGTTATAGATTCTCTAGAATTTTATCAGCAATATCTTAAACAAGGAAAATATCATTTAGTTGACGTTTATAAAGGCGCTCCAATTGAAGTAGAAACTGACAAGTCTAAACCTCAAATGTTAGGGAAGGCAATTGGAATTAAACTTATTGATAATAAAACATACGAATTGTATTATGAATTTGAATCACAAAGAGTCATAGGTCAGTTATTTGATTCAAAAAAAATAATAAGGATAAATGTTTCTCCAGGATTATATTCAAAGGAGTATAAATTTGGTGAACAGATTAAGACTTCTTTTTTTAATGGTATAATTAATTTAAAACCTGATGCTTTAGTTACCAATGGTGATACTTACTTTGTTAGGTATTTAAATTTTGATAGAGTAGTAGATCAATATAAAAATAGTATTAAAATAGAACCTTATTCTAGAGAGTCATCTTCCGTTTTAAACTTGTCATTAATCGGGAAGAACAAAACTAAAATTGTAGATTTTCTAAATGCTACTTCAGCTATCCTAAGTAGAACAGAATTAGAGCGTAAAAATTTATACGCAACCAATACTATAAAATTTATTGATAGTAGCCTTGGTGCTGTAAATAATAGCTTAAAAGCTGTTACTGATGAAATGAATGACTTTAGAAAAGTCAACAAGGTTTTTAATGTCGAAGAAGAGATTAGTCAAATCTCTGAACAGTTAAAAGATTATGAGCAAGAAAAGTTGCTAGAAGAATCTAAACTGAATTATTTAAATAGTCTTGAGAGTTATTTAAGAACCAAGACAGACTATACAAAGATTGCTGCGCCTACTTCTGTTGGTATAGAAGAAGGTAATATTTTGGCTGGTGTAGGAAAAATTATTGCACTTTCTGCGCAAAGAAGGAACCTAGAATATTCAACTAAAGAAGGTTCTATTCTTTTCGAAGATATAGATCGCCAAATAGATACTGAAAAAAATGTTTTGTTAGAGACGATTAATGTTACTAAGCAAACATTAGGTATACAATTAAATACAGTAAGTAGAAAGATAGCTAATTTAGAAGCTAAACTTATTGGGCTACCAGAAGATCAACAGGAATATCTTAAGATTCAACGAAAGTTAGATTTAAGCAGAGAAGCTTATGAGATTTATCAGGCTAAACGAGGCGAAGCAGCTATAGTAAAAGCAGCAAATGTGTCTGATATAACAGTAATAGATGAAGCAAAAGACATAGGGAATGCACCAATTGGACCAAATAAATCATTGAACTATATGATGGCATTGATGATTGGTTTTTTCTCACCGATGTTCTTGATTTTTGTTATTTATCTCTTAGATAATACAATTCATGGTTCTGATGAGGTTGAAAAAATGTCTAAAATTCCAATATTAGGATTAATTGGTAAATATCGCTATAAGAATAACTTGGTAGCTTATGAAAAACCAAAATCTGCAGTTGCTGAATCTTTTAGAGCAATTAGATCTAGTTTGCAATTTATTTATAAGAATAAGGGTAAAGACCAAGGTGCAAATACTTTAATGATTACTTCTTCGGTGAGTGGTGAAGGAAAAACATTTACCTCTATTAATGTAGCAACGGTTTATGCCCTTTCAGGTAAAAAGACAATCTTATTAGGTCTAGATTTACGTAAACCAAAAATCTTTGACGATTTTGAAATTACTAATGAAAAAGGGGTTGTTAATTACCTTATTGGAGACAGTTCTTTAGATGAAATTACAGTAAATACGCATATTGAAAACTTAGATTTAATTACTTCTGGACCAATTCCTCCAAATCCTTCAGAATTACTGATGGGGAATAAATTGAGAGAATTAATAGATGTACTTAAGTTAGAGTACGATATGATTATTTTAGATACGCCTCCATTAGGATTAGTTACTGATGCATTGGAGTTGGTGCAATATGCAGACGCTACAATTTTTATGGTACGTTTAGATTATACAAAGAAAGGTATGCTTCAACTTGTTAATGCTAAATACCGTACTGGTGAATTGAAGAATATAAGTTTTGTATTAAACTTTTATAGACATAAAAACAATCATAATTACGGTTACGGCTATGGTTATGGCTATGGTTACGGTTATGGATATGGAGTATATGGAAATGCGTATCATGAAAGGGATGATTACACGATGTTAGATAGAATCAAGATGTTTTTTAGAAGAATATAAACGTTTTTAATAATTCAATTTGATAACCAAAACACAACTTAAGTTTAAACGTTTATTTGATGTTATTTTTGTTTTGGTGCTTTTGCCAATATTAATAGTGCCAATTGTAATATTAGTTGTGATTGCTACTATAGACACTAATAAATATGGTGTGTTTTCACAATTACGTGTTGGTCAACACGCAAAGCTTTTCAAAATATATAAAATAAGAACACTCAGAGAAGGAGTGCATCGATTAGGGCATTTAGATAAGAGTGCTACAACTTTTGGGAAATTTTTAAGACGAACTAAATTAGACGAATTACCTCAGCTTTTTAATGTATTTTTTGGTGATATGAGTTTTGTTGGTCCCAGACCTGATTTACAGGGTTTTGCGGATGAATTAGTTGGTGAAGATAGGACTGTTTTAATAGTTAAACCCGGAGTTACTGGTCCAGCGACTTTAAAATATAAGGACGAAGAACTTGTTTTAGAACGGCAAAAAGACCCAGAACATTACAATAGAACGATTATTTGGGTAGATAAAGTGAAAATCAATAAAAAGTACGTTCAGAATTACAGTTTTTACTTAGATTTGACACTCATTTTAAAATCTACTTTAAACAAATGACACATTCAGAAGACAAAATTGCAATCATAGGATTAGGTTATGTCGGTTTGCCCCTAGCTGTAGAATTTGCGAAACAATACTTTGTTATTGGTTTCGATATTAATAAACAGCGAATCAACGAGTTAAACACTGGTATAGATAAAACATTAGAGGTTGAAAACGACAATCTAAAATCGGTTTTAACAACTGACTTAAATGGTAGTAAAGGTTTATATATTACTGATAATATTGAAGCTTTATCTGTTACAAATATATATATAATTACAGTGCCAACTCCAACAGACGCTTTAAACAAGCCTGTATTTACTCCTTTAATAAAAGCTAGTGAAACTGTAGGTAGAGCCATGTCTAAAAATGATATAGTTATTTATGAATCAACTGTTTATCCTGGAGCAACAGAAGATATATGTGTTCCGATTTTGGCAGATGTTTCTGGATTAAAATATAATGAAGAATTTTTTGCTGGATATTCTCCAGAACGTATTAATCCAGGTGATAAGCATCATACAGTTACAAAAATATTAAAGGTTACTTCTGGTTCTACGCCAGAAATAGCGAAGAAAGTTAATGATTTATACCTAAAAGTTATTACAGCGGGTACACATTTAGCTCCTTCAATAAAAGTGGCGGAAGCAGCAAAAGTTATTGAAAATTCTCAACGAGATATCAATATTGCTTTTGTGAATGAATTATCAAAAATATTCAGATTATTAGATATTGATACAAAAGCAGTTTTAGAAGCTGCTGGTACAAAGTGGAATTTCTTAAAATTCTCCCCAGGTTTAGTTGGAGGGCATTGTATTGGTGTAGACCCTTATTACTTAGCTCAAAAAGCAATAGAGTCTGGTTATAACCCAGAGATTATTTTAGCTGGTCGTAAAATGAATGACAGTATGGGTAGTTATGTGGCTACAGAGACAGTTAAAATGATGATAAACAAAGGGGCTACAATTAAAGGTTCTAATGCTTTAGTATTAGGAATTACTTTTAAAGAAAATTGCCCAGATATAAGAAACTCTAGAGTGATTGATATTATTGAAGAGTTAGAGTCTTATCATGTTAATGTTGATGTATATGATCCTTGGGCTTCAAAAGAAGAGGTGAAGCATGAATACAATATTGATTTAAAGTCTTCAATGTCTGAATTAAAATCTGATTATGATACTATAATTTTGGCTGTATCTCATAACGAGTTTTTAGAACTGTCATTAGATAATCTAAAAACTGATAAGAGTGTAATTTTTGATGTCAAATCATTATTGCCAACCGACCAAGTAGACGCACGTTTATAAACCAAATCTTTCAAACTTATGTACTCAAATCCACATCATACGGAGGATATCTCTCAGTTAAATTTTTTAATAACTGGAGGTGCAGGATTTATAGGTTCAAACCTTGTAGAATATTTATTGAAGTATAACGCAAAAAAAGTTAGAGTTTTAGATAATTTTTCAAATGGTTATCGAGAAAATTTAACTGAATTTATGGATAATCCAGCCTTTGAATTAATTGAAGGAGATATTCGCGACATAGATACTTGTAAAAAAGCAATGGAAGATATTGATTATGTCTCTCATCAAGCTGCATTGGGTTCTGTGCCACGTTCTATTAATGATCCAGCTACAACTAACGAAGTTAATATTTCTGGGTTTTTAAACATGATGATTGCATTGAAGGATAGTCCTACAGTAAAACGTATGGTGTATGCAGCGTCAAGTTCTACATATGGCGATAGTCAATCCTTACCAAAAATAGAAGATACTATAGGTAAGCCTTTATCACCTTATGCGGTTACAAAATATGTCAACGAATTATATGCCGATGTATTTGGAACAACTTATGATACTGACGTTATAGGCTTAAGATATTTTAACGTATTTGGTCCTAAACAAAGTCCAAATGGTGCTTATGCGGCTGTTATTCCATTATTTATGCAAGCTCTAAATGATAATGAGCCTTCAAAAATAAATGGAGATGGAGAGCAGACTAGGGATTTTACTTTTATAGATAATGTGGTTCAAGCTAATATTAAAGGCTTTTTTGCATCTAAGGAAGCAAAAAATGAAGTGTTTAACGTGGCATGTGGAGAGCGCATAACTATCAACTATTTGTGGGATTCTTTACGCGTAGCCGCAAATTCTGAATTGAAAGCAATTTATGGTCCGCCTAGACAAGGTGACGTAAGAGATTCTTTGGCGGATATTTCTAAAGCCGAAAATCTTTTAGGATATAAACCTAAATATACTGTAAGAGAAGGTTTGAAGATTACATGGGATTATTTTAATTAGACTTAATTCTCCTGAAATTTTGTTTAATCTAATTTTAATATCTTTATTCTGAGTTAATTAACAAAGGTCTATTAAAATCCCTAATATAAATAAGCTTTACTATAACATTAATTATTAATATTTTAGTAACAGGTGGAGCAGGTCAATTAGGGAGTTCTATTGCCTCTAAATTAGCATTAAAAGATGATGTAACGATTGTTCTTATAGATAATCTTTCTACAGGAGAAAAATCTAAAATCCCAAAAAGTGACAACATTATTTTTATAAAGGCTGATGTCAATAACTATAATGATATTATATCAATTTTTGCAACTTTTAAGTTTGAATATGTATTTCATTTTGCGGCTGTTGTAGGAGTAGAGCGAACATTAGAGAATCCTATTGATGTTTTAAGTGATATAGATGGTATTAAGAACGTATTGTCATTGTCTAAGAATTCAGGAGTAAAGCGGGTGTTTTATTCAAGCTCATCTGAAGTATATGGTGAGCCATTTGAAATCCCTCAGAATGAAAAAACGACTCCTTTAAATTCTAGATTACCTTATGCTATTGTAAAAAATGTAGGAGAAGCCTTTTTTAAAGCATATCACAAAGAATATGAATTAGATTATACAATTTTTCGTTTTTTTAATACTTATGGTCCTCTACAGAGCAACGATTTTGTAATGCCGAGATTTATGAAACTAGCAATGAATGACCAGCCTATCCCAATTTATGGAAAAGGAAATCAAACACGTTCGTTTTGTTATATTGATGATAATGTAGATACATGTTTAAAAGCCTTATTTGAAAATGTATACATTAATGATGTGCTCAACATAGGGAATGATAATGAAATAAGTATCATTCAATTGGCTAAGAAAATTATAAAACTAACAAAGTCAAAATCCGAAATTATATTTCTTCCCTCTTTGAAAGAAGGTGATATGAATAGACGATGTCCAGATATTTCCAAAATGAAAGCTTTACTAGGTAGAGATTTAATTTCATTAGAAGAAGGTATTAATAAAATGATCTATCATTATAATACTTATACAATTCAAAAAGCATAGAAATTAAACCAATTTCCTATATTTCATTTCTTATATTAGCAGTATTAAATAAAATTACAATTGAAAACTGCTGAAGAGCATTGGTTATACGTTATTTCTTCTAAAAAGAAATTAATAGATTTTAATTTCAAAGAAATATGGAAGTATAGAGATTTATTGTTTTTGTTTGTTAAGCGTGATATTATCACCTTGTATAAACAAACAGTTCTTGGCCCTTTATGGTACTTAATTCAGCCACTTTTTACATCATTAATATTTACATTAATATTTAATAACCTAGCAGATATTCCTACTGGAGAAGGTGTGCCAAATTTTCTATTTAATTTAGCTGGTATTACATCTTGGAATTATTTTAAAGATTGTCTTATTGGTACTAGTGATACCTTTAAAAAGAATGAAAATATTTTTGGCAAGGTTTATTTTCCTAGAGTTATTATGCCGATGTCAGTAGTGGTTTCTAATCTTTTGAAGTTCGGAATTCAAATAGGAGTATTTATTGGGTTTTATATTTATTTCATCTGGTTCTCGTCGAAATCATATAGTGTTAGCCCTAATATTAGTTTAGCATTTTTGCCATTACTTGTAATTTTAATGGCATTATTAGGCCTTGGTCTTGGTATGATTATATCATCGATGACTACAAAATATAGAGATTTAACATTCTTAGTTCAATTTGGAGTTCAGCTATTAATGTATGGATCTGCGGTAATGTATCCAATGTCTTATTTTGAAAAGAAATTACCTAATTATTATTGGCTAATTGAATGGAACCCTATAGCTATAATTGTAGAAGCATTTAGAACTATGGTTTTTGGTACTGGCGAATTAAATTCTTTTAAATTGATTTATGCAGGTATTACAAGTTGTGTTATATTTTTAATAGGATTAGTTATTTTTAATAAAACAGAAAAAAGCTTTATCGATACAATATAATGGGTTCGGATATAATTTTAAAAGTTGAAGGTGTAGGAAAGCAATATAGGCTTGGGCTTGTTGGTACAGGTACTATAAGTCATGATTTAAATCGATGGTGGAATAAAATAAGAGGCAAAGAAGATCCGTATTTAAAAGTAGGTGAGACTAATATAAGGATTGAAAAAGGTGATTCACAATATGTTTGGGCGATAAAGAATATTAATTTCGAAGTTAAAAGAGGTGAAGTATTAGGTATAGTAGGTAAGAATGGAGCAGGAAAATCAACACTTCTAAAAATATTATCTCGAGTTACAGGTCCATCGACAGGGGAAATAAAAACAAAAGGAAGAATTGCATCATTATTAGAGGTCGGTACAGGTTTTCATCCTGAAATGACTGGAAGAGAAAACATTTATTTAAATGGTGCTATTTTAGGAATGACTAAAGCTGAGATTAGTGATAAAATTGATGAAATTATTGATTTTTCCGGATGTTTAAGGTATGTAGACACTCCTGTAAAACGTTATAGCTCTGGTATGAAAGTACGTTTGGCATTTGCTGTAGCCGCACATTTAGAACCAGATATTCTTGTCGTTGATGAAGTACTAGCTGTTGGTGATGCAGAATTTCAGAAAAAAGCTATTGGTAAAATGCAAGATATATCTAATAGTGATGGAAGGACTGTATTGTTCGTAAGTCATAATATGGCAGCAGTGAAAAGTTTATGCACGCGATGTATTGTGTTAGAAAATGGGGAAAGTGTTTTTGAGGGAGAAACAGATCAAGCGGTAGATTTTTATTTAAATAATTCTGGCTCTAATAGTTCAGAATTTTCGGGAATAATACAATTCAATGAAAATGATATTGGAAATCATCAAGTGTCATTATTAGAGGTAAAGTCTTATGATAAAGAAAATAGAGTAAGAAGTACTTATTTTAATAACGAAGATATAAATATAGATATTAAAGTAAATATCAAGGAGTCTATAAAAAATTCGCGATTTGCTTTAATTATTGAAACCCAAAATGAGGAGAAAGCATTTGTAAGTGCTTCTAATAACATTACTAATGGCGAATTAAAGAAAGGGGGTTTTACGTTTACAGTGGTAATACCTAAGAATTTATTAAATAATATTGAATATAATGTATTTGTAAGTGGCGCTATACCAGGCAAGAATTATTTTTTTAAACCTAATAAATGCTTTTCAATAAAAATTGAAGATTCAAAAAGTAAAGGTTATAATTTTAATGAAAAGTGGCATGGAACGGTTCATCCTGAGCTTAAATGGTCATTAAAAACATGAGTGCAATTAAAAAGTTCAGTTCAATAAAGAAAAAGTTTGGAAGTGTTTTTCGTTACGGAAAGCAGTTTTATAATATAAAAACGGGTAGTGATTTAAATATCAATGCAAAGCCTAAAGTTTTAAATTTAAACATCATTGACAGCTGTAATTCTAAATGTACAATGTGTAACATTTGGAAGCAAGATGAAGCTTTAGAGGTTAGTCCTAATGAATTGAAAACAATTCTTAATGATCCTTTGTTTTCAGAGTTAACACATATTGGCGTAACTGGTGGTGAACCAACACTAAGGGAAGATTTACCAGAAATTTATAGCGCAATTATTGATGTAACTCCAAATATTTTAGGCTTAAGTATAATTACTAATGCTATTGAGAGTAAAAAGGTAATATCTACTATAAAAGAGATAAAAACCATTTGCGATCAAAGAAATGTGAAGTTTTCAGCGATGGTCTCTATAGATGGTCTTGGTAAAGTACATGATAATGTAAGAGGTGTTAAGGGTAATTTCGAAACTGCCATATATGTTTTTAATACTTTAAAAAAAGAACTAAATATTCCAACATCTTTTGGTTGTACCATATCTAAAATTAATGTTTGGGATGCAGATGATTTATTATACTATGCAAAAAGCAATGATATGTATGGTAGGTTTAGAGTCGCAGAAACAATTAACAGGCTATATAACCAGAATAGAGGAAAAGTTATTAGAAACTTTGATGAGGATGAAACATACAATCTTCTTTTGTTTTTTGAAAAGCTAAAGCTTACGTATGAGCGCAATAAAATATATCAACGCACGTATTCAAGCATTCAAAATATATTAAAAGGAGGAGAGAGACTAATAGGTTGTCCATATCATAATAATGGAATTGTATTGGGCTCAAAAGGTCAGATAAGTTATTGTGCACCAAAATCTAAGGAGATTGGAAATTCACTGAATACATCTGCATTAGAGTTGTTTAAGGCTAATTTTGAAGAGAAAGAACGTATTTTTAATGAGGATTGTAAAAATTGTATTCACGACTATCATGCACCAATAACATTTGAAGAGTCAAAGATTGAATTAAAAGCAAAACTTAATTCTAAAATCTTAAATATTGATAGCGAAAAAAGAGCGCTTAAAGTTGCTAGATTTTTAAAAGTGGTTCCAAAAAACAAACACGTATACCGCGTGTTTATTGTGGGTTGGTATGGTACAGAAACGGTTGGGGATAAAGCTATTTTAGGAGGTGTAATTAATCATTATAAAAGCAAGTATCAGGATAACCTTGAACTCGTTGTAGGTAGTCTATATCCATTTGTTTCAGAAAGAACTTGTAAAGAATTGCAGATTGATGCAAAAGTAGTTTCTACCAAGACGATTGAATTATTGCGTTATGCAAAAAGCTCGGATGAAATTGTAATGGGTGGTGGTCCGTTGATGGATTTAAGCGATTTGTATGTACCTTATTTAGGTTTCAAAGTATCAAAAATATATGGAAATAAGACTACGGTTTTTGGTTGTGGAATAGGACCTTTAAAATCGAATAAATATAATAAAACAGTTAAAAGTATCTTGAAGTTGGCAGATGATGTGAAGCTAAGAGATAAAAAGAGTATTGCGCTATATAACTCTTATGAATTTAAGACTAATGCAGAGTTTTATGGTGATCCAGCCAAAGGTTATGTAGAAAACATAAGTAAGCAAACTAATGTTGAACAACAAAATGTACTTAGTTGTTTTTTAAGAGAATGGACTTTTGAGTATTTTCATGGAACAAGAGAAGTATTTGAAGATCAAAAGGTTGAGTTGGAAAAGGCAATAGCTAAAATGATAATAGAAAAGGCTGAAGCGATTAATGTAGATAAAATAGAGTTTCATCATATGCATAATTTTGTTATTGGAAATGATGATAGAGATTTTTCAAGGTATTTTGTTGATCGTTATTTTGAGAATGATTCTAGAGTATATATTCATAAGAAATTGTCTACTGTAGATTCAATAGTAAAGACCATGAAACAATCAAAGCTTAATATATGTATGAGATTTCATTCTATTTTATTTGCTCATACTTTGAATACAGATTTTATAGCAATTGATTATACATTAGGAGGTAAAATACATGCATTCTTAGAAGATGCTAAATGCCTTGAAAAAAAAATATCAGTAGATAGTTTAGTAGAGCAATATAATTCATAGATTTATTGAAAGTACTTATTGTAAATACATATGAAAGTGGAGGTGCGACCAAAGCAAGTTTTAGGCTAGCTGAAGGTTTGAGGTCTAATAATATTGATGTCTCATTATTGCTTAAAAGAAATAGCTCAACATCTATAGACGCAGAAGTATTAAAGCCACTACCAGTTCCAATAATTCAATATGTAAAACAAAAAATTGGGAGACTATTAGTAAAGCTAAATCTAATTCATAAGAATAAATTATTATCTAAAGCAGATCGATTTGTAAAAGGGAGATCTGAAGGATTAGAATTGTTTACATTTCCAAATTCGTCATTCGATATAACTACTTCAGAATTATATAGAAAAGCAGATATTATAAATTTTCATTGGGTTTCAGATTTTTTAGATTATTCAAGTTTTTTTAAAAAGAATGTTAAACCAGTTATTTGGACTTTACACGATATGAATCCCTTTTCAGGAGGTGAGCATTATGAAGAAATTTATTTTGGAATGAATGAAAATGGTATCCCTATTGATAGAGTGCTTACTCAGAATGAACTAGAAGTAATCAAAAGTATTGAGACAATAAAAAAGGAAGCACTTTCTAGCACTAATAATCTTACAATAGTTAGCCCTTCTCGATGGTTAGCCGAAAAGGCAAAAACTAGTTCTGTATTTAGAAATTTTCAGGTTCACTGCATTCCAAATAGTTTAAATACAGAAATTTATAAGTTAAGAGAAAAAAGTGATGCAAGAGAATTATTAGATATTCCTCAAGATAAAAAGGTAATCTTGTTTGTAGCTGAGTCTTTAACGAGTAATAGAAAAGGTTTTACGTTTTTGAAACGTGCGATTGAAAAATTAGATAGTACAGATTTAGCACTTTGCGTTGCAGGTAAAAACAAAAGTAATATTGATTTTAATAATACAATTGAACTCGGAGTGATCAAGGATGAGTATACAATGAGTATGGCATATGCAGCTGCAGATGTTTTTGTTATTCCATCATTAATGGATAACTTGCCTAATACTGTTTTAGAGTCTTTATGTTGTGGAACTCCTGTTATTGGTTTTCCAATAGGTGGTATTCCAGAGATGATTGTTAATGGAGAAAACGGTCTCTTAGCTTCTGAAATCAGCGTTAAAGCATTAGTTAAAACAATTAAAGAATTCTTATTAAATAGTAAAAATTATAATAGAGAGGCAATTCATGAATCCGCAGTAAAAAAATACAGTCTGGACGTTCAAGCCAATGCCTATATCGATTTATTTAAAACTGTTAAGGTAAATGAAAATTAGTGTATTAACACCTAGTTTTAATTCTGGTGCATATTTAGAAAAAAGCATTCAAAGTGTGCTTGATCAAAGTTATAAAGATTGGGAACATATAGTTGTCGATGGCGATTCTACCGATAATACAGTTAATATTTTAAAATCATATAAGCACCTTAAATGGGTTTCTGAGCCAGATAAAGGTCAGTCAGACGCAATGAATAAAGCCTTTATAATGTGTACAGGTGAAATCATTATATACTTAAATGCTGATGATTATTTTTACCCAGATGCATTTTCTATTATTATTAAGTATTTTGAAGAACATTCTAGTATAGACATGTTTGTTGGAAATCTACATATTGAAAAAAGTGGTAATATAGAACCAAGAACAAATGCTACGATTTCATGGAAAGATCTTTCTGTTTTAAAAGGACGATTTCCATTAAATCCTGTTAGTTATACATATAAAAGACATGTTCAAGAAAAAATAGGTAATTTCCCTGTTAATGAACACTATACTATGGATTATTGGTTTTTAATAAGAGCATTTTATCTATTTAAGATTGTGAAAATTGAAGACTTTTTAGGTTGTTTTGTCTTTGTTGAAAATAATAAGTCAAGTACTATTAAAGGTGAATATGAAATCCAAGCGCCACATGCTATAAAGTTTACTAGTAAATTTACACCATTGCGTTTGCCATATGTTTACACAATGCTTGCAATTCATCCTCAGAATCCGAAACCAAATAAGCTATTAAAAACAATGGTTGAAATGGCTGTATGCATTAAGAAAGGACTAAAATAAATCTAAAATTGAAAAAGATACTTTTTATTACTCATGAAACCAGTAGAACAGGTGCTCCATTAATAGTCTTGTATTTTATGAGGTGGTTAAAACTTAATCATCCTCATATAGAGATTGATTGCTTGAGTTTGAGCACAGGAGATTTAAAAGATGATTTTAAAAGTGCTTCTCAGCATTTTTTTGAAGTTGATACTACTACGGATAGTTCAATCTTGAAAAGGGTTATTTATAAGATAAAAGGAATATCTCAAAAGGCTAACAAGAAAAAGAATCTTTTAGCTAAAATAGACGAACAAAACTATGATTTGGTTTACGCCAATTCAATATTGAGTTTAAAATGGGGAACAAAGATTAAAAGTTTAAAAACTAACATCAAGCTATTACTTCATTTGCATGAATTAGAGGTGAATATAAAAACCTATGCGCCCAATTTTGAAATATTGAAAAGCGTTGTAGATCAGTTTATTTGTGTATCAAATCTGGTTCAAAATAACCTTATAGTAAATCATAATATCCCTGATTCTAAAACTAAGGTTATATATGAATATTCAGATTTAAGGTCAGTATTACCAATAGCTATTAATCCAAAACCAAAGAAGAAATTTATAATAGGTGCTTCGGGAAGTGTAAACATTAGAAAAGGTTATGACTTGTTTCTTTGTGTAGCTAAAGCTATAGTAGAACAAACAAATACGGCAATTGAGTTTCATTGGATTGGTAAGTTTTCAAATAAGAAAATTCAGTTGGAAGTTGAAGCAGATATTTTAAAAGCAGGCCTAGAAGACTATGTTTTTTTTAAGGGAGAGTTTAAAAATCCTGAAGAAGCGTTTAAAAAGTTTGATGTGTTTTTAATGACGTCAAGAGAGGATCCATTTCCATTAGTATGTATAGAAGTTGGTAATTTGGGAAAGCCTATTATTTGCTTTGAAGGAGCAACAGGAACTCAGGAAATTTTAAAAGAAGGAGGAGGTAAAATCGTTCCATATTTAAGTGTCAGTTCAATGGCAAAAGAAGTAGTAGAATATATTGCTAATCCACAAGAAATTGAAAAAGATCGTTTGGAAGCACAAAAAAGATTTAAGAGATTCTCCATAGAAAATCAATGTCCAATTATTTACGAAACTATTCAAGAATTATAAATAATACCCAAAGTAATTAATAGCTTTAATTTGAAAAATATATATATTATAATTGTAACTTATAATGCAATGACATGGTTAAAGCAATGTTTAGATAGTTGTGCATATTATAATGTAATCGTTGTAGATAATGCGTCAACAGATGATACTTTACAATATATATCTAAAAACTATTCGCATGTTAAGGTGCTTCCACAGAAAGAGAATTTGGGATTTGGTAAGG
>Ga0209121_10001662_pt1 | contig 23282 bp, 24 predicted proteins | sample Cruoilmetagenom3_FD_187292 | JGI IMG/M metagenome (GOLD analysis project Ga0209121, IMG submission 187292) | Oil polluted marine microbial communities from Coal Oil Point, Santa Barbara, California, USA - Sample 3 (SPAdes) (version 2) | ecosystem: Environmental > Aquatic > Marine > Oil seeps ... | reverse complement strand
TTTCCCGCTCATAGAGTGCCCCTTAGTGTCCACCATCGAAAGCGGACACTAACGCACCAAAATCAGTGCCGTTAGGCGGGGGACACCGGACGCTTACGAATTGACCGCAAGCCACTCCAATTGATCCGCAGATTCTACAGCTCGGCATTATTCACAATTTGAATCGAACCGGAACACAACGCTAGAAGAGGCACCAAAACAACAAGCCTGCCAGCGGTTCACTCTGGGGCACTCTGTGGGGCATTAAGCGGCCACCAACACCAAGGAACAGAAGTCTACAATGATCTGGAAAGTGTTGGCTGGGGTGGTAGGATTCGAACCTACGATACATGCTACCAAAAAGCATTGCCTTACCACTTGGCTACACCCCAACTAATCGATCTTTTAGTGGGGCCGGATAGGCTCTGCAAGCGGTTTTTTGGGAAATCGGGCTGTCCATTTTGTTGTCAATACGCCACATTGCTTACGCCGGTTTTAGAAAGGTTAAGCCGTGGAAAAACGAGATGTTGTTATTATTGGAGCAGGGGCAGCCGGAATGATGTGCGCAATTGCCGCCGGTCGTCGGGGGAGGTCGGTTTTGTTGCTGGATCACGCGCGCAAGATTGGTGAAAAAATCAGAATATCTGGCGGCGGGCGCTGCAATTTCACCAATCTGGAAACGAATGCGCAGCATTTTCTGAGTGGGAATCCGCATTTTGTGAAATCCGCATTGGGGCGCTATTCACCCTATGATTTTCTAGCGATGGTCGATGCCCATAAAGTAGCATGGCATGAAAAGGCCAAGGGTCAGCTTTTTTGTGACAATAGCGCGCGGGAAATCGTCGATATGTTGTTGGCTGAGCTTGCTTCTGCGGGGGCTGAAATCCGGAAGAATACGGAGGTTCAAGAGGTTGTTCGCCTTGATAAAGGGTATCAAATTAAAACGTCGCAAGGTCGGGTTATTGCAGAGTCTCTCGTGATCGCCAGTGGTGGAAAATCGATCCCGAAAATCGGGGCGAGCGGTCTTGGTTATGCTTTGGCCGAACAGTTTGGCCTTAATGTTATTTCACCGGTTCCGGCGCTTGTGCCGCTCACCTTTGGAGCGCAGGATCTGGCCGCTTTTCGCGAAATGGCGGGCGTATCGACGCCGGTGAAAATTAGCTGTGGTGCCGGTAGCTTTGAAGATGAAATGCTCTTTACACATCGAGGGCTTTCTGGCCCCGCAATACTGCAAATTAGCTCATTTTGGCGGCCCGGACAAACGCTGACCATTAACTTTCTGCCGCAGGGCGGGTTGGAAGACGAACTGGCTGCGGCGAGGGCTGAGTCCGGCGGACAAGCGGTGCAAACCATGCTCTCGCGGCTCTTTCCTAAAAAGCTGGCGCGCTATCTGGCAGCAAAGTTTGGATTTGGAGGTACCATTTCGGATCTTTCCAAAAGCGATGTATCTTCGCTGCGAACGCTCTTAACCGACTTCAAGGTGGTCCCGACAGGCACAGAGGGGTATCGCACGGCGGAGGTCACGCTTGGCGGGGTAGACACCAGTGAACTGGACGCCAAAACCATGCAGGTGCGCGCGGTGCCCGGGCTATTTTTCATTGGCGAAGTTGTCGATGTAACCGGCTGGCTTGGCGGATACAATTTCCAGTGGGCGTGGGCTTCCGGGCATGCGGCAGGCCAAGTGGTTTGACACATCCGCGCTAGGAGCCGATCTGCTCGCGCAAGATCGTTACCGTTAGCGAAATGAAAATGTACAGCCCGAAAAAGAGCGCCAATGCCAAAAGAGTGTTTTCCAGCGCTTTCGGGTGGGTCGGCACATCAGGTGGAATAGGGGCTACAGCAAGGCTGAGATACCGCGTTTGCCGGTTTACTTCCATCCGCGCGGCTTCCAATGACGAGAGCGATTGCTGAAGAAGCATCTGGCGCATTTCGAGGTTCGATTGCGCAATTCGTAGCTCACCGCTTACCCGCGCGAGTGATGCATTTTCCGTTCCGCTGCTGATCATGCTGGCGCGCCGTTCCGCAATACGCTCGGTCAGGCCTTTTATGTCTTGCTCGATGGCATTGACCTGCGCGCGGTTGGGTTGCGCGTTGCTGTTGATCTCGGCCAGATCGAGGCGCTTTTGCTCCAGCGATGCTTCAAGGCCATTGAGAATTCCCATCTGGCCGGTAATTTCGGCGTCAGCACTGAAAATCCCGCGGGTTTGCTGTAATTCCAATACGACATTGGCAGCGTCCAGAACAGCTTGTTCAGCTTCGTTATAGTTTTCGGTTGCACCGGTGAGTTGATCATTGCGCAAGGGGGCCGCCAACTGGTCCACCCGTTCCTCGGCAAATTGAATAAGCGCCCGCGAAAACTCGGTCGCTTTCTCGGGGGTGATCGCAATAACCGACATCCGAATGACGCCTTCGGTCGGGTCGTAGCCGATTTTGACATATTTTTCGTATTTACTAAAAGCATCTTCCATGCTGGAATCTGCCGGCAACCGCTGAATTTCATCTATGAAATCCTGCTGGAAGTGCGCAATGAAACCATTTTCACTATTGAGCCGGAGCATGGCTTCGCGCGAGCCCAGAAAGCCCTGAACGATCACGGAATCTTCGAGATTGGTAAGCCCGGACCCGCCAAGGAGTCCCCCGATCGCTCCCGCGCCGCCGCCATCCGGTTTTTGAATAACCATTTGGCTATCAACCTGATACATAGGTGTCGCGACATTATAAAAATAATTACCTGCAAGATAGGTCGGCAAAACAACAAAGAAAAATAGGCGCAGTGAAATCAGGAAGAATCGGGCTTGTCGGCGACGGGCCATGGATTTCTGAATCTTTAGAATATCGGCACGTCGTTCTTCATCCGAAATTACATCGGGTGATGCATTTGGCGCTTTCGCACCGCTCTTAGCCCCTTTTCCACCGGGTGGCGGGTTTGGGGATGCAGAAGTGGTGTCGAGCATTGTTACTCGGTCTCGGGTGACATCAAAACCGCGCTCTTCAAGCATTTTTGCGGCTTCCTGACCGCTGGAGGGGCTCAACCCCATACGCACGGCTTTCCGCCGCGCCATGCGGAAATAGGCGGGCGTCCCGGGTTCGGGCGGTGCCGCTTTTTGTGGCATTTGAAGGGCTTCCGCCTGATTTGGTTTACTGGTCATATTCGTAAAGCCGCTTTGCATCTTCTAGAGTATCAAACATATGGAATTGCCCATCTTGAAGCACTGCGCCTCTGGTGCAGTATCGTTCCAGAATTTTGGGAGAGTGTGAAACGATAATCACGGTCGATTTTGTCAGCCTTTCGTGCAGGACATTCCCTGCTTTTCGGTTGAATTCGGCATCTGTACTGCTCGGCATACCTTCGTCGATCAAATATATATCAAATTCAAGGGCTAAGAGCAACGCGAATGAAACCCGCGCGGACATGCCCGAGGAATAAGTGTTCATGGGGCGATCAAAATATTCGTCGATGTCCACTAGATATCTGCAAAAAGCTTCGATGTAATCTGCATCCAACCCGTAAAGCCGCGCAATGTAGCGCGCATTTTCGGCGGCGCTGTGGGTGGCGTTCACACCGCCCATAAAACCCAAGGGAAAGGATATCCTCGATGAGCGGGTTATTTTGCCTTCATCGGGTTTTTCCAGCCCGGCCATCATGTTGATTAACGTGGTTTTTCCGGTGCCGTTTGGCGCCAATATGCCGAGCGATTGTCCGAGGTCAACCCTGAAGGTCGCGCGGTCCAGAATGACTTTGCGCTGCGTTCCCGTCCAGAAGGACTTGCTGACATTCCTGAATTCTAACATTTCTGTCTATTTATCCAACGCAATGAGGCCACGCAAACCCTAGTCCCACAATCTTAACATATCACAAAGTGATTCATAGAAATTGTTTTGTTAATCAACATGTACTGCGCAAACCTAAGCCGTATTAAGCGAATGTGGCGGCTTAGCTCATGAAGTTCACAATGAGAGTTACCCCTAGCAATATCGCAATCCAAAGCACCATGGAGCCGGTTGGCCAAACTTGTGCCATTCGTCCTTCCGGCCCGTGGGAATGATAAAGCCTGTCGATTATGTTGTTTTTGTGGCGGTGCCCGAAGCGGGTCACACTTTGCCAAACAAATAGGACCACGGCACTGATACGGCTCAGCAGGGCTGGAAACAGTCGCCGGTAGCTCCAGTCAACATCCAGATTGATCGCGCGAATTTCCGGCGGGTGGATGCCGGTGCGCATCAAAACCCCAAAGGCCAGTAATGCAAATGCAAGTAGCTGAAGTTGGGTTATAACGTGGCCAGCCGTATAAGGATGAAATTCAACCTCGTAGGGCAAAAGAGCGTAGAGCGGGTCAGGATAAACACCGATCCCGATGCACAAAAAGGCAATGATCCCCATCGCCAAAAGCATATGGATTGGGGCTTCTTTCGGGCGCATACCGCTATCATGCGCAAAAAAGGTAAAAAACGGGATTTTAATGCCGGAATGGGAGAGAACGCCCGCCGAAGCAAAAACCAAAATGGCCCAGATAATCTGGTAATGCGCACCTGCGGTTTGGTCGATTATAAGGGATTTGGTCACAAAGCCCGAAAATAGCGGAAAGGCCGAAATGGACGCTGCACCGACCAAGCACAAAATAGCGGTAAGCGGCATTGTGCGGTAAAGCCCGCCAAGCTCGGAGGCTTTGGATGTGCCGGTGCGATAAAGCACTGCCCCCACGCTCATGAACAGCAGCGATTTATACAGGATATGAGCAAAGGCATGGGCGGCGGTGCCGTTCAGCGCCATCTCTGTGCCAATGCCGATGCCGACTACCATAAAGCCAAGCTGGTTGTTCAGGCTATAGGCCAACACGCGGCGCAGGTCGTTTTCGATCTCGGCAAAAAAGATCGGAAACAGGGTCATGATCGCGCCGATATAGATCAGGATTTCGGTGCCCGCAAAGCCACGCGCCAGCGCATAGATCGCCAGTTTGGTGGTAAAGGCCGAGAGGATAACCGTGCCAGTGACAGTGGCTGCGGGATAGCTGTCCTGCAACCAGTTGTGCAGCAGCGGGAAAGCGGCTTTTACCCCAAAAGAGAGGAATATAAGCCATGTGCCGACCGAGCCAAGCGTCATGGCTTCAAAAGCAATGGTTCCGGTTTCACGGTAAACCAACGCGGCTCCGGCGAGCAGGACAACCCCCGAGCCGATCTGGATGACCAAATAGCGCATACCGGTGTTATAGGCCCCTTCTGTTCGGCGCGCCCAGATCAGGAAAACCGAAGCAATGGCCGTGCCTTCCCAGTAAAAAAACAGGGTTATCAGGTCCCCGGCAAATACGGCCCCAATGGCTGAGCCTGCATAGAGCAGGGCTGCAACTTGCTGCACGGTATCTCGCACATGCCATGCATATAGATTGCTTAAAAAAGCTGCGATTGCGAAGATCAGCGCAAAAACGCGTGAGAGCTTGTCCACGCGCATAAGGTCAAGCGTAAAACCAAAAAAGCCCACCTGACTATGCACGCCAGCTTCTAGCATCCAAATCTGGTAGGCCGCCAGCACCGGCACCAACAATAGAAAAGCAGCGCGAATTTTTCCATTTGGCAGAGCAAATAGAACAAGAGCCGCAGCGAAGAAGAGAAAAGCGGTCGGAATCTGGTCAATCATCGTAATTCACCTTATCCAGTTCGGCTTCCGGATAGTCTTCGCGGTCAACCGCTTTATCACCATAATAATCTTCGGGGCGCTTGATGAGCACGCGCAATCCTTTAGCCAGCAGGATCAGGGCCGTGAACATCACAAACCCATAAATTCCGTAGAAACCGGGGATGTATTCTACATCAAAATGCCCGTGTTTTTCATAGGCAAAATCTGCAAGAAACAGCAGGCCGCAAAAAATTGCCAAAGCCCAAAAGATTTTGTTGGCGCTGCCCGGCTTATCAACCCACATCATCATGCGCCCAAGGCGCGGGTAGGTGTCGGGGTTGTCGTTGGGATGTTTATCCATCGGCCTCTCCTCCGTAACCCGAAACAATCGGGGACAGGAATTCTTGCAATTCGCCGGCGTAGAAAAACAGAACCACACAGCCAGCTGCGGTCAGGGCAGGGGGCAGCCACACAAGCGTCGGGGACTCTGCGATTTTTGCGTCAGCCGGTTGGTCTGCTGCGGGCAAAAAGAATCCGCGTCCGACAATTGACAACAGGTAATAGACGTTGAGCAACGAGCTGAGCATCAGGACTCCGATCATGATCCATTGCCCCGTATCGGCAGCGCCAAGCACCAGCAACCATTTGCTCCATGACCCCCCCAGCGGTGGCAGGCCGATAATCGAGAGCGCACCAATGAAAAAGGCACCATAAGTGAACGGCATGATCCGGCCAAGCCCGTTCATCTGGCTGATATTGGTTTTATGCGTGGCTACATAAATAGAACCCGCCGCCATAAACAATGTGATTTTTCCCATCGCGTGCATGGCAATATGCAAGCCCCCGCCAAGTGCGCCCATAGAAGTGGCCAGCGCCATCCCGAGCGTGATGTAGGAGAGCTGGCTAATCGTAGAATAAGCCAACCGCGCCTTGAGGTTATCTTTGGTGATCGCAATGATCGAAGCTGCAATGATTGTATAGGCCGCCAGCCACATTAACCATTCAGACGCGCCCGTTTCGGCCAGAAAATCAATGCCGAAAATGTAAATACCGACCTTGAGCATGGTGAACACACCCGCCTTCACCACAGCCACAGCATGAAGCAGCGCACTAACTGGTGTTGGGGCGACCATCGCGGCAGGGAGCCAGCGGTGAAACGGCATCAATGCAGCCTTGCCAATGCCAAAGGCATAGAGTGCCAGCAAAACAGCGACCATCGGGCCGGCAATGTAGCCCTCCAGAATGCCGCCTTGGGTGAAATCAAGCGTGCCGGTTAGGGTATAGGTCCAGATAATGGCCAGCAGTTGCAGCCCGATCGAGGTGCCGATCAGGATGCCCAGATAGGTGCGCGCGCCTTTGATCGCCTCAGGGGTGCCCTTGTGCGCCACCAGCGGATAGGTCGAAACTGTCAGGATTTCATAAAACACAAACAGTGAGAACATGTTGGCCGAAAACGCGATTCCCATAACGGCAGCAATGGCCAATGAAAAGCTCGCGAAAAACCGCGCGTGGTGGGTCTCGTTATTGCCGCGCATATAGCCGATGCCGTAAAGATGCGTCAAAATCCACAGACCCGAAGCGATGATGGCAAACATTAGCCCCAATGGCTCTACATTGAAGGCGATGCTCAGCCCGGGGAAGACCTCAAACAATTGGACTTGTTCGGTTGTGCTATTCCCGACATTTGACAAAATAGCGAGGACGCAGAGAAAAGTGGCCACGGCCGCGGCGAGCGTTAGGCCGTCGCGCAAGTTTGGGTTATTGCGGAAAAGAAGGTTGGTAACAGCCGCCCCAGTGGGGATCACCATCGTTAGGAATATTGCGGTATTCGTGTCCATCTTTGTGCCCCCTACATCATGCCAGCGGTGCCGGCCAGCAGCCCTTGGGCAGCCGAGCGGGAGGCACTCAGGGTGATATCAGTCGCAAAGCCAAACCAGATGCACGCCAGTGCCGCTATCCATAGCGGAATAAGCATCGAAAGCGGCGCAGCTTTCTGAAGAACCGGCCCTTCGGGCGCTTTGAGATAAAGCGTCTCGATCACCCGCCAGACATAAATAACAGCCAGAAGCGAAGATAAAACGATGAGCACTGAAACAGGCCACCAGCCTTTTTCAATACTGGCCTCTACCAGAAGCCATTTGCTAATAAATCCGGCGGTTCCGGGCACGCCGATCAGGCTCAACCCGCCAATAACAATTGCGGCGCTTGTCCAAGGCATGATTTTCCCCATCCCTTCGATCCGGTTATAAAACGAGCCGCCTGTTTTCAAAACGAGCGCACCAACCCCCATGAAAAGCACAGCCTTGGTGATGCCGTGGTTAAACAGGTGCGCAATGGCTGCTGTTAGGCCGGTTTCGGTCAACAGGCTTATCCCCAACAGCATATACCCGATCTGGGCAATGCTGGAGTAGGCGAGCATCCGTTTGAAATCGTTCTGGAAAATAGCGATAAACGAAGCTGCAAACATAGCAACAATAGCAAAGGGCAGAATGATGTATTCAAGCGTGTTGACCTCAAAAAGGAAGGCGGGCTGAAACACGGAGAAGGTAAACCGCAGCAGAATATAAACAGCGACTTTGGTTGCTGTGGCTGCCAAAAATACGGTTACGGCTGATGGGGCGAATGTATAGGCATTGGGCAACCACAAATGGAGCGGATAGATCGCTACTTTGAGGCCGATCCCTACAACGATAAAGCCAAAAGCTGCGCGAACCGTCCGGTTGCTGCCTTGGTCGGCGATACGTTCAGCAATATCTGCCATATTAAGCGTGCCGGTCACCATGTATAACATGCCAAGACCGATCACAAAAAAAGTGGCCCCGATTGTTCCCATAATCAGATAGTCATAAGCCGCCGTCAGGGCCCGCTTGTCTCTATAAGAACCTTGCGCGATGAGCACATAAGTCGAGAGCGACGAAATTTCCAAAAACACAAATACGTTAAAGGCATCACCCGTTATTGCCACGCCCAAAAGGCCGGTAATACACAGCAAAAATGCGGCATAAAACAGCGTATGATGCTTCGCGGGAATTTCGTCTTTTATGCTTTCACGTGCATAGGGCAGCACAATTGTACTGATCGCGGTCACAAGCAGTATTACAAAAGCATTTGTGGCATCTACGCGGTATTCGATCCCGAGCGGCGGTGCCCATCCGCCGATATGATAGGAAATAACACTCCCGTCGATGACCTGCATTAACAGGAATATCGCAATCACAAACGAAACAGCGCTCGCGACAAACGCAATGAGCCAGCTCAATTGCCGGCTGCCAAGCAGCACTACGAGCGGAGCGGCCACAAATGTCACAAGAACCTGCAAAACCGGCAGGTGCTCGGTAAACGTCATCGCGACGTGCTGGGTTGCATCAACCGCCATTACGCCCGCCCGCCCATGGATTTGCCGTGTAGGGCGTTTTCGGTGTTCACAATCGCTTGCTCGATCAACAAAAGGTCATCTTCTTCAATGGTGTTATATTCCTCGCGAATGCGCACAATCAGGGCCAATCCGAGCGAGGTTGTCGCAACCCCCACAACAATGGCCGTAAGAATGAGCACATGCGGCAGCGGGTTTGAATAAACCACATCCGGATCTATCTCCATATCAAGCGGGAAGATCGGCGCTGTGCCGCCCGAAATTTTACCCATCGAGATATACAGCATAAAAACAGAGGTTTGAAAAATGTTGAGGCCCACGATCTTTTTAACCAGATTGCCTTTGGCAACCACAATATAGAGTCCGGTCATCATCAACACTGAAAAAAGCCAGTAGTTGAAGTGACCCACAACATATTCCCATGTAAAATCGATCCCCATTACCACTCCTCATCACTCATGCGCGGTGGGCGGCCTGCAAAGGCGTAATAAATGGCCACCATAACGCCGGTTACGGTGATCCCGACCCCCAGTTCGACAACAAAGATGCCATAGTGCTGCCCGTGAGAAGGGTGGTCTGGCGTAAATGCACCGTAGTCGAGATAGGCATAGCCCAAAAACATGCTGACAATCCCGGTGCCGGCATAAAGCAAAACGCCAAGGGCAATTAGCTTGTGCACCAACCACGGGGGAAAGACCTTTTGCACCGTTCCGAGGCTGAAAACGATACCGTAGATAATAAAGGCAGCCGCCATAATCACACCAGCCTGAAAGCCGCCGCCTGGTGAGAAATCACCGTGAAACTGGACATAAAAGGCAAAGAGCATGATGGTGCCGACAAGCAATTTTGTTACGACGCGCAGGATAAGGTGATGTCGCATCAGTCTTCCCCGCTTTCTTCATCGTTTTCGTCTTTGCGGCGGCGATGCAATCCGCTGATCAGCAGCAAAACACCGATACCGGCCGCAAAAACAACGGCCGTTTCCCCCAGCGTGTCGTAGCCACGATAGCTGGCCAAAATGGCCGTGACCACGTTCGGCAGGTCAATGTCTTCAACGCTGTTTTCAAGGTAGGCCGCTGCAACATGGGTTTGTGTTGGAGAATCTGCAGACCCGAAATTAGGCATATCCAGCGTGCCGTAAATGAGCGCCGCGCCGGTCACAATAACCACAAATAGCGGCAGAATAGGTGAATGTGTGCTGGGCTTTTCAAACCGCGACGTGAGCGCCAATGTCCCCAAAACCAGAACGGTAGAAATACCGGCGCCGACGGCCGCCTCTGTGAAGGCCACGTCAACGGCATCCAGCGTTACAAATAGCAACGCAGAAACAAGGCTAAACACGCCCGATAGCATTGCCACAGCAAACAGGCTGCGCATCCGCACAACCGCAACTGCGGTTACGACCAGCAAGGTAAACAAAATGGCGTCAATAAAGAATTCTATGATACACCCGCGCTATTCTTGAGAATCCGGATCGGGGTCCGGTTTGGTTAGAGGTTCGGGCTCCGCACCCGTGAAGCCCTCGGCTTCTTTCGGGCGCGCCCCTGAAACCAGCGCCGCATTGGCGGCAGCGTGCGTTGCGGTGGGCCCGGTGATAAACAGGAAAACACCGATAATTATCAGTTTCACGGTCACAAGGGTAAGCCCCGCCTGCAGGCACATTCCGATAAAAAGCAAGATGATGGCGGCGGAATCAATTACGGATGCGGCGTGAAGGCGGGTCCAGAAATTAGGTAGCCTCATTGTGCCCAGCGCCCCGATGACCAGAATAAACGATCCGGAGAGGATAAACACCCAGCTCAAAACGTCCACGATGATTGCAATAAGGCTCACTTCTTGGCTTCCTCTTCGCGCAATGCGAGCGGTTGATCGCCAATCGAGCGATAACGAAAGAATTTCAAAACCGCGATGGTTCCGATGAAATTGATCAATGCATAGAGTAGCGCAATATCGAGGAAATCGGGCCGTTCCGTCAAAAAGCCGATCAGACCAATGAGCAAAACCGTAAGGGTGCCAAACAAGTTCAGCGCGATGACCCGGTCATAAAGGGTTGGCCCGGCAAACAGGCGCACCAGAACAAAAAAGATAGCGATAAATACCGCAATTATGGCGACAACAAACATTATGGTTTGGGTTCCTGTTCGATAGCACTCACCTGTCTGTCCATTTCCCCAAGTTCTTCCATAGTATCCGGGGTGTATACGAGGGCGTGAACCAGAAAATGACCGGGTTCGGTCTCAACCGAAACCGTGCCCGGGGTCAGGGTGATTGAATTGGCAAAAATGACTTGTCCCAGATCGGTTTTCTGCGAATACGGGACCGTGAACAGGTGCTGGCGAATAGGCAGGGACGGGGTCAGAATCACCTTTGCGACTGTCCAGTTCGCTTTTGCGATTTCAACAAGTAACCAGATAATATATTTCAGGAATGCAACCGGTTTTAGATCAATGGTCAGCCGGTCCCCGTCTATAGAATCCATTCTTTTGGTCACAAAAATGACAATTACGGCTGATAAAACGCCAAGCCCGATTGTTAACGGCTTGTAAACACCGGACAGCAGGAGCCAAAGCCCTATAAATATAAAAACTGTAATGATGCTGCGCACCAAACTCTCTCCCGACCTCTAATTGGCTCATTCCTCAAATCAGAGGTTATGCCAGCCACTTTTCGCATATTCTGGCAGAGGCTCCAACCCAAAAAGCATAAGAAAACAACCAAAGATGAATATTTCGTCTTTTGCCTTTGGTTCATTGATGGGATAAACCGCGCGAATACCTAAAATGGCTCAGGGTTCTCCTGCCAGCCGTGTGTTTTCTTTCTGCTTTGAGGCCAAAATGCTCACCCCACTTGATACCGCCTTTCGCAACATGCAGGAAAACGAGGCGGATTCGCTCGCGTTTTATGCACGCTTTCTGGAAGCCGAGCTATTTTTAATGTTGGAATCAGAAGTGTCGGATCAGAGCGCCAAGCCCTTGGTGCTCGAAACGAGTGACGGCAAATTAGCGTTGGTTTTTGATCTCGAGGAAAGAATGGCAGCTTTTAGTGATACAGCCAGCAGCTATGTGGCACTTTCTGGCCGTCGCATTGCGTCAATTTTGGCTGGTGAAGGGCTTTCAATTGGCCTGAATCTCGGGGAAGCGCTCAGTGCCACAGTGTTACCGCCAGAGGCGGTGACATGGTTGGCAGAGTCGGCGCTCGGTGAAGATGAGCAAATCGAGGCGCGCCCGTTGGAAATTAGCAAGCCGGAGGGCGTTCCCGAAGCCTTGATCGGCGCGCTGGACGCGAAGCTCGCCAATATGGCGGGCGTGGTTGGGGCGGCTTATCTGGTTTCGGTTTCCTATGAAACCGGAGAAGAGGGGCATATGCTCGCGCTTGTTGATGTGCCAGAGCCCGCCAAACCCGGGGTTTCCGAGGCGCTTTCCGAGGCGCTGCGGTTTAGCGGGGTTGAGGCAAGCCAGCTGGATCTGGCATTTCTGGCGGCGGATGATCCGCATTTGGAGAAATTCTCTCGGGCCGGATTAGGTTTCGAGATTCCAGATTTGATCTTACCCAAAACGCCCAAGCCTGTAGCCCCTGGAATGGACCCTGACAAGCCACCTATTCTGCACTAATACTCTCCGCCCATGTTCTTTTTGCGCCCGTTTGGATATAGACAAAGCGACGAACCCGCTAAAAAAACAGCCGCCCCGTTTTTGGCTATTCCCGCATGGATTATCCTTTGTCTTTGCATAGAACGAAGCAACACGCTAAGTTGCGCGGAAAGTTCTGCAGGAGAGTTAATTTGAGCGAATCTGATTCCTTTATTGACGAGGTCAGTGAAGAAGTACGCCGGGACCGGCTTTTTAAGCTGTTTAAGAAGTATGCATGGATTCTGGGGCTGGTGGTTGTCGCGATTGTGGGCGGCACCGCCTACAACGAGTGGGACAAATCAGCTAGCCAAAAAGAAGCGCGGCTCACAGGGGATGTGCTGCGGGCGGCTGCCGCTTCCGGAGAGGCGAGTGCGTTAAACGCCGTGATCGAGCAGGGCGCTCCGAGCGCTGTTATCGCCGAGCTTCAACTGGCGAATGTGCTTGAGGCAGAAGGTGAAGCCGAAGGCGCTTTATCGGCACTTCGGAGTGTTGCAACCAATCTGGATGTCGCTTTGGTTTACTCTGATCTTGCGTGGCTAAAAATCCTGATGCTCGACGGAGCGAACATGGCGGCCAGCGAGCGGAGCGGCGCCTATGAAAGGCTGATGGCGCCCGGGGCACCTTATCGCCTGTTGGCGCAGGAGCAACTGGCCATGCAATATGTGCGTGACGGTGACAATGAGGCTGCCATTGGCGAACTGACCGCAATTTTGAATGATCCGTCCGTCACGGCAAGCTTGCGTAGCCGGGCACAACAGTTAATTGTTGCACTGGGCGGTGAGCTGGAGCCGGAATCGGCAAACGGTTAATATTGAACCAGCGGGTTAATTGAGTGGGTAATGTAATGATGAAATCGGCAAGAACGTGGCGGAAAACGGGATTAGCGGTGCTGGCGCTCAGCGCTCTGGCGGCTTGCGGCGGTAACTCAAACACCGTGCTTTCAGGTGAGCGGCTTTCAATTCGCCCGCAGGAGCAATTGGCGGTAGAGAATCGTGCCGCCGCGATTTCATTGGGCGCAGCCGTGAGCAACGCGGCATGGCTACAGCAAAATTTCACCGCCAATCATATTGTGCCGCATCTGGCGCTTTCTGCCAGTCCATCCTTGCGCTGGAGCAGCGATATCGGTCGCGGTAATAGCGACCGTTCGAGGATCACCTCCACACCGGTCATTGCGGCTGGCGTTATATATACACTTGATGCCGCTGGCAAAGTGCAAGCCAGCGCGACCGATAGCGGCGCGGCCATTTGGCAGGCAGATATTACCCCGTTGGGTGAACGCAGTGGTGCCGAGGGGTTTGGTGGCGGATTGGCGCTTGATGGGGGAAGCCTTTATGTGACGTCCGGTTTTGGCGAATTGCTCTCGCTAGATACAGCAAGCGGGGCGATTAACTGGCGATACGGTTTCTCGGCGCCTCTGCGCGGCGGGCCAACTGTGGCTGCCGGGCGCGTTTACGCGATGGGCGCCAATGACGTTGCCTATGCCATTGACGGCGCGCGGGGTAAGCTTTCGTGGAGCCTCGCCGGGGCGCAATCCACAGGTCCGGTCACTATGGGCGGCTCCAGCCCGGCAGTGAGCGGCAATAACGTTGTACTTCCGTTTAGTTCGGGGCGCACAGTGGGTGCCACGGCAGGCGGTCAGGGCCGCTGGAACAGCGATGTAAACCAAGCACGCCTGTCTGACGTGCGTGCGCTCATCGGGGGCTTCCCCGGAGCCCCGGTCATTTCAGGCGGTCAAGCTTATGTGAGCAACGCTGGCGGGCAAACCGCAGCCATCCGGACCACCAACGGTTCCGAAGTTTGGACCTTGCCGGTAGGGGCAACCAGCACCGGTGCTGTGATCGGCGGCTCATTATTCATGGTCAGCGACACATCGCAACTGCTGCGGATTGAGGCTGGAAGCGGCCGCGTTATCTGGGCCGTACAACTGCCAGAATTCAACAAACCGGAAAAACGCCGTGGGTTTATCGCCCATTACGGGCCGGTAGTGGCTGGCGGGCAAGTGGTCGTTGCGGGCACAGATGGCCAGTTACGCTTCTTTGACCCTGTTAGTGGTTCGGCCAGATACGCCGTAGCCTTGCCCGGCGGGGCGGCTTCCGCGCCAGTTGTTGCGGCTGGCGTTCTGTATGTTCAAAACCAAAAAGGCAAACTTCTCGCTTTCCAATAGCGGGGAGAGGGTCTAAGAGCATTCGTTTCGGGGCTACTAGCCCCTGAACTTGTTTATTGAGGCGACATCATGTCTTTCACCATGGCCATCGTTGGCCGTCCAAACGTTGGCAAATCGACTCTGTTCAACCGCTTGGTTGGCAAGAAACTGGCCTTGGTTGATGACCAGCCGGGCGTAACACGCGACCTGCGTGAGGGCGAAGCACGGCTGGGCGATTTGCGCTTTACCGTGATTGATACCGCCGGGTTGGAACAAGCAACGGATGAAAGCCTACAGGGCCGCATGCGCGCGCTTTCTGAACATGCGGTAGATATTTCGGATGTGTGCCTGTTTATGATCGACGCCCGCGTTGGCGTTACACCGGATGACGAAGTTTTTGCAGAGATCCTGCGCAAGAAAAATGCGCGCGTCATACTGGCCGCCAATAAAGCCGAAGGCAAAACCGGAGAGGCAGGCTATTACGAGGCCTTTAACCTTGGTCTTGGCGAGCCTCTTCAGCTATCCGGCGAGCACGGCGAGGGGATGGAAGACCTTTACTCCGTTTTGATGCCGATTTCCGACGAGTTTGAAAACGCGGAAAGCTTCGAACCGATTACCGAGATCGAACTGTCAGACGAGGTCGATGAATTTGGCGAAGCTGATGAAATCCCCGACGATCGCCCGTTGCAGATCGCCGTGGTTGGCCGCCCGAATGCCGGTAAATCGACGCTCATCAACCAGATAATGGGCGAAGAGCGTTTGCTGACCGGGCCAGAGGCCGGAATCACACGAGATTCGATTTCGGTGCGCACCAATTGGGAAGGCCGCGAGTTTCGCATTTTTGATACGGCTGGTATGCGTAAAAAGGCCAAGGTGCAGGAAAAGCTAGAGAAACTTTCGGTTTCCGACGGGCTGCGCGCCGTTAAGTTTGCCGAAGTTGTTGTGGTGTTGCTCGATGTGCAGGTGCCGTTTGAACAGCAGGATTTGCGCATTGCCGACCTTGCGGAGCGCGAAGGCCGCGCCGTTGTGGTTGCCGTAAACAAGTGGGACCTCGAAGACGAGAAAAACCAGAAAATTCTGGACCTGCGTGAAAAGTTCGGCCGCTTGCTGCCGCAATTGCGCGGGGCCCCTATGGTGATGGTCTCGGCCCGCACGGGTAAGGGGCTGGACAGGCTGAACCAAGCCATCCTGAAAGCCCATGATACATGGAACACTCGGATTTCGACGGCCAAGCTGAACCGCTGGCTGAAAGCGATGGTCGAGGGCCACCCGCCACCAGCCCCTTCGGGCCGCCGGATCAAAATGCGGTATATGACCCAAGTTAAAACCCGCCCGCCAACTTTTGTGGTGTTTACCTCGGTGCCCGACAAGGTGCCCGAGAGCTACAAACGCTTCCTGGTAAACGGGCTGCGCGTTGATTTTGATATGCCGGGCACACCGATCCGGCTGTTTTTGCGTGCGGGGGATAACCCTTTTGCCGCGAAAGGCAAAAAGCGGAAAATCCACTAGGCCAGAATTTGCCTAATAATCCGGTCCTTGCCGACGGGGAACTTGACCGTATTTTCTACCTCGGCACCATTCAAAGCACGGCGTCGAGCATCCGTCTGGCTTCATCTTCCGCACTGGCAAGCACGGACTTATCTTCACCGGGGTGAAAGCGCGCGCGGGTTGCGGTTGGCATCGGGTTTGGCTGGTGCAATATTACGCGAGGCTTGAGGTTTTGGACCTCGGCCTGCCAGCTTTCAACCATCGAGCGGGCGGCGGCCTTTGAGGCCGCATAAGCGCCGTAAAAACGCTCGCCTTCGTGGGGGTCGTCCATAAAAATGGCTGTGCCGTCAGCTACGCGGATCAGGGATTCCGTGAGCGCGATTATGCGGGCGGTAGCGCGGGCATTAATCTCCATGGTTTTGTCATAGTCTTTATCGACGAGTTGTGTGATCGGCGTAAGCAGCGGCGCATGAACGACGCAATGAACCAAAAGGTCCAGCTTACCCCAGCGCTCGAAGATATTGAGGCAGAGGCGCTGAAGCCCGCCTTCGTCGGTGACATCGAGCGGCACCAGCGTGACGCTCTGCCCCTTGGCTTCAACCACATCGGCCAGCTCTTCAAGCCCGCCGACCGTGCGGGCCAGCGCAATAATGTGATAGCCTTTGTCGGCCAGCTGCAAAGCGGTGGCATAGCCAAGGCCGCGAGAGGCGCCGGTAACAAGCGCGATTTTCTGATCATGTTCCATGGGGCTGATTTAGGGTTTTTGTTCGCAGATAACCAGAGTATTTTTTGCCACGTGTTCAAAGCGCTTGATCTCGGCGCGTTCAGAAGGCAAAAAGGGGCTAATCCATGAAACCTATCGACAAGGATATGTAGATGACACCTAATCTAACCCTGACAAGCGCCCTTTGGGGATCAAACTCAACGCTGCGGCACGCTGTGTTGGTTGTGGCCGGAATTGCGATCCTTGCCGTTTCCGCAAAAATTTCTGTGCCGATGTGGCCGGTGCCGATCACGATGGGCACATTTGCTGTACTGGCGCTCGGCGCGGCTTACGGGCCACGGCTCGGGTTGGCAACGATCCTTGGATACATGCTGGTGGGCGCGCTTGGCTTTAATGTATTTGCCGGATCTGGTGGAGACGTGAACGGCTTGGCCTATATGATGGCAGGCACTGGTGGATATTTGGTTGGCTTTGTGCTGGCAACCATCGCGCTCGGATACGGTGCAACCCGCGGCTGGGATCGCTCGGTTGTTAAAATGGCTGGCCTGCTTCTTCTTGCAAATGCGCTGATCTATGTGCCGGGTTTGGCATGGCTGATGCACCTTTACGGGATGGACCTGTTCGCTGCCGTGAACGCCGGTATGCTGCCTTATCTGGTCGGGGACGCGGTGAAGCTCGCACTTGTGGCGCTGCTTCTGCCTACCGCTTGGAAGATGCTCAAAAAGTAAGGTTTTTCAAAAACCGAGATTGGAAGGGCCGGAGTTTTTCGGCCCTTTTTTATTTGTGCCACATAAAGTCACAGCAAGGAGAGTGCTTGATGTTTGAAAATGCAGAAACCCCGATCCTGGTGCTGGACCGTGAGCGGCTATTGGCCAACGCCGAAAGAATGCAGCAGCGCGCAAAGGCGCTCGGAATAACGCTGCGCCCGCATTTCAAAACCTCCAAATCGGTAAATGTGGCTGAAATTGCCACCGCGGGGCGCCGCTCGACCCTTACGGTTTCGACTCTGAAAGAGGCTGAAGCGCTGGCGGAAGCCGGGTATGATGACCTGCTTTATGCGGTTGGCATAACCCCCAACAAGTTTGCGCGGGTCGCCGATATTCAAGCGCGCACCGGTAAACAGGTCATCTTGTGCGTGGATTCCATCGAGATGGCTAGGGCCGTTGTAGCGGCGCTTCCACAAGCGCCGGTGATGATAGAGGTGGATTGCGGGGAGCATCGCGGCGGGATTGCCAGCCGCGCTCCTGAAATGATTGATATCGCCCGCGCACTAGGGGAGCAGTTCAGGGGTATTATGACCCATGCGGGCCATTCTTACACCACCGACCAGATCGACAGGGTCAAGGAGATTGCCGATGCCGAGGCCAGCGCCGCGTGTGAGGCCACCGAATTACTGCGGGCCGAAGGCATTTCTGTGGATACAGTCAGCATCGGCTCCACACCTACGGTGCTTTATGCCGACAATCTGGAGGGCATTACCGAACTGCGCGCCGGCATTTACCTGTTTTGGGATTTGGCCCAGTTTGGCCGCGGCATGTGCGCGCTTGATGATATCGCGATGAGCGTTTTGACAACCGTGATCGGCCACAATCGCAGCGCAGGCGTGCTAACACTGGACGCCGGGGCTTTGGCAATGTCCAAGGATATTGGCGCTCAAACCTTCCTGCCTGATGCCGGATACGGCTGGCTTTGCAACGCCGACACGATGGAACCCACGGGGTTGCGTATTGATGTTGTGCATCAGGAGCATGGAACCGTGAAGGTGCGCAATGAAGAGGATTTCGAGAGACACCCGATCGGCTCGACCGTTCGGGTGCTGCCAAACCATGCCTGCCTGACGGCGGCTGGTGGCTATGGGTGTTACCACGTGACCAATGGTGAAATATGGCCGCGTGTTGACGGCTGGTGAAAGCCTAGATTGCGCCGCTGGCTAGTTTGTCACTCGGGGCGATGGGGTATTCACCGCTAAAACAAGCGTCGCAATACTGCGGCTGGGCATTGTTGCGAGGCTTGCCGCCGGATACTGCGCGGTAAAGACCGTCCAGCGAGATAAAGCGCAGGGAGTTTACCTCTAGATGGTCGCGCATCTGGTCTTCGGTCATTGTGCTGGCCAAAAGCTTGCCGCGCTCTGGCGTATCAACCCCATAAAAACAAGGCCACTGCGTAGGCGGGGAGGCAATCCGGAAATGGACCTCCAGTGCACCGGCATCAAGGATCATCTCTTTGATCTTGCGTGAAGTCGTACCGCGCACCACCGAGTCATCGACCAAGATCACCCGTTTGCCCTTGATTAGGGCACGGTTGACGTTGAGCTTTAATCTCACACCCATATTGCGGATTTGTTCGGTTGGCTCGATAAATGTGCGGCCCATATACTGGTTGCGGATAATGCCCATAGCATAAGGAATGCCGCTTTCCTGCGAAAACCCGATTGCCGCTGGCGTGCCGCTATCGGGGACCGGGCAAACCAAATCCGCCTCGACCGGCGATTCTTTGGCAAGTTCGACCCCGATACGGCGGCGGGTTTCATAAACCGAGCGGCCACCTAGAATGCTGTCCGGGCGCGAAAAGTAAACATGCTCGAATATGCAGAAACGGGAAGGGGCCTTGGCAAACGGGTAGGAGCTTTCGAGCTTACCACCCGTAATGACAACCATTTCGCCAGGCTCGATCTCACGGATAAACTCGGCCCCGATTATATCAAGCGCGCAGGTTTCCGACGAAAGCACATAGGCCTCTCCGACTTTACCGAGCATCAGCGGGCGAACGCCAAGCGCATCCCGTACACCGATCAGTTTGGTGCGGGTCATTGCGATAACCGAAAAAGCACCCTCAACGCGGCGCAGGGCGTCCTTGAGCCGCTCGGGAATGTTGGCCTGAAAGCTCCGTGCCATCAGGTGCACAATACACTCGGAATCCGAGCTCGACTGGAAGATCGAGCCGTGCTGGATAAGTTCCTTGCGCAGGGCTTCGGCATTGGTCAGGTTGCCGTTATGGGCAATGGCGACGCCTCCCATCGCCAGTTCGGCAAAAAGCGGCTGCACATCGCGGATCGCCGTTTGCCCCTTGGAGCCGCTGGTGGAATAACGGACATGGCCAATGGCCAACTCGCCGGGAAGGCTTTCCATCAGGGAGGCTTTTGTGAAGTTGTCCCTCACATAACCAAAACGCCGGACCGAGTTGAAACCCGCATCCGGCGCAAAGGAAACAATGCCACCCGCTTCCTGCCCGCGGTGTTGCAGCGCGTGCAAACCAAGCGCCACAAAATTCGCGGCTTCATCCACGCCATTCATGCCGAATATCCCGCATTCCTCCTTGAGCTTATCGTCGTCAAACGGCAATGAAGGGAGGTCGGGCATCGGGGGCAGTGACATGGACGCAGCCTTTGTAAAGGGAAACCTTGCGCGCCTTATAGACGCGCAAAGCCGTGCTGTCACTGATAAATAATCTAGTTATTTGTCGCAGGTGTGGTGGCGTTTGTGCCAGCGGCATCATCAATCACACATACGCTGGTCAGCTCATCAAAACGGGCAATAAACCAAGCGGGAATTGTCGAGGTTTCAACTTCGTCAGCCAGCCGGGCTTGCGAATCCGAAAGAACAAGTTTGGTTTGCGAATCTTCGATGATTTTGATTCCCTCGCCGGTGGCGATAAACTGGTCGTAGGCAAAAAGAGCCACGATGATCAGCAATACACCACGGGCAAGGCCAAAAATGAAGCCGAGCCCACGGTCGATCACACCCAAAGCGGATTTGGAAACCATGCCAGCAAGGAGTGGCGTGAACAGGGAGATTACGATCAGGGCCAGAATGAAAATAAGGGCAAAGGAAATGATCAGCGCAATTTCGCAGCTATCCCCGACCAGACCATTCACAAACGGAATTTCAAAAACCAGATCTTTGCCTTGAGGGGCAAAAATAAAGGCAACGATGGCTGCACCACCCCAGCCGATGATTGACAGGGTTTCACGCACAAGCCCGCGGGAGTAGGCCAGAAAGCCGGAGATCAAAATGATGGCCACGGCCACCAAATCAATAATTGTATAATCTTCCATACGTTCTATTCCTTATTGTTCATTCGTCTATTACGCCAAAATATGAGTCAATGAAACCAGCTATATCGTCAAACTTTTGCACGCTTATGCCTGATTCGCCCACCGTCTTCATTAAAGAAGGGGCAAAAGCAGCGGAAAACCCAAGCTTTTCGGCTTCTTTTAGCCGATTGTCAGGTTGGCTGATCGGGCGGAGTGCGCCAGAAAGGCTGATTTCGCCAAAACACACGCTGTCTGGCGGCATCGCTTTATCCTGCCGCGCCGAGATGAGCGCAGCCGCGACCGCGAGGTCGGCTGCCGGTTCGGATATCCGCATCCCTCCGGCGATATTCAGGTAAACATCCATTCCGGCAAAGCTGACCCCGGCGCGCGCGTCAAGCACCGCCAGTATCATAGCCAAGCGAGAACTATCCCAGCCCACGACCGCCCGTCGCGGTGTGGCCAGCGGTGACGGGGCAACAAGAGCCTGAATTTCGACCAAAACGGGGCGGCTGCCTTCGATACCGGCAAAAACTACAGCGCCAGGCGCGGGGTTATCGCGCTCGCTCAGGAAAAGGGCCGAGGGGTTTGTCACCTCGCCAAGGCCGGCACCCGTCATTTCAAACACGCCAATTTCATCGGCGGGGCCAAACCGGTTTTTCACGGCGCGCAAAATCCGGAACTGATGGCCGCGCTCGCCTTCAAAGTAAAGCACAGTGTCAACCATATGCTCGACCACGCGCGGCCCCGCGATTTGCCCTTCTTTGGTCACATGCCCGACCAGCACAACACTAACGCCGCGCCGTTTGGCAAAACTGGTCAACTCATGCGCGCAGGCCCGGACTTGCGAAACAGAGCCGGGAGCGCTGTCCACATGGTCCGCCCACATAGTCTGGATCGAATCAATGATCGCAAGTGCCGGTCGCTCTGTATCCAGAGTGGTAATAATATCTCGCAAATTGGTTTCGGCTGCCAATTGCACGGGAGATTCTGCGGCATCCAGTCGGCGGGCCCGCATACGGATTTGCGAAGCCGCTTCCTCTCCCGAAACATAAATAACCTTCTGGCCTCGGTTCGCAAAAGCCGCTGCGGCCTGAAGCAGGAGCGTGGATTTGCCGATCCCGGGGTCCCCCCCCACCAAAATGGCGGAGGCTGGCACCATGCCGCCCCCCAAAACGCGGTCAAACTCGCCAATGCCGGATTGGGAGCGCGGCGTGGGCGCGTCTTGCGCTGAAAGGTCGGAAAGCGCCATTTTCCGCCCGCGAGAACCGCCAAGGCTTTTGCCGGTGGGGCCAGTCGCCAGCGCCACTTCCTCTTCAATCGTGTTCCATGCATGGCAGGATTCACATTGCCCCGCCCATTTTTTATGGGTGGCACCACAAGCTGTGCAGGTAAATGTCGATTTCGTTTTTGCCATAACGGCGGTTTTGCCTGAATAAGCTGTTGAGGGCAAGTCAGTCTTTGCTGAACGGAATAAGTTTGACCGTTGTCAATGTGTTATGATGAAAATTGCGCGCACGCCGCCTCAATTGAAGTTTGATTTTTTGACCAAAACCAATAGCTTCTTTTTTTGACAATGGCACCCCGCGCATCTCCTCAAGGTCGCTCTCGGTATTATGCTCGGGGTCGTCTGTGACAAGAAAATGCCGCTGAATCGCGGCGCCGGGGTCCATTTGGTAGACGACATGCGGTCGAAAGGCGGTTTCGACAGGGTTTAGCGTTACATCGTCTACCGGCACTTCGGGAACGCTATGGTGTTCCAGTAAATACTCGACGTATTTTCGTGTCAGGACAAGTGCTGCCGTTCCCCCATCATATGCGAGGAGTCTACCGAGTTTTCTTTTTTTGAAGCGATGGCGTGTGAATATTGAAAGTCTGGATTTATAGATACGTGTTTCCAGCCGCGTAACAGCGCCTTTATGCTCATAAAAAGCCTCATGCGCCAAAATTTCGGGCAAGCTGTTTGACAACAAAACATCATCTTCGAGCACAAGGCAGCGCTCGGTGCCTGATTCTAAGAATAGCTTCCATACCTTCTTGTGGCTCAAATAACAGGCGAATTCTCCTTTGGAGAGGCGCGGGTGATCGGCTGGATATCCGATATCATCTGCACCCAACCCATTGATGGCGTCCACGCGGGTAAAGGGTAGGCCGAGCGCGTTTAACTGGTCCGTCATAAACGCGAGCCGGTCAGGGCGGCTGGCAAGGTTGACTAAGTATATCTGCACTAGTGGCTATCCAACTGTCGCTTGGTGATTTCTGTGATTAGCAAGGAAAGCAACACGCAAAAAGTGAAAAGATAAAG
>Ga0209121_10001659_pt1 | contig 23290 bp, 23 predicted proteins | sample Cruoilmetagenom3_FD_187292 | JGI IMG/M metagenome (GOLD analysis project Ga0209121, IMG submission 187292) | Oil polluted marine microbial communities from Coal Oil Point, Santa Barbara, California, USA - Sample 3 (SPAdes) (version 2) | ecosystem: Environmental > Aquatic > Marine > Oil seeps ... | reverse complement strand
AGGGTGAAAATGAAGTGTTTGGAACTCATAAAACTTTACATAACCTTGCTTTAAGCTTGAGAAAAGACTTGGGAATAATATCTTTTCAGAGTTTTTTTGTTATGAAAAAGGCAGGATGGGGTGGGCGAGCCGATCAACTTGCTGCTATTAACAAGGCTAACGGACTAGGTAATATAACTACATGGTTTTTTACAGATAATACTGAAATAGCTGGTGCTTACTCTTTTATACCTCTTGTAGAATCTTTAACAGAAGGAGATGTTATTGTTTTGATAGAAAAGTTTAACAAGGAAATTAATAATGCACTTACTAATTCAGGTATTTCGAACTATTTACCAAAATAAAATATTTATTCTAAAACAAAATAAAAAGTAGTTTGCACACATTTTTTCGTTAAACGGAACGTGCTAAAGGAGATAATATAGTTAAAAAATATACATATAGGCAAGAACAGAAGAAAAGGGATGATCTTACAGGAGAGCATACAGTTGGCGATGCTGGACAGATAGTACTTGCTTTCTTATTTACAGTGACGTGGATATTCGACACATTCCTTCTAAAATACACAACTTTCCTTAATGATTATATTCCTGTTGGTATTAAGATGCCTTTTGGAGTAGTTTTAATGGTTTTATCGGGTTTTTTAGCAATAAAGGGTCTATCTATAGTATTCGGTGAGAAGAGAGAGAATCCTGAAGTTATCAGGAAGAGTGTGTTCAATGTTGTTCGGCATCCAATATACCTGAGCGAAATCCTGCTCTACCTTGGACTTCTGATGTTGAGCATATCACTTATTGCTGTATTGGTGTGGGTTATTTCCATACTGTTCTTATATTATATCTCGCGCTACGAAGAAAGAGTGCTTATTGCTCGTTTTGGCAAAGATTATGAACAGTACATGCAGGAAGTGCCAATGTTTATCCCTAGATTGAAGAAAAGATGAGTATATGGGTAGATGAGTGGATGAGGTCGAAATGTTGAGGTGTCGAAGAGTCGAAATGTCAAAACAGGCAAGGGGCAAGAAGTAAAAAGTAAAAAGGAAAAAGGTAAAAGTAGAAAGTAAAAAGAAGAAAAAGCTGGTGTTGAATGCTTAAAGCTGAACGCTGGATAACGAATTTAACTTGACATTTTAACTGTAAAGGATAAAAATAGACATAAACCATGATTGGTGACAAATTAATTATAAAAAAAGAACATGTCAATGCTGCCAGCCAAATCGCAGACATTTTACTCCCCAGGATAAAGGATTCTCAAAAAAAATTCATCATTTCCATTGCTGGTGAGTCAGGTGCCGGAAAATCCGAAATTGCTTATTCACTATACGAGAATCTGGAAAATACAGGATTTAAGAGTGTTATCCTTCAACAGGATGACTATTTTGTTTACCCCCCAAAAACCAATGCCAAGATGAGAAAAAAGAATATCAATCATGTGGGCACTTCAGAAGTTCTTCTGGACTTGATTGATCAAAATCTCCAGGATATAATTTCGGGTAAAAAGCAGGTAAGTAAACCTTTGGTTCTCTATGATGAGGATCGAATTACCACGGAAACCATACCATTAGCTGAGGTTTCGGTTGTGATAGTTGATGGAACCTATACAACCTTGTTGAACAATGTTGATTGCCATGTATTTATTGACCGCAATTACCGGGATACCCAAAAATCTCGAAAAGAGCGGGGTAGAGAACTACAGGATACATATCTGGAAAAGATTTTAAGAATTGAGCACACGATTATATCCAAACATAAGAAAAAGAGTGATATCCTGGTGAACCGTGATTACAGTGTGCAATGGGTAAAAGAGTAAATGAGTGGATGAGTAGATGAGTGAATGGGTAGATGGGTGACAAGGTAACAAGGTAAAAGTAAAAAGTAAAGAGTAAAAAAAACAGTTTTGAGTGTTAACTTTTGAGTTTTAAGTTGAAAACAGCTGAACGCTGATTGCTGAATACTTCTTCCACATACACTTGCACATGAACATGCACTCACACTTGCACATGAACATGCACTCACACTTGCACATGAACATGCACTTAAACTTAGACTTAAATCATGGTTAGAGGCAAAAGGTAAGAGGTTAGAGGGACTTCCACCTACTATCTCCTAACTCCTAAGGATTTCATCAACTATTTAACTAATCAACTATTAGTCCAAATAAAAAATAGCGTGAATCTTACTTTGCTTTATTATTGCCTTGATATTTTAATAAATGGATAGTTTTTTAGGGTTGATATTTTAATGTTTATGTATTATAATTGCCTTGTAAAAATAAGAAAAACATTTTTATTTTAAAAGCTATTTTTATTGGAGGCATTATGAAACGAATGATAGATAAAGAATTGTTGGAGTGGAAAAAAGATAAAAACCGAAAGGTATTGCTTGTAAGAGGTGCAAGGCAAGTGGGGAAAACTTATTCAATAAGGAAATTGGGGAGAGGCTTTAAATATTTTGTGGAAATCAATTTTGAGGAGAAAAAAGGTGTTGAGAAATTTTTTGAGAGGTCATTGGATCCTCGAGAGATTGTTGAGAAGTTGTCCATTTATTTTAATCAACCGATAAAAGAAGGTGAAACACTTCTTTTTTTTGACGAAATACAGGCCTGCCCTGAAGCATTAAAATCCCTTCGCTTTTTTTATGAAAAGATGCCATTACTTCATGTCGTGGCTGCAGGGTCATTACTTGAATTTGCTATTTCTGAGATTCCTTCCTTTGGTGTGGGGCGTATAAAATCACTTTTTATGTACCCTATGACATTTAGTGAGATATTAATTGCTTCTGGAGAGGAGCGTTTGGAGCAACTAATTTTGTCTGCTTCATTTGAAAATCCTTTAGAAACTATTATTCATGAGAAAATTCTGGATAAATTAAAGATATTTCAATTAATTGGGGGGATGCCGGAAGTAGTAAAAATTTACCTTCAGTATAGAGATATAAAACAATGCCAGGAAACTCTTGATAATATAGTGACAGGTTATATGGATGATTTTTCCAAATATAAGAAGAGATCTCCGGTTCTTCGCTTGAGAGAAGTATTTGAATCTGTTATATATCAGACAGGGAGAAAATTTAAATATTCAAATGTGGGCTCAGGGAATATTCAAGCATATAGAGATGCTGTAGAATTACTTATTAAAGCTGGACTGGCTTACAAGGTATTACATACTGCTGCCAGAGGTCTTCCATTAGGTGCTCAGGTAAATAACAAAAAATTTAAGGTTCTAATTCTTGATACTGGAATTTATCAGAGGATTCAAGGATTGGAATTATCATCATATATTTTATCTAATTTTGTGGATATTATAAATAGAGGTAATCTATCGGAATTATTTGTTGGATTGGAAATAATTGCCAATGATTCTCCTATCAAGCACCCAAGATTATATTATTGGCACAGGGAATCAAGATCAAGTAATGCTGAAGTGGACTATGTGATTTCAAAAGAAGGGAAAGTAGTTCCTATTGAAGTCAAGGCAGGCACTCGAGGCAAGATGCAAAGTATGCAGATTTTTTTAAAAGAAAGAAATTTGAATCAGGGTATTCGAATTTCAGCTGAGAATTTCTCAGATTATGGTAAAATCAAATCAATTCCCATTTATGCAGTAAAAAATATTATATTTCCCATTTAGCATTGGTTGCAGCTGATTTTCTTTATCAGCCAGCACAAGCTCTTGAATTGCTACTTTTTATATTTTATAATTATTTATTGAGGAGGAGAAATAGATGAAAAAGATAATTATATTTAGTTTTCTGATAATTTTTATGTTTTCAGTATTAATTTGGGCAAAAATACTTCTTATTGGTGAAACAAATCCGGATGAGATTTTCTTGTTAAAAGATTGGAAAGAGATTTATGATAATTATGAGCTTGATGAGAAAATAATTAATAAAATATATGCCTTAAACGAGGAATTTGAAGTTGAAATATACCTGGGTACATGGTGCAAGGATTCTAAAAATAATGTTCCAAAACTTATAAAGATCTTCGAAACCATTAAAAAGGCAAGGGTAAAATATTTTGCAATCTTATGGAGAAAAGCAGAAAGATCTGAAATTTATAAATTAAAGGATATAAAAAGAATCCCGACCATAATTTTTTATTCAAAAGGAAAAGAGATTGGAAGAATAATAGAAAATCCAAAAAAGACTCTTGAAAAAGACATGTTCGAGATAATTAAAAATCTTAGAAATTAATAGGGTGAGGGTGGATGAGTGGATGAGTAGATGGGTAAATGGGTATATGAGTGACAAGGTAACAAGGTAAAAGTAAAAAGGAAAAAGTGAAGAGTAAAAAAAACGAATGAACCATTCAACCCGCTTGCCCCTAACCACTTACCTCTAACCTATTCAATATTTATTGTTCTTGGCTGAAAGCTTATTCCACATGCACATGAACATGCACTTAAACTTAGACTTAAATAACATTAAAATTTTAACATATTGACCTGTATTCTTTTTTTTGATATTATCTATTTTTCTCCGAGCTTTAAAGACTAAGGTTTTTAAAACTATGCTTTAAAGCCGATAGGGTAAATCCAGAAATGGTTTTGCCTCCCATTATGGAAAGGAGAATTTCATAATTATTTAACATTTCCCCTTTCCTGAGGGAAGGATATTGTATAATGAAAAAAATTTGTTTATTTCTTATTTTACCTATTATTTTTCTTAATTCATTCTGTAAACATACAAAACAAAATGAAATCCTGGTTCTTCATGCTGGTTCCTTATCAATTCCATTTAAAGAGATTGCTAAGAACTTTATGAAAAAGTATCCTGAAGTAAAAGTTGTTTTAGAAGCTCATGGAAGCAGAACATGTGCAAGGCAAATAAGTGATCTGGAGCGTAGAGTTGATGTAATGGCTTCTGCAGATACACAGGTAATAAAAAATCTCTTAATACCTGAATATGCAGATTTCAGTATTGATTTTGCAACGAATGAGATGGCTATTATGTATAATAAAAAAAGTAACTATTCTGATGAAATTAATTCTAAAAATTGGTACAAGATATTATTAAGACCAGATGTTCAATATGGCCATTCAGACCCGAATGCTGATCCTTGTGGATACAGAACCATATTAACCTGGAAATTAGCAGAAAAGTATTATAAAGTCCCTGAATTATTCAAGAAATTAGATGATAATATGCCAAAAAAGAATATCAGACCAAAGGAAGTAGACTTAATTGCAATGCTTGAAGCATATGAACTTGACTATATTTTTATTTATAGAAGTGTAGCTTTTCAGCATAAGGCAAAATGTATAATACTTCCTGATGAGATAAACCTGAAATCTCTGGATTTTTCTGATCTTTATAGATCAGTTTCCTTAAAGATATCAGGAAAAAAACCTGGAGAATTTATTGAAAAAAAGGGTGCTCCAATGGTTTATGGAATTACATTGTTGAAAAATGCTCCAAATCCAGGTTGGGGAGCAAAATTTATTGAATTTTTACTAGATAAAGAGGGTCAAAAAATAATGAGAGAAAATGGGCAGCCAGAGATGATTAATCTTAATGTTGGTGATTGCGAGAAATTGCCTGAAATATTAAAAAAATATTTTATAAAAAAGTAGATGAAATTTAAAGCAATATTTTCTTTTCTTGGACTTTTACTTATTTTGTTCATTGGTATTCCAATTGTTAAGATGATGATTTCAACAGATCCTTCAACATTACTTTTAACATCAAAGGAACCAGAGGTTTATTCATCGATTTTTTTGACTTTCAGGGCTTCTGTTTGGGCCACAATTATTGCATTATTAACAGGAGTACCTCTTGCATATATTCTTGCAAGAAGGGAGTTTGTGGGTAAGAAAATCATTGAGGGGCTCATTGATCTTCCTGTTATTATTCCTCATACTGCTGCTGGTATTGCTTTACTAACAGTATGGGGAAGAAACTCTCTATTTTCAAAAGCAACTGGCATCAATATTATAGGAACGGAAATTTCAATATCAATAGCAATGTTTTTTGTTTCAGTTCCTTTTTTAGTTAATGCTGTAAAAGATGGATTTAAATTAATTGATGAACGTTATGAAAAAACAGCTATTACTCTTGGTGCAACCACATATAAGGCTTTTTTTACAGTAAGCTTACCAATGGTAAAAAAATCAATAATCTCAGGCTCTCTAATGATGTGGGGAAGGGGGATATCAGAATTTGGTGCGGTTATTATACTTGCATATCATCCAATGACAGCTCCTGTATTGATTTTTGAGAGATTTCAGAATTTTGGACTTAAGTATGCAATACCTGTAACTGTTTTGTTGATATTGATCAGCTTGATTGTTTTTATTTTTATACGAATATTTGAGGATAAATGAATCTAAAAATTGTTAATATAAGTAAAAAGTTCAAGGGCTTTGAATTGAAAAACATTGATCTTGAAATTAGAGAAGGTGAATTCTTTGTTATTGTTGGACCCAGTGGTTCTGGAAAAACATTGATCCTTGAGATTATTGCTGGCCTTTTGGAACCTGATTCCGGAGAAGTTTATGGGATAAAAAACAAAAAAATCGGGTTTATTTACCAGGATTATATGTTATTTCCGCATTTGAATGTATTTGAAAATATTGCTTATGGATTGAATATAAGAAAAATTGATAGAGATGAAATTAAATCAAGGGTAAAAAACCTGGCATTAAAGCTTGAAATAAGTGAGCTTTTACAGAGAAATGTTGCTAATCTGTCAGGTGGAGAAAAACAAAGGGTTGCTATTGCAAGAGCTATGGCTATATCACCTGATATTTTCCTTTTTGATGAGCCTACTTCAGCTCTTGATCGAAATTCCAGAATGAAAACTCGAGAGATGTTTATTAAATTACATCAAAAAACATGTTCAACCTTTATTCATGTAACCCATGATTTTGAAGAGGCTCTATCATTAGCAGATAGAATTGGAATCTTAATAAATGGCAGAATTATACAGTGTGGAAAACCTGATCATGTGCTTAATAGCCCTGAAAGTAAAGAAATTGCAGATTTCCTTGGTTACAAAAATGTATTTGGAGGGAGTATAAAGAATAATAGACTTAATATAAACAACTTAAACCTAATTGTACCCATTGAAAAAGCTGATTTTGCTTATGTTGCTATAAGATCAGATGATATTATTATATCTAAAAAGAAAATTGAATCATCTGCAAGAAACTCATTTTTTGGAGAAATTGAAAATGTTTTTAAAAAATCTTCAATATATGAGGTAGTATTAAATGTTGGAGTTAGATTAAGTGTTGATATTACAAGAAAATCATTTGAAGAGATGGATATTAAGATGGGAGATAATTTATGGGCTACTTTTAAAGTCTCTTCTTTAAAAGTCTTTAAACATTAGGAGAAATTTAATGATACAAATAGAAGAAGCAGAAAAAATTTTGAATAGTATAAAACCTCAGAAATCGATAGAAAAAATAAGCATAAAAGATTCTTTGAATAGGGTTCTTGCTCAGGATATCATTTCAAAAATTGATATGCCTCCTTATAACAAATCAGCTATGGATGGATATGCTATATTTTCAGGAGACGATTCTGAAAGGTTTAAGGTCATTGAGATCATTCCAGCAGGTAGAGTACCAAAAAAAGAGATAAAAAAGGGTGAATGTTCTAAAATAATGACAGGAGCTATAGTTCCTAAAGGAGCAGATAAAATTGTAATAAAGGAGAAGACAAAAGAAAAAGATGGGTTTATGCGAGTAATAGAAGATGATGACCTGAAAAATATATGTTATTCTGGGGAAGATATTAAATCTGGAGATAATCTATTAAAATGTGGTACAAAGATAAGAGCTTCGGAAGTAGGAATAATCGCATCTCTTGGTATTGATTCAATTAATGTTTATAAAAACCCTGATATCGGGATTTTAACTACTGGTTCAGAAATTATAGAACCTGGGAAAGAGCTTTTAAAGGGTCAGATTTACAATAGCAATGCTTATTCTATTTCAGCTCAATTTGCTCAAATTGGTATTAATACGAAATTTGGAGGTGTTATACCAGACAATATTGAGAAAACGAGGAAAAAAATATCTGATTTTTTTTCAAAAGTTGATGTTTTGATTATTTCAGGTGGTGTTTCAATGGGCGATTATGATTATGTGCCTGGAGTTCTTGAGGATTTGGGTGTAAAACTTCATTTTACAAGGGTTGCAATAAAACCTGGTAAACCAACTCTTTTCGGGACAATGGGTAAAAAGATATTTTTTGGGCTTCCTGGGAATCCTGTTTCAACTTTTGTTATATCTGAAGTTATTATAAAGCCTTTTGTATACAAAATGATGGGGCACAAATATTCTCCATTTTTTATAAAGGGAATTATGAGTGAGGATTTTAGAAGAGAAAAAACCAAAAGGGCTTCATATATACCTGTAAATTACAGAGATGGTTTTGTTGATATTATTGAGTATCATGGATCTGCTCATTTGAATTCATTATCAAAAGCAAATGCATTACTTCGGATTCCAAAAGGTGTTAAAGAGATATTAAAAGGGACTAATGTAAATGTTAGACAGATTTAACAGGGAAATTTATTATTTAAGAATATCTGTTACTGACAGGTGTAATTTGAGGTGTTACTATTGTATGCCTGAGCATGGAGTGAAACGTCTTAGACATGATCAAATATTGTCATATGAGCAGATTATTAAGATTGTAAAAGAGGCTGTGAAAATTGGGATAAAAAAAATAAGGCTTACTGGTGGGGAGCCGCTTGTGAGAAAGGGAATTTCTTATCTTATAAGAGAAATAAAAAAAATTGACGGGATAAATGAGCTCACAATGACTACAAACGGAGTCCTGCTGGAGAATATGGCTTTTGAATTGAAAAATGCGGGTCTTGATAGGCTTAATATTTCTCTAGATACACTTGATCCTGAGAAATATAACGAAATAACGAGAATAGGTGATATAAGAAGAGTTTTTAGAGGAATTGATGCTGTGATTAAAGCTGGATTTAAAGGTACAAAATTAAATATGGTACTTATACCAGGGAAAAATGATGATGAAGTAGAAGATATGAAAGAATTCTGTATTAAAAAGGGATTATTTTTGCAGAGGATTAACCATTATTCTTTGAATAACTTAAACAGTATTAACAGATTATATGAGGCTGAAAGGCCGCTTCCATGCAGCTTATGTAATAGAATAAGATTAACTGCAAATGGGAATTTTAAACCATGCTTGTTTTCGGATTTGGAAATTCCCATTGATTTTAACAATATTATAGGAACTATAGAAAAGGCAGTAATTAATAAGCCAGCAAACGCTACACATTGCTTTAAGAGACAAAATTGGCAAATAGGAGGGTAAAATGGAGTTTTCTCATTTGAATGAAAGAGGTGAGGTTAATATGGTTGATATAAGTGGAAAAAAGATTGTTCATAGAGAGGCAACTGCTTCAGGGACAATTTATTTACAAGATGAAACAATAAAGAAAATCAAAAATAACCTGATAAAAAAAGGGGATGTTCTTTCAATTGCAAGGGTTGCAGGTATAATGGGTGCAAAAAAAACATTTGAATTGATCCCTTTATGTCATAATATTCCTGTAAACAAGATTGATATTTATTTTGATATAAAAGAAGATAGAATTAATATTAGATCAAAAGCCATTTGTGATGCAAAAACTGGTATAGAAATGGAAGCTTTAACAGCAGTTTCAATAGCATGTTTAACTATATATGACATGTGTAAGGCTGTTGATAAAAGCATGATTATTTCGAATATAAAATTAGAGGAGAAGACAAAAGATGAAATTTGAGGTTGTGTCACTTAGTGTATCTGAAAAAAGGGGAACTCAAAAATATGAAGTGCAAGAGATAGAATGTATTGAAGAATATGGAATAAGAAGGGATGCACATGCAGGAGATTGGCATAGACAGGTGACTTTACTGGCAAAAGAAATTATAGATGAAGCAATAGAAAGGATAAATAAAAAGGAAAAAAATATTTTTGTTGGCCCCGGGAGTTTTGCTGAAAATATTGTGACCAGAGGAGTAGACTGGAGTAAAGCCAGAGTTGGGGGAAAGATCAAAATAGATGAAGTTGAGATGCAAATAACTCAAAAGGGAAAAGAGTGTGATGAAAACAATCCCATTTTCAAGATAACAGGAGAGTATCTTCTTCCCATTCATGGGGTTTTTGCAAAAATTATAAAAGGAGGAAAGATTCATGTTAAAGATTGCGGTTATTACAGCTTCAGATAGAGCCTATAAAGGTGAGTATAAAGATTTGTCAGGCCCTAAAATAAAGGAAATCATTAATAACTCTAATATAGATGCAGAGGTTTCCCTTTTTATTGTACCTGATGAAAAAGAGAAAATAAAAAAAGTGATTGAGAAAAAAATAGGTGTTGATTATATTATTACAACTGGAGGAACGGGAATTTCTCCAAGAGATGTGACTCCTGAGGTCACAGAATCGATTTGCACAAGAGAATTACCAGGTATATCAGAAATGTTACGTATGGAATCATATAAAGAAACAAAGAATGCTCTGTTTTCAAGAGCTTTTAGCGGTGTAAAAGAAAATACAATAATAATTAATTTCCCGGGTTCTGTAAAAGCTGTTGCATTCTGCACAAAATTGGTAATCCCGATTCTGGAGCATGGTATAAAAATGCTTTATGGAGGAAAACACTGATCTGAGATGTTAATTTTCTAATTTTTGTAAATATTTAATTTCTATGGGTTGAGTTTTTTGTGAAGTTTTTCAATATCAACATCAGATCCAAATACAAGCATTATGTCGCTCTCTTTTATTAAAAAATCAGCTCCAGGGTTCATTATAGTGGATTCCGGGATAATAGATTTTATTGCGATTACAGTTACATTATATTTTTTTCTTAAATTGATTTCACCGAGACTTTTGCCTATAAAAGAGTCTGGCGGAGCGATTTCTTGAATAACAAAACCTGATTCAATTGGAAGGTAATCCAGTAAATTACTGAAACTCAATTGTGTTCCGATTTTTTTTGCAATATCTCTTTCTGGATAATAAACTTCATTTGCGCCTACAAGGAGAAGTATTTTTTCATGATCCTCTGAAAGTGCTTTAGCAATGATTTGTTTTACACCCAGTTCTTTTAGAATATATACAATCATAATGCTCGGTTCCAAACTGGGGCCAGCTGAAACTATAACACAATCAACATCAGTAATACCAATGGAACTCAAGTTTTCCTTACTTGTAGCATCCATAGTAATTGGTTGAGTTGCAAGATCCTTGATTTCATTAACTTTTGTTTCATCAATATCTACTGCGATTATTTCAACATTTTTTTTTGCCAGAGTTTTTACAAGGTTTGAACCAAAACTGCCTAATCCTATTACTGCAAATTTTTTCATTTTATCTCCTTATCCAATCATAATATTTTCTTGAGGATAATTAATTACTGCTTTTGATTTTCTTTTACTTAGAGCGATTAGAATGGTAAGAGGACCTATGCGTCCTATAAACATTGTAATCATTATTACTATTTTCGAAGGTAAAGATAGTTCCGCAGTAATACCAAGACTTAAACCAACTGTTCCAAAAGCTGAGACTACCTCGAATAATAATTCAATTAATTTAAATTTTGTTTCAAAGGATAGTAAAAGTAAAAAGGAAACCGAAATTAGTATTAATGAAATTATTATTACTAAAAAGGCCTTTTCTATAGTTTTTGCAGGAATGTTTCTATAAAATAGATCTGTTTTATCTTGACCTTTAAGTCTTGATCGGAAATATGCAACCACCATGCCAGCAGATGATGTTTTAATTCCTCCTCCTGTTGATCCAGGGGAAGCTCCTATAAACATTAATATTAGAATAAAAAATATTGAAGCATATGAAAGTAAATTAAGGTTAATAGTATTAAATCCAGCAGTTCTTGCTGTTATGGACTGAAATAGAGCTGATAGGATTTTTGAATTATTGGAAAGGGTGTTGGATTTATTTAAGATCTCTTCGATAAATATTATTAAGAAACCAACTATAATTAATGTAATGCTTGTTATGATTACTAATTTTGAATGTAAGGAAATTTTCGAAAAGTGTTTGTTCTTTATTTTAATGAATGAAAATAGTTCATTAAGAACTAAAAACCCCAATCCTCCTGAAATGATAAGAACTGCAAAGGTTATATTTATTCCAGGATTATTTGTATGGTTTTCAAGACTGTTGCTAAAAGTAGAGAATCCTGCATTGCAAAATGCTGATATTGAATGGAAAATAGATGAGAATATCCTGGTTTTAAGCGTCATATTAGAAAATTGAAAAAATAGTATAATTGATCCTATTAATTCAAATCCAAAAGTTAGTAGAAAAACCTTTTTAATCAATCCTTTTATACTCTTATATGTTCCTGTTGTAAAGTCATTTTCTATAATAATTTTATCTTTTAAAGAGATTGATTTGCCCACCAATAAAATGATAAGAGTTGAAAATAGCATAAACCCAAGACCACCGCACTGTAAAAGTATAAGAATCACCAGCTGCCCAAAAAAGGTAAAATATGTAGAAGTATCAACAACAATAAGTCCTGTAACTGTAATTGCTGATGCTGATGTGAATAATGCATTTTCTGGTTTTATTGAGCCTGTTTGTGTTGAAATAGGTAGCATTAATAAAAGAGCACCTATTACAATTATTGTTAAATAAGTGGTAATAATAATAAGAACTGATTTTTTCATTTGATTTTTCCAAATTTTGATAATGGCCAGTAACGCAGAAAAAGCTTACCAGATATATTTTTATCCGGTACAAGTCCGAATGTCCTGGAATCCTTGCTATTATTCCTATTGTCTCCTAGAACAAAAAAGTGATTTTCAGGTATTTTTAAAGCTCTTATATTTAGAGATTTTTTTAAGAAGAGCTTTTCTTTAAATAAAAAAGTTTGCTTTAATAGAGTATTATTTATATAAACATTCCCATTTTCTATTTTAATAATTTCATTTGGTAATCCAATAACTCTCTTAATTATGGATATTTTTGGTTCCCTGGGATTATTAAAAACAATGATATCAAAACGCTTAATATTATTACTTTTTATTAAAAATTTAGAGATTAGAACCCTATCTTTGCTCTTTAATGAAGGCTGCATTGAGTTTCCTTTGATCTTTGCAGCAGAAACAATATAATTGTTTAAAAATAGAACTATTAAAGCAGCAATTAATATATTTACTAAAATATATTTGAAGTAAGATTTAAATTTGTAATTTTTCATTTTAAAGCGAATTTTATTAAAATATAAAGATACTGTCAAGTATATCCAGGGGTTGACGCTAAGGTAATTTGGATTTATAATTACTTTTTGGGCGATTAGCTCAATGGCTAGAGTGCTACCTTCACACGGTAGAAGTCAGAGGTTCAAATCCTCTATCGCCCATTCTTTTTATTTATGTACAAACAATTATTTGATCCGAAAAGAATTGAATTGAATGTAGATAATATTATACTAATTCCTGATTTTAGAGCTAAAAAATATTATAGGAATTTAAAAAATAATGCATTAAAAAAGATTTCTTTAATTGGAAATGATATTTTGATTTTCAATAATTTTGCACTAATAACAGGGTTTTTAGGCTATTCAAATTTATTATTAACACTTGAATTTATAGAGGATATTAAACAAAAAGATATTTTTTTTCTTGGAACAGGGGGAGTTTTAAAAAAAAATATTAAAGTACCGTGCTCTTTGAATGTAATAGAGATTTATTCAAGCTCAATATTTAAACTCTTTTCAAAAAAGAGATCTTTTGATTTAAATGATTTTGTATCAGGAAATATAAAAAAGGTTAAGGGAGTTAGTGTGGATCTAATTCAGAGAGAAACTAAGAAATGGCTGAGAGAGCAATTAATAGAGGAGATTGATATTGTGGATATGGAATTATTCCCATTGAGGGTCTATCTGAAAAAACCGTTTTATGCACTCATTATTTCAACAGATATTGTAAGACCCGGGGGAATGGAGCCTTTCTTTAATAATGATCTGATAAAAAAGGAATTTGTAAAATCCTATAAATTAATAAAGAGGCATATAGATGAAAAAAAAAGTAGTATTAACTAAAAATTATTTAGAAGAAGTAATTGAACGATTAAAAAGGGAATTTGAATTAGTTGTTGTAGAAGATACTGGTATAAATTTACATGAGGTTTTAGAAGAGAATCAGGATGCAGAAGCTTTAATAAGCTTTTTGTCTGATAAAATAAGTAAAGAAAGTATTGATATTTGTAAGAACCTAAAAATAATAGCAAATTATGCAGTTGGATATAATAATATTGATTATAAGCATGCTATAGAAAAGGGAATATATGTTACAAATACCCCGGATATTTTAACTCCTGCAACTGCAGACCTTACAATGGCTCTTATCCTTTCAGTTTCGCGAAGAATTGTTGAAGCTGATGAATTTGTAAGAAGGGGAAAGTTTAAGGGGTGGGAAGCGAAATTAATGCTTGGTAAGGAATTGAATGGAAGTACAATTGGAATTATTGGAATGGGTCGAATTGGACTTGCTTTAGCATTAAGAGCAAAAGCATTTGGAATGAATGTAATATATTATTCAAGAACCAGGAAGCAAGAAATTGAAAGAGTATATGATTTTAAATTTGTTAGATTTATTGAATTAATAAGAGAATCAGATGTTGTTTCTGTTCATATTCCTTATTCTAAGGATGTGTATCATCTCTTTAATAAGGATGTGTTTGGTTTAATGAAAAAGGATGCTATTTTTATAAATGTTTCAAGAGGAGCTTTAATGGATGAAGAATGTCTTGCTCAAGTGCTTGAAAAGAATGAGTTGTTTGGAGCAGGTCTTGATGTGTATGAGTTTGAACCTGATGTAACAGAAAAATTAAAAAAATTGAAAAATCTTGTTTTAACACCTCATATTGGTAGTGCTACATATAAAACACGCCTTGCAATGGCAATGATGACATATAATGATGTTGTTTTAGCTTTATCTGGAAAGAAACCAAGTTATTTAATTCCTGAATGTAAACTTTAATAAATGTATCTATTAAAATCAGCCTATAAGATTACTGATGCACAGAACAAGGCTGTAAAAAATATTGTTTCAAATTATAGAAAGCAGATAGAAAGACAGGTTTTACTTGGAGTAACTGGTTCAGGTAAAACTTTTGTAATGGCGAATATAATATATGAATTAGGTTTACCCTGCCTAATACTTTCACCGAATAAGACTCTTGCGGCTCAATTATATCAAGAGTTTAAGAGTTTTTTCCCTGAAAACAGGATCGGATATTTTATAAGTTATTATGATTATTATCAGCCTGAAGCCTATGTTCCTCAAAAAAACCTCTATATAGCAAAAGAAGTATCAATTAACCCTGAACTTGAAAGGTTAAGAATAGATGCTGCAAGGAATATACTTGAATCAAAAAATACTATTATTATTGCTTCAGTTTCAGCAATTTATAATATTGGATCACCTGATGATTTCTTTAAACAAAAAGTTTCATATTCTCTATCTACAAAAATAAAAAGAGAAGATTTGATTAGAGAGTTTATTGATCTTGGTTATTTAAGGATAGAGGAATTTATTGAAACAGGTAAATTCAGGATAAGAGGGAATATTATTGAGATTTTCCCTACAAGTGAAGAAAACCCAATAAGATTTGTTTTAAATGGAATGAACATAGTTGAAATAGAAGTTTTTGATGCAATAACAGCTCATAAATTAAAAAGAGTTGAAACTGTTAATATATTTCCAATAAGCTATTTTTATTATAAAAAATCAAGAATAGAATATTCAATTGGAAAAATCAAAACTGAGTTAAATAAAAGGGTTGAGTTTTTTTTAAAAAAAAATAAGCTTGAATTTGCTGAAAGGTTAAAAGAAAAAACATTATATGATATTGAATTACTTGAGCAATATGGTTATTGTTCCGGAATTGAGAATTACTCGATGTATTTGTCTAACAGAAAAAAGGGAGAGCCTCCATATACTCTTTTAGATTTCTTTGGAAAGGATTATTTAATTATAATTGATGAATCTCATATTAGTATCCCTCAACTAAGAGGTATGTATCTGGGTGATAGATCAAGGAAACAAAGATTGGTTGATTTTGGTTTTCGTTTACCATCAGCTCTTGAAAATAGGCCTTTAAATTTTGGAGAGATACAATCAAAAATAAAAAATGTACTTTATGTATCTGCTACTCCTTCGGATTATGAGTTGACAGATTCAAAGCATAATGTTACAGAATTACTTGTAAGGCCTACTGGATTGTTAGATCCAAAGATTGAAATCAGGAAAATAGAATCTCCAGTTGAAGATATGATTAAAGAAGTAGAGAAAGAAATTTCAGATAAAAATAGAGTTCTTATTACAACTCTTACAAAAAAAATGTCAGAAAAATTAGCAGATTATCTATCGATTAAAGGTATTAAATGCACTTATCTCCATTCTGAAATTAAATCTTTAGATAGAATTAAGATAATAAAGAAATTAAGAATGGGTGAAATAGATACTCTTATTGGGATAAATCTTTTACGCGAAGGTCTTGATCTTCCTGAGGTTTCCCTTGTTGTAATACTTGATGCAGATAGAGAGGGGTATTTACGTTCAGCAACTTCACTTATTCAAAATTTTGGAAGAGCATCAAGAAATGTGAAAGGAAGGGTTATTCTTTATATAAAGGATATGACTTTTTCTTTAAAGAAAGCAATTAATGAGTCAAATAGAAGAAGAGAGTATCAAATACTTTATAATAAGAAAAATAATATTGTGCCAATATCTATTATAAAAAAGGTAAAGGATTTTTATGATGATGACTTCTGGATAAGAAAAAGTGAAGAGTATATAAAGGTTGAGTTCAAAGATAAAGAAAGTTTAATAGAGGAGATTGATAAATTATCAAAATTTATGAAGATAAAGGCTAACCAGCTTGATTTCAAAGGAGCTGCATTTTTAAGAGAGAAGATTAAGTATCTAAAAAATTTATTAATAGAGATATATTAATAAACTAAATGGAGGCTAATCATGAATGTGGTATTGAGGCTGATAGATAATGGGTTTTTGGGTGATATGTTTTATTTACATAAGCATTGATAAATGGTATAATCCAAATTTATGGGTGATTTCAAATATATTATTGTTGATGGATTAGTAAAGTCAGGTAAGACCAAATTAGCTAAAATAATTTCACAAAAATTAAATGCCAGAATAATACTTGATAACAAAGAAAATCCCTTTATGGATAATTTCTGTAATTCGATAAAAAATGGAGAAAATTCTTATTCTCTTAAAACTCAGATTGTTTTTTTATTAAATCGTTATTCTCAACAATTAGAAATAAAACAAAAAGGATTATTTCATAAAACAACTGTAAGTGACTATATTTTTTTTAGAGATGGGATTTATGCACACATCACTTTAAGTGATGAAGATCTTGATGTTTACAAAAAAATGTTTAAAATTTTCTCAAAAAACATTATTTCTCCGGATATTGTAGTTTATCTCCAGGTCTCTTTTTCAGAGATGTTAAAGAGAATTGAAGAAAAAGGAACAGAGTTTGAAAAGAATATTCCTAAAGAGTATTGGAGAGAGTTATTTGAGGCCTATAATTACTATTTTTTTAATTATAATAGTTCGCCTTTATTAGTTGTAAATATGGAGAAGCTTGATCTTGATAATGAATCAAGTGTTCAGAACTTGATAAATGAGATAGAGAATCATAAAACAGGGAGAAAATATTATGCCCCAGCTTGATAGAGAAAAAATAACAGTTCTAACTATAAAAAATAGGAAAGAAGTCGGAGAAAAAATTTCTGCAGTAACATCATATGATTATCCCAGTGCTAAAATTGCTTCTAAAGCAGGTATTGATATTATCCTGGTTGGTGATTCTTTAGGTATGGTTCTCCATGGAGATAAGAATACATTGAAAGTAGATGTAGATGATATAATTTATCATACGAGTATGGTTGCAAAAGCAGAACCATTATCTTTAATTGTAAGTGATATGCCATTTCAATCCTATCATATAAGTGTTGAAAAAGCTGTTGAAAATGCATTTAAGATTGTAAGAGAAGGTGGGGCTGAAGCTGTGAAATTGGAAGGGGGTAGAAAAAGATTCAATGTAATTGAAGCTATTATTAATGCTGAAATTCCAGTGATGGGGCATTTAGGTCTAACTCCTCAATCTATTAATAGATTAGGAGCTTATAAGGTTCAAGGAAAAGTAAAGGAAAAGGCTAAAGAAATTATACAGGATGCAATTGAGCTTGAGAGAATAGGGGTCTTTGCATTGGTTCTTGAATCAATTCCACTTGAGTTAGCAAAAAAAATAACTGAGAAAGTTTCAATACCTACAATTGGTATAGGAGCTGGTAAGTATTGTGATGGGCAGGTTCTGGTTTTTCATGATTTAATTGGATTTACAAATTTGTATTTACCAAAGTTTGTAAGAAAATATGCTGATGTATACTCAGTTATTTATGATGCATTGGAAAGATACATTAATGATATTAAGAAAGGGAATTTTCCTGGTGATAAAGAAAGTTATCATCTAAATAAAGATATTGATGAGTTTTTGAAATGAGAATAATAAAAAAAATAGATGATTTGAAAAAAGAGTTATTTTCATTAATGGGGAAAAAGATTGGTTTGGTCCCTACAATGGGCTATCTTCATGATGGACATTTAAGCCTTATTGATCAATCAATTAAAGAGAATGATATAAGTGTTGTTTCTATTTTTGTAAATCCATCTCAATTTGGTCAAAATGAAGATTTTAATACTTATCCCAGGGATATGGAAAGAGATTCCGAATTACTTGAAGAGAGGGGAGTGGACATATTATTTTCACCTGATTCAAGAGAGATGTATCCTGAAAATTATTCTACTTTTGTTGAAGTAGAAAAATTAAGCAAGGTTTTATGTGGAAGATCGAGACCTACACATTTCAGTGGAGTTTGCACAGTTGTTTTGAAGTTATTTAATATAGTAAAACCCGAGAATGTTTATTTTGGTGCAAAAGATGCTCAACAAGCTATTATTATAAAGAGGATGAAGGAAGATTTGAACCTGGATATTAGTGTAAAGGTAATGCCTATTGTCAGGGATGAAGATGGCTTGGCACTTTCATCTCGTAATAAATATCTTTCAAAAAAAGAGAGGGAAGCAGCGTTATTGATGCCAGAAACATTAAAAGAAGCAAATATGCTTATAAATAATGGATTGTTTGAAGCTAATAAGATTAAGGAAAAAATTGTAAGAGAGTTAAATAAAAATAAATCTATTAAAATAGATTATGTTGAGATTGTTAATTTGAAGACTTTAGAAAGTCTTGACAAAATTGATAATAACAATACACTTGTTGCTGTAGCAATTAAGGTTGGGAAAGCAAGACTTATTGATAATTTTATTTTAGGAGGAATTTAAATGTTAATACCTTTTTTAATTTCAAAGATACATAGAGCAAAAGTAACCGGGAAAGATTTGAATTATAGTGGGAGTATATCAATAGATGAAGAGATAATGGAAAAAGCTTGTTTAAGGGAATTCCAGAAGGTGGAGATATACAATATTTCTAATGGGAACCGTTTCGCAACATATGTTATTACTGCTAAAAGAGGCTCAAAAGATATTACTTTGAATGGTGCTTCTGCTCACCTTGTTTCTAAGGGAGACATTATTATAATTGCAGCTTATGCTTTTATTGAAGAGAGAGAGCTTAATTCATCAAAATCAGTTATTCTATTGATGAAAGGGAATAATGAAATCGAAAAAGTTTTGTATGGAAAGCTTTAGATTAAACGGAGATATTTATATGAAAAAAATTTTAGGTATGGGAAATGCATTGGTTGATATTCTTGTTAGAATAGAGGGTGATGAATTTTTATCAAAGCTTGGTCTGGAAAAAAGCAGTATGACACTTATTGATAAAGATAGGATGAATTCAATAATAGATGGAACTAAATTATTAAAGAGACAACAATCTTCCGGTGGCTCAGCTGCTAATACTATAAATGGATTGGCTTATTTAGGAGTTTCAACAGGATATATTGGAAAAATTGGTGATGATGAATTTGGTTCCTTTTTTAAATATGATATGAATCTAAATAAAATAAAAACAAACCTTTTTAAAGGTATTGAAGATACAGGTAAATGCATTGTTTTGATATCTAAAGATTCGGAGAGAACCTGCGCAACATATTTAGGCGCTGCAATTGAGTTAAATAAATATGATTTAAATGAGAAATTGTTTGAAGGTTATGATTATTTTCATATTGAAGGATATTTAGTACAAAATAAAGATCTTATAAAAAACGCTTTGAGTCTTGCCAAACATAATGGAGTCGAAAATTCAATTGATCTTTCAAGTTTTAATATAGTTGGAGAGAATAAAAGTTTTCTAAAAGATTTAATAAAGAATTATGTTGATATTGTATTTGCAAATGAGGATGAAGCAAGGGTTTTTACAGATAAAAACAATTCCGAGGATGCTATTGATGAAATTGCAAAAATTTGCAAAATTGCGATTGTAAAATGCGGTAACCAGGGTTCTTTAGTTAAGTTTAATGATATTAAATATAAAATTGCCCCTATGAATGTTAATACACTTGATACCACTGGAGCTGGTGATTTATATGCGGCTGGGTTCTTTTATGGACTAACGAATGGATACCCGGTAGATATATGTGGTAGAATCGGTTCTGTTCTTGGAGCAAAAGTAGTTGAGATTCTTGGAGCAAGAATAGAAGGAAAAGTGTGGGATGGAATCAAGGGCATTATTAAGAGTATAGAAACTAATGAATTAGGAAAAAATGGGGGGCCATGGTTTAATGGGAGAACACAGCCTTCGCAAGGCTGAAATGGCGGTTCGACTCCGCCTGGCTCCATATAGATAAGCTTGACTTTTGAGTAGATTAAAGTTATAAGTAAAGCTAAAAAAGAAGGTCAAAAATGTGTGGTGTAATTGGGATTTATGATTATGAAGAGGTTATTACGAAAATTTATAAGGGGATTTTAACACTTCAACATAGAGGCCAGGATTCAGCAGGTATTCTAACCTATAATGGTAGATTTCATATGAAAAAGGGGAATGGTTTAGTCAAAGATATCTTTGATCATAGAAATATAGCAAGATTGAAAGGGAATATTAGTATTGCTCATACTCGATATCCTACAGTTGGAGAAGGTTCTGTAGAAGATGCTCAGCCTTTCTGGATTAATTACCCTTATGGGATTGCTGGTGCTCACAATGGTAATCTAACAAATTTTCTCGAACTTAAACGAGACTTATTTGAAAAATCTCATAAAATCATCAATTCAAATTGTGATGTTGAGGCAATTTTAAATATTTTTGCTGAGTATCTTGAGAAGTTTAAATCAAAAGAATTTACTCCTGAGATTGTTTTTAATGCTGTAAGATATGTATATAGAAAAGTGAAAGGAAGTTATTCTGTTGTTATTTATATTGCTGATAAGGGTATGTTGGCTTTCAGAGATCCATTTGGAATAAGACCTCTATTGTTTGGAATTAATAGAGATAAGTTGGTACCTTCATTTGCATTTGCTTCTGAGAGTGTTTCGCTTGATGTTTTAGGTTTTAAAAGTATTAAAGACCTGGAGCCAGGTTCTGCTATTTTTATTGACAAAAATAGGAAAGTTTATGAAAAGAAAATATCAAACAAGCCTCACAGACCTTGTATTTTTGAATATATATATTTTGCAAGACCTGATTCATATTTAAACAAAATTAATGTTTATAAATCAAGAGTAGAATTAGGTAAAAAATTAGCAAAAAAAATAAAGGGAATGAAGCTTCCGATTGATGTTATTGTGCCTGTTCCTGATTCTGCAAGAGCATCAGCAATTGAAATAGCAAGAATTTTGGATATAAAATACAGGGAAGGACTTGTAAAAAATAGATATATAGGAAGAACCTTTATTATGGCAGGTGATAATCTTAGAAAAGAATCCATAAACTATAAATTGAATGCAATAGCAGATGTTTTTAAGAATAAGAATGTTTTACTGATTGATGATTCAATAGTAAGAGGAAATACTTCTAGATCTATTATCCGAATGGTAAGAGATACTGGTGCAAAAAAAATATATTTTGCTTCTTATTCTGCGCCTTTAAAAAATCCGTGTGTTTATGGTATTGATATGCAGACAAAAGGAGAATTTATTGCTGCGAATTCAACTCCTGAGCAGATAGCTAATAAAATTGGTGCAGATAAAGTGATTTATCAGGATATAAAGGATATGCAAGATGCTGTTAGAGAACAGAACAAAAGGATTAAATCCTTTTGTATGGCATGTTTTACTGGCATATATCCTACAGGAGATGTTTCTAAACATATGCTGGAACAGATTGAAGAGGAAAGAGAATATATGTCAAAACATTTGAATTTAGCTTTAAAGTATTAATGAATAAATATTTTCAATTTTCTGGAGATTTAAAGGAAATAGATTTCCCTGCTGTTTTGTACAATATTGATAAAAAAGAGATTTCTGGAGCTCTGAAAATAAAAAATAAGAATTATGAAAAGATTGTAGTTATAAGAAATAAGAAGCTTATTTTTGCATCTTCAAATGATGATACAGATTCTTTTAAAAAATATTTATTAAGAGAAAATCTAATTAATAATAAAATATTAAAAAAAAGTGGTGAATATGTAAAGAAAAATAAGATAAAATTTAGAAGGGGTTTGATAGAACTTGGATATTTTAATTATGATGAAATATGGCAATATAAACAGGATCATTTGAAGGATATTATATTTTCACTTTTCAATGTTCATGAGGGGGAGTATGAGATATTAACGGATAATAATGATATTGAAGAAAATATAGTACTTGATATGGATATTCCATCTCTTATTGTTGAGGGGATGAGGAATACTAATATTAATAAAGTAATTAATAATCATATTAGAGATATTGAAAATGTTTACCCTTTTCATACTGAAATAATATCTGATTTAGAGCTTAAAGCTCATGAAATCCATGTTTTTGATTTGGTTAGAAAAACCCCTGTAATTGAAAAAATAATTGAAACAAGCGAGCTTTTAGAAAAGGATACTTTAAGGGTCTTATATATGTTCTTAATACTTGAAATAATTTCAGGAAAAAGAATGGGGAAAAAAGAGGTAAATATAGAAGAGAATATTTCAGGCTTAAGACTATTTAACTCATTTGAAGAGGCTTTGAAACATTATAATATGAAATATGAAATGATCTATAAATTGTTATCAAAGGAAATAGGGCCAATTGCGCTCTCTATTCTTTTTAAAGAGGTTAATAATATTGCAGGAGCTTTACCTTTTTATTTAAAAAAGG
>Ga0209121_10001658_pt1 | contig 23292 bp, 23 predicted proteins | sample Cruoilmetagenom3_FD_187292 | JGI IMG/M metagenome (GOLD analysis project Ga0209121, IMG submission 187292) | Oil polluted marine microbial communities from Coal Oil Point, Santa Barbara, California, USA - Sample 3 (SPAdes) (version 2) | ecosystem: Environmental > Aquatic > Marine > Oil seeps ... | reverse complement strand
TGCTGCATGCTTCTTCTTGTGTGGATCAACTCCCATTACTAGATACCCCTTCGGGACTTGCCTGAGCTTCCTTGCTGTGCTATTTTTCATTCGATGGCTTCTCCTGCATAGATTTGTGCTTCCATAATTGCACCTGTCTATTGTATCCTGGAGCCTTCACTATTTCTTATTCCATATACTAATTTGACGATTAAGGGTAAAGGAGGGGTTATGCCACGAAAAGTAACTAAGGAAGAGCTTTTAGCCAAAGCAAAGAAACCGGCGGAAGATGCCATGAAATTGCATGCATTTTACCAGGGTAAGATGCAAGTAATGCCCAAATGCCAGGTTCGTGATTCCAATGACTTTGCCATCTATTATACCCCTGGAGTTGCTGAGCCTTGCAGAGCGATAAAGGCAGATGTTTCAAAACTTAGCGAGCTCACTAATAGGTGGAACACCATAGCCGTGGTTTCTGATTGCACTCGAGTCCTTGGCTTAGGAGATATTGGGCCTAAGGCAGGATACCCTGTAATGGAAGGAAAGTGTTTGTTATTTAAATACCTTGGTGGTATAGATGCTGTGACTATTTGCCTGGATACCAAAGACCCTGATGAGATTATCCAAGTAGTTAAATGGCTTGAGCCATCATTTGCCGCCATCAACCTGGAAGACATATCTAATCCCAAATGCTTTTATATTCTGGATCGGCTAAGGGCGGAGGCGCAAATTCCAGTATGGCATGATGACCAACAGGGAAGCGCTACAGTAATGTTAGCTGGGTTGATAAATGCTTTGAAAATCGTGGGTAAAAAGATAAGCGATGTGAGGTTTGTTCTGAATGGATGTGGAGCAGCTAATATTGGTTGTGCCAGACTTCTCTTTGCTTATGGAGCTAAGCCTGAAGCTACTATCGTGGTTGATAGTAAAGGAATCCTTCATTCAGGACGGAAAGACCTGGAGGAAAAGAAAGAGGAGTATCCTGGTAAATGGAAGTTTTGCCAAACTACCAATGTTGAGAAAAGAACTGGTGATTTGACTTATGCATTAAAAGGCGCCGACGTACTTATCTCTTATTCTAAGTCAGGCCCTGGAATAATTTCACCAGAGCAGATTAAGTTAATGGCAAAGGATGCAATATGTTTTACTTGTGCCAATCCTATACCAGAGATTTGGCCCTGGGAAGCCAAAGAGGCTGGAGCTAAAATTGTAGCTACTGGTAGATCCGATTTCCCCAATCAGGTAAACAATTCTATAGGTTTTCCCGCTATCTTCCGTGGCGTCCTTGATGTGGAAGCTAAAACTATTACTGACGATATGTGTATTGTTGCTGCTGAATCGCTAGCCGGGTATGCTGAAGAGCGTAGTATAGGTGAAGAATACATCACACCAACAATGGGAGAGCCAGAGGCTTTTATTCGTGAAGCGGTAGACGTAGGAATGGAAGCTCAGAAGGAAGGCATTGCCGCAATACAAATCAGCCGTGATGAACTTCGCAAGAAATGCGAATCCATGATAAATAGTGCTAGGAAACAGCATGATGCTCTAGTCAAGGCGGGTTGCATTGCTCCTTCAGTAATTAATTAAGGAGGACGGAGATTATGAGAGAAATCAAAACTGAGAATGTCACCAAAACTATAGCTCGATTGTTTGAACATTCTTGCCATTACCTTCCCGAAGATGTGCTTGCTGCTATCAGGAAAGCGAGGGAAAAAGAAAAATCTCCCGTTGCTCAAGATGTATTGGATAGGATGCTGGAAAATGTAAAAATCTCTGGCAAGGAGCAAATCCCCCTCTGCCAAGATACCGGTGCTGCGGTGGTCATGCTGGAGCTAGGCCAAGAAGTTCATATGACCGGTGGTGATCTGTATACAGCAGTTAATGAAGGAGTACGCCAAGGCTACGTTAATGGTTATTTGCGTAAATCCATAGTAAGTCAACCATTTTCTGCTAGGGTGAATACTAGAGATAACACACCTGCGGTAATTTATACTGATATAGTCCCGGGTGATAAGCTAAAAATTATTGTCATGCCTAAGGGAGCTGGCTCTGAAAACTGCTCTCGCTTAACAGTTTTACCTCCGACAAGTGGCCGTCAAGGAATTATCGATTTTGTGGTAAATCTTGTCGATGAGGTTGGTAGCAACCCATGTCCCCCTATTATTGCTGGACTTGGTATAGGCGGAACGACGGACAAGACCATGCTTATAGCTAAGAAAGCATTATTGCGCAAGGTGGGAGAGCCAAACCCGGATCCTGAGGTTGCTGAACTGGAAAAGGATATCCTAAAACGAATTAACAACTTGGGTATCGGGGCAATGGGATATGGTGGGACAATTACCGCTTTAGCAGTTCATGCTGAGGTTTTTCCTTGTCACATCGCCAGCTTACCAGTAGCGGTCAACCTCCAATGCTGGTGTGCTCGGCATGAAGAAGCAATTCTGTAATCGGAGGTGAGAAATAGCCAAAGTTGAAGTTGCTTTTGCTTGCTGCAACTTCAGAGGGGAATATTATTGACAGGAACATACTAAAAGAGTTAAAATGCTCAGATTAAAAAGCAACCTAACTAAATACAAATATTTATGGCCCATTTAAATAAGTAACAAGTTAGTAAGGAGGTTAAAGATGCAAAAGAAAAGGAAGCTTGGAAGAGGGGTAGCTGTAGTCGGCACTGGGATGTCGAGATTTGGCATGTTCAAAGATAAAGATTCCAGGGATTTGCTCGTTGAGGCTTATAGTGAAATGCTCTCCTCAGTGGATAAAGGAGTAGACCCCAGGGATATTGAAGCTATATGGCTAGGGAATTTTTCCAATGATTTCTATGTGCATCAAGGACATATGGGACCTATAGTAGCTGATGTGCTTGGGCATACACCAAAGCCGGTGACAAGAACGGAAGGTGCCTGTGCTGCAAGTACACTTGCTTTCAGGGATGCTGTCTTTTCTATAGCCTCTGGATACTATGACATTGTTATGGCTGGTGGGGTAGAGGAAATGTCAAAAGTTACCACAGAGGAGGCTACAGAGGGTTTAGCGCTGGCACTTGATAGGCCCTATGAAGGCATAGTTGGATTCACTTTCCCCGGAGTTTTTGCTTCTCTAGCTAATGCTTATTTTGAAAGATATGGAGCCACACATGAGCACCTTATGAATGTTACCATAAAAAGCCATAATAATGCTCGCTTTAATCCAAAGGCACAATTCAAGGCCTCTGTTCACGATATTATGAATAGCAGGATTGAGCGTGCCAAAAAAAGAGGACAACCCATTCCGACTTGGAAAGATGAACGGGAATTCCTTCGTGACCTTAATGCTAACCCTATGGTTGCTTGGCCATTGCAGGTTTTCGATTGCTGTCCCATGAGTGATGGAGCAAGTTGCATATTACTTGTAGCCGAGGAAATAGCTAAAAACTTCACCGATAACCCTATATATGTTATTGGCATAGGTCAAGGCAGTGGCAGACCCCTACATACTGGAGCGAGCTTCACTTCTTTTGAAGCTAATAAGAATGCGGCCAAGGAAGCCTATGGATTATCAGGGCTTACATCTAAAGATATCCAGTTTTCCGAGGTACATGATTGCTTTAGCATTGCTGAGATTATTCATATGGAGGATCTTGGCTTTTTTAAGGAAGGAGAGGGATACAAAGCTGTAGAGGAGGGCTTGACAAGATTAGATGGTCCGATGCCAATTAATACCTCAGGAGGGCTTAAATGTAAGGGGCATCCTGTAGGGGCAACGGGAACAGCCCAAATGCATGAGGTTTGGGAGCAACTAAGAGGTGAAGCTGGGGAAAGGCAAATTCCAAATAAGAATCTACGAATTGGTGCAAGTCATAACTTGGGAGGCACAGGAGGAACTTGCACATTTTGTATTTTTGAAAGGAGGTAAAACGATGGAAGAAAGACCTATTTCTGCTATTTCTTTTCATCAGTTTCTCAATGAAGAGAAACTCATGGGTTCAAAGTGTAAAAAGTGTGGCACTCTTTTCTCACCTCCCCGTCCTATTTGTATTAAATGTTTTGGTAGGGAAATGGATTGGGTTGAGTTGAAGGGGAAAGGGAAGCTCGTTACCTTCACTTGCATACATGTAGGCCCTCCCTGGATGATAAAGGAGTTTGGGTATGATAGAAAACATCCTTATTGCTCTGGAGTTGTAGATCTGGAAGAGGGGGTTAAGATTGATGCTCGCATTGAGGGAGTTGACCCTAGCAAGCCGGAGACCATAAAAATCGGGATGCCTCTTAAGGTTAAGTTTCTGCATCGAGGTGAAGGGGAGAACTTACAAACCTACCTGGCATTTGAGCCTGTATAAGATAAACCTTTGGGAAAGGAACAAGCAATGGCCAACGAAAAAAAGAAGAAAGTTATTAAGAGGCTGAAATCAATGTATCCTCTTCGGGGCCTGGTGGATAAGATGTATGAGAGGGCAGTGGAGTACAGCAAAGAAGGAAAACCCACAGCCTGGTGCATGGTCAATTGGTGGGGTGGTGATTCTCTCCTCAGGGCGATGGACATAGCTGCTGTTTATCCTGAGGATTATGGTGCCGTTTGTGCTGCTTTTGGGGCTGCTCCTAAATATCTGGAACGTGCTAATTCAGAAGGCTTTCCCGACCATATGTGTGGCTATGCTCGAAATGGTTTAGGCTATGCTTGCCTGATGAAGGAGCTCGGGAGGATACCTGAAGGGGCTCCAATGGGGGGATTGCCCAAACCAACCCTGCTGCTCAGTTCAGGTTACTTTTGTGATACCAGATATAAGTGGTTTCAAGCACTAGGACGTTACCTTGATGCTCCACAATGGTTTTTGGAAATGCCCCATCCTGGAGTAAAGGAGAGCTTTGCCGAGGGTGCTCAGGAATATACCATTGACTTTTTGGTTAAGGAACTAAGGGAGTTTGTTGCCTTCTTGGAGCGCCTGGTAGGCAAGAAGATGGATTGGGATAGGTTAGAAGAGATTGTAAACGATACCATAGAGATGAACCGTGCCTGGTACGAGGTCAATGACTTGCGTAAAGCTAAGCCCTGTCCTATGCATTCTCGCGATTTTTGGAGCAGCATGCCTGCTTCCCTTTATGTGGCAGGAGATCCCAAGGAAACAGCAGTTTCATACAAGAATATGTATGATGAGGTAAAGGAGAGGATAGATAAAAGGGAGGCGGCCATCCCTGAGGAGAAATACAGACTGGCATTTGCTGAGCTTCCTCCATGGCATAGCCTGGCTTTTTTTGATGAGCTGGCGGAGAGGGGTTGGAATTTTGTAGTTGAGAGCTGGTCTTATCAGCCGCCAAAACCTATAGACCTGAGCAAGGTCAGTGACCCCCTAGAGCGTGTTGCTAGGCATACTTATCAATATTTCGCTGGCTTTTTCGAAGGGGCATATAAGACGGGGGAGCAACTGGGTTACTTTGGCTATCCTTACCTGGAATATGTCAGGGAGTATAAATGTGATGGATTAATAGCTCATCCTCTCCTTACCTGTCGCACAGCTACAAATCACCAGATGTATGTTAAGGATCGGCTGATGAAGGTGCTGAAAGTCCCTACTTTGGTGGTAGAGGGAGATATTGTTGACCTTAAACTGTTTAATCCTGAGGAGGCTTTAAGGCAGGCGGGACCGTTCGAGGAGACTATGGAGCATTATCGGGATGTGAGGAGGAAGGAAGGACTGGATTGGTGAATAAAGGCATATTTCCGTTCAGGAGGACTAAATGGTAGAAAAAAAGGCAAAAGGACTTGCTAGGGCAAAGGAGAGCTACCAAGATCCATCTTACCGAGTAAAGCAGCTTAAAGCAAAAGGCAAGAAGATAATAGGTTATCTCTGTATTTACCCTCCCTTAGAAATGATGACTGCTCTTGACCTTGTGCCTTATAGGCTATTTGGAGACATACGGGAGCCAATAACCCAGGCAGATTCCTGCCTGCCCACTTGTGTTTGCCCCTTCCTCCGTAGCACATTAGACTTGGGACTAAAGGGCAAATATGATTTTCTGGATGGGGTGGTGATGGCGCATGCCTGTGAAGTAGGTGAGAAGCTAGCACATATATGGCGCACTTACTTAACCCCTCCTTACTCTTTCTACATAGACACGCCTCACACAAAGCATGAGGCAGCTTTAGAATACCATAGAAAGCTACTTGTTGACTTCAAGAAAAGTTTGGAGTCTTACACTGGAAAGGAACTTTCGGCTGACAAGCTTGAGCAAGCTATCAGAGGTTGGAATCAGCAGCGAGCTTTGGTCCGAGAACTGTATGAGATGAAAAAACCCGACCCGCCCCTTATTTCAGGCGTAGAGACTCTTCAGGTGATGAAGGCTTTGATGACCATCCCCCCTGAGGAAGGAAATGAATTGCTACGAGAGGTAATAAGCGAAGTTAAGGAGCGTAAAGATGGTCCAAAGAAAGGGACAAGATTGCTCATATGGGGAAGCATTATTGATGATGTAGCTCTCATCGAGATGATGGAGGAATCTGGAGCCAATGTGGTAATGGATGATACTTGTGTAGGCAGTCGACCCTTTTTCCCAGATGTGGAGATGACTACGGATCCTTTAGATGATTTAGCCCGCCGCTATTTGCTTGATTTAAAGTGTCCCCGCACGTTTGAGGTGGCTGTTTTTGGCGAGACGAAGAAGAATTATATGGCAGACCTGGAGGCCAGGTTCAGCTATGTGAGAGATTATGCTAAGGAGTGGAATGTCAAGGGAGTAATCCTTTACGGCCTAAGGTATTGCGATATTCACGGCTATGAGGTGCCTCAAATTAAGGATTACTTTGATAGTGTGGGCTTACCTAGTATATATCTGGAGCATGATTATAGCGAGGCAGCTCTGGCACCCCTAAGGACACGAGTCCAAGCATTCCTCGAAGTACTTCGATGAGAGACATTCATGTATTTTGTCGGCGTTGATATAGGTTCAACTATGACCAAGGTGGTGATCATTAGCCAAGCGGATGAAATCCTTTCTCGGGTCATCGGTCCCACAGGTGCTGAGCACCGTCGCTTAGCCAATGAAGTGATGGCGCAGGCATTGACACAGGCTGGCCTACTTTTCGAGCAAATATCTTACGTGGTCGCCACTGGATATGGAAGGTTCAATGTTCCTTTTGCTGATCGTCAAATTACTGAATTAAGCTGTCATGCTAAAGGAGTGAGCAGCTTATTTCCCTCTGTTAGAACAGCTATTGACATTGGAGGGCAAGACGCCAAGGGATTGAAGATCAAGGATGGCAATCTGGTTGACTTTGTTATGAACAATAAGTGTGCAGCAGGGACAGGCAGATTTCTTGAGGTTATTGCTGCAGCCCTGGGCCTTAAGGTAGAAGACTTGGGTGATATATCATCAAGGTCTACTAATAGGGTTACGATTAGTAATACCTGTACTATTTTTGCTCGGCAGGAGGTAGTGGCCCGCCTTTCTGAAGGGGTTAGGCTAGAGGATGTAGTAGCTGGGCTTCATGATGCTATAGCTAGTCGGGTAGCCGGAATGGCAAGAAAGCTGAAGATAGAACCTGACGTAATCCTTACGGGTGGTGTAGCCAAGAATATTGGGGTGGTTAAGGCGATGGAGGAGAATCTCGGGCAAAGGGTATTTGTTCCTGAGGAGCCACTCCTTACTGGGGCAGTGGGCGCTGCCATGCTGGGCAAGGACTTTGCTTTGAAGGCTTTGGCTGAGGGCGAACTAGTTCAAAAGGAGCGTCGGTTAGAGGAAGTCACCTTCTACAAGTGAACATGGCCTGTTTCATGGGTATAGATGTTGGTGCGAGAACAAGCAAAGGAGTTATAATTGAGGATGGTGAGGTAAAAGCTTATCATTCACTTCTTTCAGGAATTAATTATAAGGAGACAGCACAAAGGCTGAGGGAGGAGCTTTTGGCGAAGGTGGGGTTGCTTTCAGGAAATATAGTCCACAGCGTGGCGACTGGCGTAGGGGCGCAGAACGTTACCTTCAGTCAGCAGAAGGTTGACGATCTTCGTTGTTGCGCTCGCGGGATAAATTACCTCTTTCCAGAAGCAAAGACTATCATTGATGTTGGAGGAACATCTAGCCGAGTGCTCCGGACTGACAGAAAGGGAAAGGTGACTAACTTTATTGTTAGTGAGAAGTGTGCTGCTGGTAGTGGCTACTTCCTAGAGACTATCGCCAATGTTTTGCGAATAGAGCTTGAAGATGTCGGACCTCTTTCCCTTAACTCACAAAATCCTATCATCTTCACCACTGGGTGCGCTGTTTTTGGTGAGTCGGAGGCTGTTTCCAGGGTATCTGAAGGCTTTTCCAAAGAGGATATCCTGGCCGGGGTGCATAAAGCGCTAGCAAATAAAATATCCGTACTCGCCAATAGAGTTGGCTTAGAGGAGCCTTGTGCCATCAGCGGTGGAGGCGGCCTTGATGTTGGCCTCGTTAAAAGCATAGAAGAGGAGCTAGAGATTCAGCTACTAGTGCCGCCAAAACCTCAGTTCATCACAGCCTTAGGCGCGGCTGTGATGGCTAAGAAGACTTGGGAAAATCAAGTCTCTACACCAGGTTGAGTAAGACAAGGAGGTTTAGAGGATAGGACATGACAGAAAAAGAAGTTTCCATTTTAGATAAGCTTGGCGTTGATGTTGGTACGAGAGTCTCTCATACAAAGACAATTACCGAGGCCGACATTGTTATGTTTGCCGGTGTCTCAGGAGATTTCAACCCAGTCCATGTATGTGAGACATATGCCAAGAAGACTTTCTTTGGTGGCAGAATCGCTCATGGAGTGATAGCGTTAGGGCTTATATCGGCTGCCATGACTAAACTGCCAGGGCTGGTGATATTCCTCAGTGACTCGAACAGATTCTTGGCGCCGGTGAAAATCGGAGATACTATCACTGCCACATGTGAGGCGATAAATGTAAGGAAAGATAAGGGCATTGTAACTCTTAAGACTACTTGCACTAACCAAAAAGGAGAAAACGTTGTTGAGGGAGAATGGACGGTGAGGTTATACGAAGCACCAGTGTAATAAAAGAAAGGATAACATGGAAATTAAGAAAGTTGGTGTGGTTGGGTGTGGAATAATGGGTTCCGGCATTACCCAGGTTTGCGCACAGGCAGGTTACCCGGTGGTAGTTTCTGAAGTAAATGATGAACTGCTGAATAAGGGGTTAGCATCAATTAACTCCATGCTATCCAAAGATGTGAATAAGGGCAAATTATCTCAGCAAGAGAAGGAGGCCATACTCTCCCATATTAAAGGCACGACTGATGCTAAGGACTTTCATGATTGCGACTTGGTAATAGAAGCAACTATTGAAAATCTAGATTTGAAGAGGAAGATATTTGCCGAGCTTGACAAAATCTGCCCTGCACATAGCATCTTGGCTAGTAATACCTCCTGCCTGTCCATCACTGATGTAGCTATGGCGACTTCCAGACCAGATAAGGTGCTTGGACTGCATTTCTGGAATCCAGCGCCGATAATGCAATTGCTGGAAATCGTTAGGACTATTGCTACTAGTAAGGAAACGTTTGAAATTGGCAAGACATTCGGCCAGTCTTTAGGGAAAACCACTGTTGTTGCCCAAGATACTCCTGGCTTTATTGTAAATCGCCTGCTCGCGCCCTATTTGCTCAATGCTATCCGCATGCTAGAGGCCAATATTGCCAGTCGGGAGGATATTGACACTGGTATACGGCTAGGCTTGAGCCATCCTATGGGCCCGCTGACCTTAGCAGACCTTATTGGGCTCGATATAGTCCTGTTTGTTGCGTCTGCCATGCACGAGGAGCTAAAAGAGCTTCAATATGCTCCACCAACTTTGCTAAAAAAGATGGTCACTGCCGGATGGCTAGGGCGTAAGACAGGCAAAGGGTTTTATGAGTACAAAAAGTAGCCTCGAGGTTGTCACTTGATTTATCAGCAAGGTGGTAAGTTCTGGGATTAAAAACAAAAAGAAGGAGGTTTGAGATGGGACAAGAAAAAACAACAAAAGAAATTTTAGAGGAAAGGCTAGGAGGGGAGGAGCGACTTCCACTGTATAATCCAGAAGCCTTGAAAGCGATCGAAAAGGAATTTGAGAACTGGAAGGACACCAAAGTTCGTGAAAAGGATCGAAGGGACTGGGAAGTAACTCCTCGTACAGTTTTGGGTTCTGAGATTCCTCGAAAGCTGACTTACACCCCTCTTGACGTGGCTGACCTGGATTATATGAAAGATTTAGGTTTCTCCGGAGAGGAGCCCTTCACCAGAGGCATTCACGCAAATATGTACCGTGGCAGGACTTTTACCATGCGACCATTGCCCGGTGCTGGTACACCTGAGGAAATGAATCAGAGGTGGAAATTCCTTATAGAGCAAGGTGCCACAGGAATCAATGTGGCTCTCGATTTGCCCAGCGTTCAAATGTTTGATTCAGATGAGCCTGAAGCAAGAGGGCATGTTGCGGTGGTCGGAGTTCCTGCTTGTTGTGTTGAAGATTGGGAGGTTGCTTATAAGGATATCCCCATTGATAAGATAAGCTCTTCCATAATTACCCACTATCCCAGGAATACTGCTATGCTGCTTCCTATGTATCTCGTAATGGCGGAGCGGAGGGGCATACCTTGGGACAAGCTACCTGGCAGTGTGCAAAATGATATTGTAATGGAGAATCTCGTTCGTGGTGCTATAGAATATATACCTCCCAAAGATGACTTCCGAGTACAATGCGACAATATAGAGTTCATCAGAAAAGAAGTTCCTCAATGGAACTATATAACCTTGAATGGCTATAACTTGCGAGAGGCAGGCACATCTGGTGTTACTGAGATGGCTGTGGCTATGGCTAATGGCGTGGCAATTCTTGAAGAGATGAAAAGGCGAGGCTATGATGCCGACTGGACGGGAGAGAGGATAGCATTTTTCTGGGCCTTTGCCAATGACTTCTTTGAAGAAGTGGCTAAAAATCGTGCCATGAGACGGCTATGGTATAAAATCATGAAATATAGATTTGGAGCTAAGAATCCAAGGTCTATGTGGATGAGGACACACATACAAACTTCTGGAGTCTCCCTCTTTAGGGAGGAGCCTATAAATAACATAATAAGAGCCGCCTATCATGCCCTAGCAGCAGTGCTCACCGGGACACAGTCCTTGCATGTAGATTGCTTAGATGAGGCATTCTCAGTCCCTTCGGAAAAAACGCTTCTTCCTTCAGTACGTACTCAGCAGATACTGGAACAGGAAACACAGGTGACGCAGGTGGTTGACCCTCTAGCAGGTTCCTTCTATGTGGAAGCAATGACCAATGAATTAGAAAAAAGAGTTTTAGACGAATTAACCGAGGTCGAGAAGATGGGAGGCATAGCTGAGGCTATAGCGAGCGGGCAGCTACACTATAAGATAGCTGGTTATATTGAGCGTGAGAACCGAATGATCGAAAAAGGGGAGATAAAGGTTGTTAGTCGTAACATTTACCCAACTAAGGAGCCAGAGCCTGAGATAGAGGTCAGCGTTTACCGCCCGGAAGTCGATAGAGCTGAGCGTGAAAGGTTAGCAAGGATAAGAGACACAAGGGATAACGAAAAGGCAAGCAATTGTCTCAATGCGCTTAAAGAGGCCTGCAAGCGAGGAGATAATGTTACGTACTATACACTTGAGGCGGCTAGAGCCAATGCTACTGAAGGGGAAATGCGTCGAGTGTTCACCGAAGCCTTTGGAATGTGGAAGCCGCCGATGTAAATAAATTTTCTGGAGGTTATTTATTATGGCTGAGAGAAAAAGAATTAAGATATTGATGGCAATGCCTGCTTTAGAGAACCATACAAGGGGGTTGTTCACGGTGTCCAGCATGCTTAGGGATGCTGGGATGGAGGTAGTTTTAGTGGGTAATGAACTTCCAGAACGAATAATTGAAGCAACCATTCAAGAGGATGCTGATGCTGTAGGTATAAGCACTTACTGTGGCAGCCCGATAGTCTTCGGCGAAGACCTGTTGAAGGCGGCTGAAGAAAAGGGCATAAAGGATAGGACCGTATTTGTGATGGGGGGGATATTCCCACCTCAGGATGAGCCGAAACTGGAGGAAATGGGTTTTAGCGGGGTTTTCCCTCCTGGCCCCAGGTCAACCAGGGAGAAGATAGTTGCCTGCATAGAAAATTCAGTGTCCATTAAGAGAAGCGCAAATAGATAATTAATTCTCTACTTTAGGGTAGAAGCTTAGCTAAGTGGTATTTCGTTTACAGAGCTGGCTCGATAAATAGTTAAGCAAGCTGGGAATCTGGATGGAGGAAGATTACCCGATAACTCGGGTTAAAAGAATTACACTTCCATTAACTGATAAGGCACTGAAAGACTTCAGACCGGGGGACAATCTTTTGCTCACCGGTGTTATGTATGCTGCCCGTGATGCTGCTCATGTAAAGATGGTTGAAGCTTTGGATCGAGGTAAACCCCCGCCATTCAATATTAAGGGAGCAACGCTATATTACATGAGCCCTTCTCCAGCTAGGCCAGGGAAAGTGATTGGGGCTGCTGGCCCCACTACTAGTGGCCGCATGGATGCTTACTCACCTAGGTTGATAGCCGAAGGGCTGAAAGGGATGGTTGGCAAGGGCCTGAGGTCCCAGGCAGTGAAAGACGCCATGGTAAAATATAAAGCGGTGTACTTGGGTGCCATAGGTGGTGCTGGCGCCCTTATTTCCAAGAGCATCAAGAAAGCAGAGGTGATAGCTTATAAAGACCTAGAAGCTGACGCCCTTCTCCGCATAGAAGTAGAAGACTTTCCTGTTACCGTGATAAATGATATTTATGGTGGTGACCTTTACGAAGAAGGGAAAGCCAAGTATAGACTAAGAGCTATTAGGTAAGAGCTTTCATCTGTGAAAAAGCTGACTCTGTCAACATCCGGCAATAAAGTGGCTACAATAGAAGGAGATTCTTCCAGTATTGCCTTTGCTCCTGCGGGTAGAAGGCTTCGAAAAATGGTTGCGGAGAATGGCTTAAAGTGAGTATTCCTGCTTTTACTGGTCCTCATATCTCTCCCCGTTGGGCGCACACTTCGCGCTTTGGTTTATGATCCACATCGACTAGGTTGAAATAGATACAGGTTAAGCCCAATGTTTGACATCTGTGGTATCTCAGTGTAGTCTAACTTTGTAACGGGGAAGAGATGCGTGGAAAGAGGGTAGTAATTCAACAAGCTGACAGAAATGCAGGTTTAGACATAAGCCTGCAGGATGTAATGGATGGTGTAGAGGATAAGCTTTTGGTTATCGACAGGGAATACCGTGTCGTATTTGCTAACTCAGCTATGCGGCAGAAGTTGCCAGAAAGCAGACCGTTCATTGGCAAGCGCTGCTACGAGGTCTTTGAGGGCAGGGACAATCCATGTTGCCCTCCTTTATGGAAATGCCCTCTTATGAAGGTACTCCAAAGCGGCAGCCCAACGACGATTATTTCTCCTGACTATGCCCTCAATGCAGACACGGTATCCAACAGGTACGTTAAAATCACCCTTTATCCGCTTAAGGATAGCCAAGGCAATATCAATGCGATTGCCGAACTGAGAAAAGATGTTACCGCAGAAAGGGAGCTGGAGAATCAGATTCTGAGGCGTCATCACCATCTCCATGCCCTGAGCCGCATTTCGAGCGCCACTTGCGGATTGTGGGACTTAGATGCTGTCTTGAATATAGCCCTCGACACCGTGTTGGAAATCATTAACGCTCCAACAGGGGGGATACTCCTTTTTCACGAGCAAACTCAAAGGCTAAGTTACAGGGTGTATCGTGGTCTATCTGCTAAATATGTTGAGCAGATGCAAATGAGCCCAGGCGAAGGGATAGCAGGGAGGGTAACCCAAACTGGGGACCCCATTGTATTAGAAGATGTTTCCAGAGAGCCAGGGGTTGTCCAGCCGGATCTGGTGAGCACGGAAGGACTTAGAGGGTTCATCAGCGTTCCCTTAAAAGCAAGGGACAAGGTCGTAGGCGTGATGAATATTGCCAGCCATATGCCGGGTCAATTTTCTACAGATGATATGTACCTCTTAAATTCAATCGGTTGTCAGCTCGGCACCGCAATTGAGCAAGCAAGACTATACCAAAGACTGGAGATAGGAAGAGGAAGATATCAAACCCTTCTTCAACATGCCCTGGCTGCCCAAGAGGAGGAGCGAAAAAGGGTCGCCCGAGAGTTGCATGATGAAACCAGCCAAGCCCTTACCAGCTTAACCTTAAACCTTCAGGCTGCTATAGCAACAGCGGAAATGAGAGGTATTGGAGATGCCGAGTTTATAGGTAAGCTTCAAAAGATACAATCTATCGCAATTCATTCTGGTAACGAGATAGCAAGGCTAATGAAGGAACTCCGTCCCACTTTGTTAGATGAGCTTGGACTGCCTGCCGCAATTAATCGATATGCCAAGGATAGTCTTGAATCTCTAGGGATTGACGTATCTGCGGAATCGAGAGGCATGGAAGAGCGATTGCTTTCAGAAGTTGAAGTAACGCTTTTCCGTATTGCTCAAGGGGCAATAGGCAACATCCTGGAGCACTCAGAGGCGAAGAATGTCTCTATCAAGTTGGAATGCAATGCCAGTAAGTGTGTGTTGGACATTAAGGATGATGGTAGAGGTTTTGATGTCAGTAAGCTTACAAGAGTGGACAAGAGCGGTCGGGGGATGGGCTTATTCACCATGAAGGAGAGAGCACGTTTAGTGGGTGGTGCTTGTAGGGTTGAGTCCCAGCCGGGAAAGGGGACTGAAATTATGGTAAAGGTTCCACTGACAGGCTCTATGGTAGATGCAGAAGATAAAGGTGCTGATAGTTGATGACCACACCCTCGTGCGAGATGGAATTCGTGCTCTGCTAGCGCTAGCTGCAGACATAGAGGTAATCGGCGAGGCGTCAAATGGAAAGGAAGCTCTGGAGAAGGTAAAAAAACTTGCCCCAGATGTGGTGCTTATGGATTTGGTAATACCTGTTGTGAGTGGACTGGAAGCAACGCGGAGAATACGCAAGAGATTCCCGGGAACAAAAGTGCTAGTACTCACCCAGTATGAGGATAGAGAATACATCGTCCCAGTCATCGAGGCGGGAGCTCGTGGCTTCATTAGTAAGAGGGCAGCATTTTCCGAACTCGCTTCAGCTATTCAGGCTGTATCCCAAGGAGATTCCTTTCTATCTCCCACGGCAGCAGCGGCTGTTGTTGAGGAATGTCAGCAAAAAGCCACTTTGGAAAGGAAAAAAGAGCCTTACCAATGTCTGACAGATAAAGAGAGGGAGGTGCTTAAGCTGGTTGCCGAAGGACATACTGCTAAGGAGATAGCAGATATGCTAGTGATCAGCCTGAGAACAGTGGAGGCACACAAAACCAGCCTGATGAAAAAGCTCAATATCCACAATAAAACTGACCTCATTAAGTTTGCCATACGCAAGGGCATTATCACCATATGACGGCACAGGCAAAATCCGTCTATTTACTCCCCCCAAATCCGCTTTTAATCTACGAGTTTTTCGCATCCCAAAATAGGGGTTAATCCGGTGAGAATTCCCGAATAAAATTCACCTCTATTGTCGGAAAGCCCTCTTTCTCCCCATTCAAGAACAAGTTATCATGTAACTAAAGACTAATTTTTGGGCTGGGACAATGTATTCGATGGGGAATAGTAATATCAAAAATTATCAAGCCAGCCGAGTGAAGGAGCCCTCTTATGGGCACGGCTTTACTCCGCCCTGCCAAGCTGCCTGCCCATTACATATGAATATCAGCGAATATATTGATTTGGTTGCCCAAGGAAAGGTGATGGAAGCATTGCAGGTCATAAGAGATGGCAATCCATTCCCTTCTATCTGCGCCTATGTCTGCACCCATCCTTGCGAGGACGCCTGCCGGCGTGGTCAGGTGGATAAACCTATTGCTATTCGGGCGTTAAAGAGGTTTGCTGTGGAATTCGGCGGTGACAGGATGATACAACTCGAAGCTGAGACTACGCAGACTGAAAAGGTTGCTATAGTAGGCTCTGGACCGGCAGGACTAGCTTGTGCCTACTATCTGAGGAAGCTCGGTTATCCCGTAACTATCTTTGAAGCTCACTCAGAGATGGGAGGTATGCTCCGAGTAGGTATCCCCCAATACCGACTTCCTCGGGAGGTACTCGATACTGAAGTTCAAAGGCTAACTCAGATGGGAATTGAAATCAGAACGAATACGCGAGTGGTATCCCTGGAGCTACTGTTTGACATGGGTTACAAGGCTGTCTTTATAACCATTGGTGCCCATCAGAGCCTTAGAATGGGGATAGAAGGAGAAGAGAGCCCGGGAGTAATAGATGGGGCAACTTTTCTCCATGAAGTGAACCTCGGGCTCAAGCCGTCTCTGGAGGGAACGGTTGCTGTGGTAGGAGGAGGGAATGTAGCCATTGATGCTGCCCGCACTGCAGTTCGATTGGGGGCGAACAAGGTGGGCATCCTCTACCGTCGCAGTCGGACAGAAATGCCAGCAGATCCCACAGAAGTAGAGCAAGCATTGGAGGAAGGTTTAGAGATTATGTTTCTGGTGGCACCGACTAGAATAAAAAGGAAAAATGGGCGATTAAGCGTAACTTGCGTGAGGATGGAACTTGGCGAACCTGATGCTAGCGGCAGGCGTCGGCCTGTACCGATCAAGGAGAGCGCATTTACTAAGGAAATCGATACCCTAATTGCTGCTATTGGACAAGCACCTCAGACCCCGGGTGATTTTCACCTCCGAGTAGGCAGAGGCAGCACTATTCAGGTTGACCCGGTCACACTTAGTACTAATCAGACAGGGGTCTTCGCTGGAGGGGATGCCGTCACCGGGCCGGCGACCGTAGTTGAGGCTCTAGCCGCTGGCAGGCTGGCAGCCTCCCGTATTGATGATTACCTCCAGCACAGATATCCACTAGTTGACAAAGAGGAGCAGGAAAGCCTGATAGGCGACCTACTGCCCAAAACGGTAGAAATGATAAAGAAAACTGGGCGACTTGAGCCACCAATTGTTTCCCCCGAAGCAAGAACAAGGGACTTTAAGCCAGTGGAGCTCATTTATGATTGGGAGGCTGCTGTCAACGAAGCCAGACGGTGTCTCCGCTGTGGCATGGGTGCGGAGATCCTGTTCCAAGACAAGTGTGCTACTTGCCTCACCTGTCTGCGGGTCTGTCCCTACCATGTGCCTTACCTAGATGACAGCGGCACAATACAGATACCACCTGATCAGTGTCAAGCTTGTGGTATATGCGTTGCTGAGTGTCCAGCGAAGGCCATAGTTCTGAGAAAGCCATATGACCGACGACATATAACTGAAGAGCTAGAGCATGCCCTTAAGTCTGCAGCAGAATCGAAGTTCAAGCCCTTCATTGTCGGTTTTTGCTGCCAGTATGGGCTTTTTGGCACTGGCGCACTGGCAAGCCTATGGAGAGGAGCTAAAGCTGGTATCTGGATTGTGCCTGTTCTTTGTATAGCCAAGGTAGAAGCTGATCACATATTGCGTGCCTTTGAGATGGGTGCAGAGGGAGTTTTCATTGCTGGGTGTGGAGAACAATGTGCTAGAGAAGATACTGCCTTCTGGGTTCGCCAGCGTGTTGAAAAGGTTAGAAAAATACTAGTGCAGATTGGTCTTGAGTCGGAGCGCCTCCAGACTTTCGTCTTAGACACCACCAATGAGGACCCTGCCAAGGAGTTGGACAGGTTCGCAGAACGCATAGGCGGATTCTATTTAGCCTCATTAATAATGCAGGAGGTGAAAAGTTGATAGTCGCAGAGCAAAAGCCCTTAGAAGAAATTAGGCGAATGATCGCCCCTTACGAGAGGGTATTGATCCTCGGATGTGGGACATGTATGACAGTTTGTGATGCTGGTGGCGAGCGTGAAGTTTCCTTTCTCCACAACGCATTACGACTCGCACAGACAAGGAGCGGAAATGGGTCTCACACCTTTTCGGAATACACTGTGAAAAGGCAGTGCGATCTTGAATTCCTAGACCTCATCGTCGACAGGGTTGGGGATGTGGATGCCATTCTTTCGCTAGGTTGCGGCATCGGGGTGCAGGCTATAGCCGAACGTTTTCCAGATATACCCGCGTTGCCTGGAGTCAATACCTCTTTTATGGGCGCGAGTAAAGAATGGGGGGTTTGGGATGAGCGCTGCGCTGCCTGCGGTGATTGCCGATTGGCAGAGACTGCTGGCATTTGCCCCATTACTAGATGCACCAAGGGGATACTCAATGGTCCTTGCGCCGGTACCAAAAACGGTAAGTGTGAAGCAAACAAAGATATGGACTGCGCCTGGATCTTGATCTATAAACGCTTGGAGAGACTGGGGCAGCTAGAGAAGATGCGCCGATATTATCCCCCAAGGAATTTCCGGGCGATTCCTAGGCCCAAAAGAATCGTGAGCAAAGCTAGTATTGGTGTAGGAGAGAACGATGGCTAACTCATTATTTGAGGAAAAACTTTACTCCAATGAATTCTTGGTGACAACAGAAATCGGTCCTCCTAAGGGGGTGGATACTTCGGAAATGGTTCACCACATAGACCTACTCAAGGATAAGGTTGATGCCATTAATGTCACCGACAATCAAAGTTCTGTGATGCGCTTCCCCTCTTTGGGCGGCTGTCTACTGGTGAAGGAACGGGGTGGTGAGCCTATCTTTCAGGTAACCTGTCGCGATCGTAACCGCCTGGCAATTCAAGCTGATCTCCTCCTAGCATACTCCAGAGGCATCAGGAACGTGCTTTGCCTTACTGGCGACTCCATTGATGTTGGCGACCACAAGGAAGCAAAGCCTGTCTTTGACTTGGATTCGGTGCAATTACTGAGGATGATCAAGACGATGGAATCTGGAAAGGATATGGGGTCAAATGAACTCAAAGGTGCGCCGCAATTTTGCCTTGGTGCCTCGGTTCACCCCGAAGCAGACTTCATTGAGCCACAACTCATCAAATTTGAAAAGAAGGTCGCTGCCGGGGCACAGTTTTTCCAGACCCAGGGCATTTTTGACTTAGGAAGCCTTCGCAGGTTCATGCAATATGCCTCCCAGTTCAATGTCAAAATCTTGGCTGGCATTATAGTGCTTGCCTCAGCGAGGATGGCTCAATATATGAACAATAATGTTCCCGGAATAATTGTTTCCCAAGCCACTATTGATGAACTAAGCACTGCGGAGAAAGGCAAGGGGCTTCAGAAGGGAATAGAGATTGCTGTCAGGTTGATAAAGACGATAAGGGAGGAGAACCTGTGCCACGGTGTCCATATTATGGCGGTAGGCAACGAAAAGATTGTGCCTGATATCTTGGAGGTAGCTCAACCGGTTGGTATGCATCCCTGAGATAGCAGTTTAGAAAACGGTAGCTGTAGGCCGAGCAGGCTAACTAAAATCTAGTGTAAGGAGGGCAAGTAAGATGAGAAACGATAGACGGAGCAAGTTGGCAAAATCTCAACATGAGGAGGGAAATAAGATGGGAAACAAAAAAATCTTGATCATAGATGATGAGCCCGATTTTGTGGAAGCTTTCCGAATGACTTTAGAAGCTAAATCCTGCCAGGTGGTCACCGCTTCCAGCAAGGCACAGGCCCGGGAGATGATGGCGGTAGAGCCCGCTCTCGTTGTTCTGGGCACGCTAGCTCCTGCTGGTCAAGCATTCTCCATGCATCAGTGGCTAAAACAGCATCCCAGATATAAAGAAATACCGCTCTTGGTAATCGATGCCCGGCATGAGGAACGGTTTATAAAGGGGTGGAGAAGATTTGAGGGGATGCAGTTGGAGTCCGATGACTATGTAACCAAGCCAATCGAGCCGGCTTCACTGGTGCCTCGCATCCAAAGGCTGCTAGAAGAAGCGATTAGGAAGATAAGAGTATTGGTGGCAGATGACCATACTATGATCAGGGATGGAATATGTGCCGTTCTTATGATGCAAAGGGATCTGGAAATAGTAGGCGAGGCTGTTAACGGAAAAGAAGCGATTGAGAAGGTGTTTCGGCTTTTGCCCGATGTGGCATTGATGGACATACTTATGCCTACGATGAGTGGGTTGGAGGCAACAAAGCGGATAACGACGCAATGCCCTCAGACAAAGGTATTGATTTTGACACAGTATGATGAGCAAGAGAATATGCTTGTTGCCAGCCAAGCGGGAGCATATGGCTTTATTCCCAAGAAAGCTGCTAGTGCGCAGCTTATAGCGGGCATAAGAGCCGTATACGGAGGAAGGTACTTTCCCGAGTCTTTTGCTCATTTAGCTTTGAACTAATGGCAGCGTAGCGAGGTCAAATTCTCCTTAAGAGTGGGAATGCAGCCACAAGCGATCCGGAAGCCGAAGCTTTACGAGTGGTAACTCGCAGCCTATGAGGAGCTAGGAGCCGAGGCGCTCCGCCGCTTAGAAGTAGAAGACTTTCCTGTTACCGTGATAAATGATATTTATGGTGGTGACCTTTACGAAGAAGGAAAGGCTAAATACAGGAGACTGATAGAAATTGATAGAGATTGAGAGATTAAGTCTCTATTAATCTCCTAATCACCGTTCGTCTTGCGGAGGGGGTGGGATTCGAACCCACGTTCGCTAAAAACGAAAACGGTTTTCAAGACCGCCACCATAAACCACTCGGTCACCCCTCCTATCATATCATAGTATAAGAAAAATGAGCTCTGACGGTCAATCTATCTAAATGTACAACTGTCTTTCACAGCTGAAAGGTTCACCCTCATGTCACTAATAGGGGCTGTCTCCCGATACTTAATACTATGATATACCTAACATCAATCAATGTGAGTGTCACTGAGGTATTGGACAGGCGTGCTATCAAGTGATAACATAGCATTTTGGTATAGGGTAGAAATGGAAGGAATAAATAAAGTTGTTATCTTGGGTGGTGGAGAAACAGGGAAAAGGATACGCGATTTATTTTTTAAAGCTGGTCTAAAGGTTGTCATGCCAGATTTGGAAACGGACTACCTAAAGGAATTAGCGGATGCTGACATAGTACTGGAGGCCCTTCGCGGAGATGTGGAATCAAGGAAGGAAACTTTACGTAGATGTGATGAGAAAGCCCCGCCAAAAACCATTTTTGCTACCGCAGCTTCTTGGGGCATTACTGAGATGGCCGCAGCTACCAAAAGACCAGAAAAAACCTTAGGATTGAACTTTACTTTCAATCTTGTTGAGGGGAAATGCCTTGTTCAGATAGTAAAGCAGCTGGAAACTTCTGAGGAAACTGTCCAAGCTTGCAAAAGTCTTATAGAGAAGGTTGGCGCCACAGCCGTAGAGGTTGAGGATTCACCTGGGTTCATACTTGACCGTGTAATGGCTTCGATGATAAACGAAGCTGCCACAATGTATGCCTCCAGGATAGCCACCATGGAGGATATGGATAAGGTAGCAAAGTTATGCCTCAATTGGCCTATGGGGCCTTTCGAGTTCGCTGATACCATCGGCATAGATAATGTGGTAGCAACGTTAGAAACCCTCTCACAACAGAAAGGCTCGCAATATATACCTTGTCGCCTGCTTAGGCAGATGGTAGCTTTAGGGAGGCTGGGGAAGAAGACTGGCAAAGGATTTTACCAATACATTTAAGGAAGGTGCTGATATCACTAAGTTGAGGGAGGCAACTCCGATGAAACAATCTTTCAGGAGAAGAAATGGAAATTGAGAAGATATGCGTTTTGGGAGCCGGAGCGATGGGGCATGGCATTGCTCAAGTATGCGCTCAAGGTGGCTTCCAAGTTGGCTTAGAAGATATCAAGGAAGAATTTGTTCAAAGCGGTATGGAAAGGATACGAAAATTTCTCCAAGGCAGTATAGAGCGGAAAAAAATGACTAAGGAAGAAGCTGATGCTCTACTTGGTAGAATCAAAACCACAACCGATTTAAGGGAAGCAGCAAAGGATGCCGATCTAGTAATCGAAGCCATAGTCGAGGATTTGGAAATAAAGAAAGACACCTTCAGGAAATTAGATCAAATATGCCCTGACCATACTATACTCGCATCCAATACTTCCTATCAGTGCATTACTGAAATAGCTATGGTGACAAAAAGACCAGATAAGTTTCTAGGCATGCACTGGTTTAACCCTCCCCAGATCATGCGGGGAATAGAGGTAGTGAGGACCGAGAGGACTTCCCAAGAAGTGGTTGACACCATCGTTGATTTGTGCAGGAAACTAGGTAAGGAACCTGCGTTATGTAAGGATTCCCCGGGATTTATTGCTAATAGGCTCATGAATGCTTGGCGCAATGAAAGCTATGGATTACATGATGAAGGTATAGCTTCATTTCAGGATATAGATGAAGCGTTTAAGATAGCCTATAATTTTAGGATGGGGCCCTTTGAACTTGGTGATTTAACTGGTTTAGAAGTCGCTCTTGTGGGACCTGAAACGCTATATCAGGAGCTAAAAAGCGATATATTTAAGCCAGCGCGATGTCACATAATGAAGGTTAGAGCGGGAGAATATGGTAGAAAAACAGGTCGGGGATTTTATGAATATAAATAAAGAGTTATCCATAGCGAGGCAAAATGCCAATTTACGAATATCGGTGTAACTCCTGTCAGCGGAAGGTAAGTTTATACCAAAGAGAGCTTTCTTCCTCGCCCTCTTGCCCCTACTGTGGAAATAGCAAACTCAGGCGGATATTTTCTACCTTTTCCATGCATAAAACATATAAGGATGTTTATGAAGACATACTTTCTAATCGTGAGTTAACAGAGGGTATGATGCATAATGAGCCTCGAGCACTAGCTGAATGGAATAAGCGGATGGGTGGGGGTGAGAAACCACCTCCTGAATATGAAGAGATAACGGAGAGGATGGAGAGAGGGGAGTGGCCTGCTGAGCAAATAGAGGCAAAAGGGAAAGAGTTACTCGGCGAAGAGAGCAAACCAACATCCACCGAGTAAAGGGGGTTTTTATGCCTATTTACGAGTTTATCTGCCAAAATTGTCAGAGAAAATCAAGCTTCTTGGTGCGGGACATTTCAACCACCTTTACACCTGAATGCTCATTTTGTGGCAGCGCCAATCTATCCCGTGCTGTATCAAGCTTTGCTTACCGTAAATCATTAAAGACTATATGGGAGCAAAGTGGCGAACCAACAATGCATCCTGGCGAGGATTATTATAAGAGACCTGAAAATATTGGTCGCTGGGTGGAGCAAAAGTTTAAAGAAACGGGCCAAGAGATACCACCTCAACTTCAAGAGGAGATACAAGCGGCCAGGGAAGGTGAATTGCCTGGACCGCTAAAGGACTTAAAAGGTGCCTCCCCAACCGCTGCGTATCATTGATGCTAATCTTAACAGGTCAAGCGAAGGGTTGCGTCTTCTGGAAGATGTCGCTC
>Ga0209121_10001657_pt1 | contig 23294 bp, 17 predicted proteins | sample Cruoilmetagenom3_FD_187292 | JGI IMG/M metagenome (GOLD analysis project Ga0209121, IMG submission 187292) | Oil polluted marine microbial communities from Coal Oil Point, Santa Barbara, California, USA - Sample 3 (SPAdes) (version 2) | ecosystem: Environmental > Aquatic > Marine > Oil seeps ... | reverse complement strand
GCGGCGAAACGCCTGGCTCTTGGTGCGAAGCACAGCTACGAGTTCTACTTTCCCTTGACGCACTGTGACCATTGGTTTGATTCTCAGAGTGGTCCCCACCAGATGCGCTGCGTTGCCGATACGCCCGCCGCGGTAGAGGTAATCCAGTGTCTCAAGGACCGCGAGAAACCGGACTTTCTGGGTCATTTCCTCCGCGCGGGCCACCACCCCTTCCAAATCTGCACCTGCCGCAGCGGCGCGGGCTGCCTCCAACACCACAAAGCCCTGCGCCATTGTTGAGCAGCCGGAGTCAACGATGCGGATCTTTGCTGCGTCGTCGATCATCTGGCTCGTCATCACGGCCGTTCTGTAGATGGAACTGAGCTTTGGAGTGATGTGAATCGCCACAACCTCGTTCCCGTCTTCAATGGCCTTCGTGTAGACCTGCAGGAAATCTGCGACGGAAGGGCTCGATGTCTTTGGAACCTCTGTGCTTGTCCGTAACAGACGGTAGAACTCCGTCGGCGTCAGATCTACGCCGTCGCGATACGTGCGATCGCCTATATTGAGACAGATAGGCACGACGCGGATGTCCAGCTCTTCGACCAAGGAATCGGGGAGATTGGCGCTGGAATCGGTGGCCACGATCACACGTTCGCTCATAGTTGATTCTCCTCCTTCTTGTACTACAGTGTGAAGTCCATGGCTGCATCTAGACATTCGGTTGGGATCGTGTGCCGCCGGCACCGGTGAAGCTGCCTGCTGCTACGCGTGTTCTGCAGGCTAACTGCACATTGCAGCAATCATACACTAGGTGGTATGATACACAACTGTCGTTGATAGCACCTCATGTGGTGGAGGAGAAAACCTTGACGGAGAAGGACCTTGAGTGCTTCCGTGGAAGTGGGCACAACCCAAAGAGGAGGCATCCGACGACCGAGTTGGGTGTAGCACTGCAGGAGTATCTGCGCAACGCCGGGATTGACTGGAATGAGGATCTGTTGCGGGTAGGGATGACGGTGCTGTTCCAGTTGCTGTCTTGACTCGGTATGCTATAATGAAACCATACAGTGGGTCCATATTCGCTTTGGTAGGGGCCTTATCGATGAGGCGGCTCCGCTCGATGTTGTAGGTTGATCGTCGGGTGGAGACATGCAACGACAATCGGCTCTCATGTGTGGACTCTGCTATAGAATCTATGATAGAAGAACCTAACAGTACGAACGAGAGTTCGTCAAACCCGGAGGCGAGTAACAGCCCCGACACAGTTTCGGATGCCAAACCGGATTCAGCTCTTGAGCAGTTTCCAGATTGGAAGCCGGAGTTTGCTCAGATCCCCGGGCATATCTTGGCTCGCGTGACGGCAGCTGTCTGGCGGTGGGGTGGTGATCGCCGGTCTGTCGCGTCTTTTGTTGGGCGCTGGAGCGCCCATCTGGCGATTGTCGCGTTAGCCTTGTTGTTGGGCCTCGTAAGCCGGATTACCTTAACGCCGATTGACGCTGTGAGCTCTTCAGAGCCGCGTTCCATGTCCTTGTCGGCAGCTGCTGAACCGGTTGCTGCACCGACCGCATTGGATGTCGGCAATCAGGTGCTCTTCGAACGGCAGATCCCCAAAGCTGTCGTGCGCCAGGCGAATCCGCTGACAACGATCCCCGAACGTGTACGCCTCACTGTGATTACCTACACGGTGCAAGGTGGCGATAACGTCTTCTGGATCGCCGAACAGTTTAAGCTTTCGGCCTACACCATCGTCTGGTCCAACATGGAAACCCTGCAGGGGGCGCCGTGGCTGCTGCAGCCGGGCCTTACGTTGGCGATTCTGCCTGTGGATGGCGCCTACCACGTCGTGATGGCCGGCGATACTCCGGAGAGCATTGCCGAGTCGTACGAAGTATCTGCGGACGCGCTCTACAATCCGTGGAACACGATTGTACAGGGCAGTGCGTTGACAGAGGGGACGCTGCTGGTCATCCCGGACGCTATCGGCGCGGATTTTGAGTGGGAACCTCCGCCTCCAGATCCTATTGCTCCATCAGTTGGGCTTGCCTCGGCGAGCTGGGGCTACTGTGGCGATACGGCTGTCTCCGGATATGGTGCTAACGGCTGGTTTGTCTTGCCGACGGGATCCTATGGGGTTTCGGGTTGGACCTTTGCCGATCCACGCAACCCCGGCCATATTGGCTTGGATTACCGCTGTAGTTTGGGCGATCCAATCGTGGCTGCGGATGCCGGTGTGGTGGTATGGGCCGGCTGGAACGGTGGCTACGGCAACCTGGTGCGCGTGCGGCATGGCAACGGGTATGAAACATACTATGCTCACTTCAACGCCTACGCGGTGAGTTGTGGTGAACCCGTCTATCAAGGACAGGTTCTTGGCTACTGTGGGACGACGGGCTGGTCAACGGGCCCGCATCTGCACTATGAGATCCGGTATAACGGCGTTCCTCAGAACCCTCAGCTGTTTGAGCCATAGCTCTTGATGCCCCGCGAATTATGAACGAATCCTCTCAATATCCCCCTGATTGGCGAAGTCCTCCGGCTGTGCGCATCACAGCCGGCGTGGCCGCGTGGATTTGGCGCTGGAACGGCGATCGTGATGGACAGCGTCCCACTATGGGGCGGTTGACGGCGCATGTCGGGCTCTTGCTGGTCGTTATGCTCCTTGGCGCCGTCGGTAGCATGCAGTTGAATTTGTCCTCTGATATTGCCGGCATCGCGAATCACTCGCTTCTGGACGGCTTCGCGCAGAATGTGGATGCCGCGTCCGCAGCGGTTATGAGTGTGGAGCGCCCGTACTACCGCGTGGCTGCTCAAGCTCGGATCGTTCGCCAGGCTGATATACATACGGCTATCCCCGAGCGCCCGCGCCTGGAGATCACTATGTATACTGTGGTGGCTGGGGATACGGCTGAGAAGATCGCTGAAGGTTTTGATCTGCTGCCGACAACCCTGATGTGGTCAAACCCCGAGATGGAGAAGGCACCTGACTTGCTGCGTGTCGGTCAGAAGTTGACGATTCTGCCCCTGGATGGTGTCTATCACACGGTTGAGGTGAGCGATACCCTGGAAAGCATCGCCCAAAGCTACAAAGTGGACGTGGACACCGTCACGGCGTGTGCGTGGAACGATATTCCCCCGAGCGGTACGCTACCTGTTGGGGGCAAGCTCATTGTGCCCGGTGGTACCAAGCCTTACGTTGCGCGTACGGTAACGGCTTATGCCGGGCCTGTCTCTGACAGTGCTGAAGCCTCGGGCCTTTTCTACTGGCCTGCGTCCGGTGTGTTGACGCAAGGGTATTGGTATGGACACCGCGCCATCGATATCGGTGCTGCCGTGGGATCGGCGATTCGCGCCTCGGATAATGGGTTCGTCAGCTTCGCTGGATGGACCGATATCGGCTATGGTTATCTGATTGTTGTTGAGCATCAGAACGGCTACCAGACCTACTATGCGCACCTGAGCAATATCTTCGTACTTGAGGGTGAAGCCGTCAGTGGAGGGCAGGTCATCGGCGCTATGGGCAGTACGGGGAATTCAACGGGCCCCCATCTGCACTATGAGATTCGCTATAACGGGTATCCCACGAATCCGCTGATCTACTTGCCATAGCATCAGCGAGTTCTCTGTGGAACCGCGAGCCAACCGGCTCGCGGTTTGTGGTTGGCGACCTTCGTCAAAGGAGGGTGATTTGTATCTGAGTATTGAGGAAGCGCGCGGTCTGTATGGTGATGCCGATAGCGTGCACGATTTCGACCATATTCTGCGGGTGCTGGCCCTGGCGGAGCGGATCGCACGGGCTGAGGGCGCGGACCTGCATATCGTGCGGACGGCGGCGTTGTTGCACGACTGGGGACGCGCCGAATCGCAGAGCGGAGGGCGTAACCACGCTGACGTGGCCGGCGAGCGGGCGGAGCGCTTTCTTGCCTCCCGAGGCGTGCCGGAGGCACAGATAGCAGCCGTGGTCCATGCAATTATGGCGCACCGCTTCAGGGCAGAGCCGCATCCCCAGACGCTGGAAGCCAAAGCGCTCTTCGATGCCGACAAGCTCGACGCCATCGGTGCGATTGGCATCGCCCGCGCCTTCGCCTACAGCGGGGGGCACAACCAGCGTCTGTGGGCCTCGCGGGACGACGTGGACGTGGACCGTTGGGATCGCCAGGGGGATGACCCTGGTCTCCATACGCCCGTGCATGAGTTCGTAGTGAAACTGGCCCGTATCAAGGAGCGGCTAACCACAGCGGAGGGGCGGCGAATTGCCGAGAACCGGCATCGCTATATGGTCGCTTTCTTCGATCGGCTGGATGCCGAGGTCCGCGGCGAGCTCTAGAATGAAAGGGCCACTAGATTCCGCCAGGACTATGTCCTCGCAGGATCTGGGGCCCCTTTCTGATGTTGAGATGCGCGGATGTCAGTCGCGCATTCGCAGGTGCGGGTAGAGTAGCACGTCGCGAATCGAGTGCTTGTCGGTGAGCAACATAGCCAGCCGATCGATGCCCATCCCGAAGCCGCCGTTGGGGGGCATGCCGTATTTCATCGCGCGCAGGTAATCTTCGTCCATCGGCTGTGCTTCTTTGTCGCCCTCTTCGAACGCGCGGCCCTGCTGCAGGAAACGCCGCTCCTGCTCGAATGGGTCATTGAGCTCTGTGAACGCGTTGCCCATTTCCATACCGCCGATGAAGAACTCGAAGCGCTCAACGTGCGTTGGGTCGTCGGGTTTCTGTTTGGCCAGTGGCGAGATCTCGACGGGGTAGTCGTGGACAAAGGTCGGCTGGATCAGCCCTGGTTCCACCTCCGAGAGCAGGTTGTCGACCAGGTGGCCCCACATCGCATCGCCGGCGGCATCGTAACCACGTTCGCGCATGACATTGCGCAGCGATGAGGCGTCCGGATAGGCCACGTAGTCGATGCCGGTTCCCTGCTGGATGATCTCACGTAGGGTAACCCGTCGCCACGGGGAACCCAGTTCAATCTCCTGTCCCTTGAACGACACCGTCGTCGTTCCCAGCGTCTCCTGGGCGGTGTAGGCGACCATCTGTTCGACGGTCTCCATAAGGCCGTACAGATCGGTGTACGCGCAGTAGAACTCCAACTGCGTGAACTCCGGGTTGTGTTTGTAGGATACACCCTCGTTGCGGAAGTCGCGACCGATCTCATAGACCCGCTCGTACATCCCCACAAGCAGACGCTTGAGGTAGAGCTCGAAGGAGATACGCAGGTAAAGGTTCTGCTTGAGTTGATTGTGATAGGTGGTGAAGGGGCGTGCCGCCGCGCCGCCGTAAATAGGCTGCAGGATGGGCGTCTCTACTTCGAGGTAGCCGTGGTCGTCAAGCCATCTACGCAGCGTGCTGATCATCCGCGACCGGATACGGAAGACCTCACGGACCTCAGGATTGACTGCCAGATCCGCGTACCGTTGGCGATACCGTTCCTCCACATCGGAAAAGGCGCCAAAGCGCGTCATATTGCCGTCCTCGTCCTCATACTCTTTCGGCATGGGCAAGGGGGTGATAGCTTTGGCCAACATACGAATGGAGGTCACTTGCACGCTGACTTCGCCGGTCCTGGTGCGCATCATAGGGCCATTTGCCTCAACGAAGTCACCAAGATCGACGGTCTTCCGGAAGAGGTCGTAGGCCTCTGCACCCAAGCTATTGCGCCGGATAAAGAGCTGCAGGCGCCCACTCTCATCGGCAATGTGGGCGAAGGAGAGTTTTCCCATCACCCGGCTGCTGATCACACGGCCGGCAACGGTAACTTCGGGCGCTGACGTCTCCGTGCCTTCTGCAGCTTCGTAGATAGCGATTGCTTCGGTCGTGGTATGTGTGCGATACGACCGCCGGGGATACGGTTCGCCGCCTGCTTGGTGGAGACGCTCCATCTTCTCAACACGCTGCCGCTCGAGGTCGCTGAGTTCCATATGCTTCCTAGCTGCTTGAGATGATCTTGAAAACGATATCGCCGTCCGGGGCGCGGACAACAGCTTTCTCTCCCACGCGTTTGCCTATCAGTGCGCGTCCGAGTGGGGATTCGTTGGAGATCCGTCCCCTGCGAGGATCAGCCTCTGCCGACCCCACCATAAGGTACTCCTCGTCGGTATCTGCGCCGTCTTCACGGACCAGAACGGTGTCGCCCAAGTGAACAATGCCGTCGTTATCCTTCGTCTTGGAGATGATCTCCGCCTTGCGAAGCTGTTCCTCAAGCTCGATGATGCGACCTTCGAGAAAGGCTTGTTCCCGGCGGGCCTCTTCGAGCTCGGCATTTTCGATGAACTCGCCTTCGCCAAGGGCATTATGCAATCTTGCGGCCACTTCTTGGCGACGAACTGTGGTGAGAAACGCCAGCTCTTCCTGAAGGCTCTGGAATCCTTCCGGGGTTAGGTAGACTACCGTGCGACTACTCATATACTGCTTTCCTCCGGGCACTGAATCATGTTAGGACCATGATAAAAAGAAAACCCGAGAGCCACGGGTGCTCACAGGTTGCACAATTATATCACAAAGCCGCGTTTTGTAAAGTGTCTCAATGTGTGAAGAAGATGCAATGGGATGAGGGTCAGTGGCAAAAGTATGCTATGAAGACCTGACTCCCTGGTGATGCCGCCGGCTCGATCTAGCTGGAGCCGGCAACCGGCAGCGAGATGAAGAAGCAACTTCCTTTGCCGAGCTCGCTTTCCACCCAGATCTGTCCCCGGTGGGCCTCTACGATCTGCCGGGCTACCACCAGGCCCAGCCCTGTGCCCTGGGCCTTCTCTTCGCTGCCGGGCAGACGTCGGAATTTCTGGAAGAGGAGGGGGAGATGATCCTGAGCGATGCCGGGGCCGGTGTCGCTGACGGATATGATGAGTCTGTCTGCTTGAACCTGTGCCTCAACGTTGATAACGTCACCAGCATTGGAGTACTTGACGGCATTGCTCAACAGATTCAGCAGTACTTGGTGGAGCCGCGCCCTGTCCCCGACAATTGCAGGAAGGCGCTCTGCCCACGATACGCGCACGATGCGGTTATGTTGGTCTGCACTGGGTCTGATCACCGCTACCGCGTGGTCGACCAAATCGGCAACATCGACGACATCCTGGCTCATCGTGATGCGGCCCGATTCGAGCCGGGCCAGGTCCAGGAACTGCGTTGCCAAATCGCTGACGCGTTCGGTCTCCTGCAGGATGGTCGTGATAGCCTGTTCGCGAATCTGCTCATCCAGATCCGGACGGAGCAGCAGATCCGCGTACGAGAGAATGGAGGTCAGTGGGGTGCGGATCTCGTGGACGACCTCGGCCACCCAATCGCTCTGCTGAAAGAGTCGGGCATTCTGTACTGCGACCGCTGCAACGCCGGCCAGCGTGGCGACCGTCTCCCGATCCTCTAGCGTGAACTTGTGCCGCGTCGTGGTCGTGACTGCTTCCAGGACACCGATGACCTGCGAGCCAAAGAGCATCGGCGCCGCGATGATCGATTGCGTGGCGTCCACGGTATCAATGTAGAACATGCGCGAATCGCTTTGGGCGTTCCCCACGATGGCCATCTCACGGTGTGTCGCGACCCAGCCGGCCAGGCTTCCGTTCAGCGGCACCTCTGTGTTGTGGAGTGATGTGGATTCGGGGCCGGATGCGGCAGCAAAGCGCAGCGTGTCCCCATTTTCCATCAGGAGGATCGAAGCACCGTCGGCGTTGGTCAGTTCTGCTGCTGACTCCACGATCTGCTGCAGCAACGGGCGCATCTCATGCGTTGAATTGAGACGCCGGCTGATGTTCAGCAGTTCCTCAAGGGTGCTGATTGTCTGTTCAAGGGTGGCTATTCTGTGATCTTGGCTGAGAGTTTGTCTTGGATGCATATCTTGGTCAGTTGCGATGATGCCGGCCTCAATCGGTCACGAAGGACTGCACGACACGGCGTATCTGTTGCGCGATCAAGCTGCGAGGTTGGATTTCCACGATTGGTTTGCCGTTCTGAATGCTCTCCAGCGCTAAATCCGGTACGGGTGGTATACCGGCTATCATCTCGCGATGCAGTGTCTGTTCCACCATGCTGCGGCTGAGGGAGCCTATGGCCGGCATGCGGTGGATCAGGATGATGCGCGCTTTCTGACTGCCGATATCCAGTCTGTCGAGGGCGTTCAAGGTCTCCTTGGCCAAAGTTATGCCGATGCGATTCGGCTCGATGGTCACAAAAATCGACTCGCAGAGCCTCAGCGCTTCCTGGTAGGGCTCGCTGAGATCCGATGGGAGATCCAGCAGGATGTAGTCAAACCGCCTGTTCAGGTATCTCAGGATCTTGCGGACGCGATGCCTGTCCAGCTTCGGGCCTATGCCACAAGGCTTGGATGTGGCAAAGAGCGCCTGCAGTCCTGTGGCGTGTCTAGCCATATGGCTGAGCACCGTGGCCTCGGTGATGTACGACAGCGGGCGCTTGAGCAGCGCCGGTAGACCATTGGGACTCTTCAAGCCCAACTGGAGTGCCATCGTGCCTGAGCCCTCGTGGAGCTCGACCAGGGCACAGCGACTGTTGTGATGCATGTGGCGGAGTTCAATCCCCGTATTCAGAGCCAGCATACTCGTGCCCAACCCGCCTTTGGTGGGTAGAAAGCCGACGATATGTCCCTGTTCAGAGGCCTCTTCGCTGGATGGATGACGCTCCAGGAGCGCCTCGACGCGCGCGGACAGTTCGCGCGGGTGTGCAGGCTTGGTGAGATAGTCCTCCGCACCGGCTTGAAAACCGGCGATCTTGTCGTCCACGTTGGCCTTGGCGGTGAACATCAGGATCGGGATCGACTCTGTGGCGGGATGGTCGCGAAGCCTGGTCGCGACTTCGTATCCGTCCACGTCCGGCATCATAATATCCAGGATGATCAGGTGCGGTTGGGTCTCAATGGCCTTCTGTAGAGCTTGGTGTCCATTGGCGGCCGCCGTGATCTCATAGCCTTGGCGCTCAAGCATTAATCCTACGAGTTTCAGGGCATCTACATCATCATCAGCGATCAAGATCCTTCGCGGTGTCATCCTCGCACGCTCACTTTCCTATGATGGTGTCTTCCTGATTATATACTGGGCGCTACGCATCACAAGCTGAGTGCACAGATGGCTGTTGTGGTCCTAGCCTACAGGCGCGAACTGCGTGACCAGGAGGCCGATCACGGCCACGATAGTGATGACGATCACACCATAGCGTGCTGTGTTGCGCAGTGCGTCGCTCTCGCCACCGCTCAGACCTACCGTACTGCAGCCGACGATGATCTTGGCCGGTGCGAAAATGGAACCTGCTGCCGCCCCGGCATTGTGCAGGGCAAGAATCAGCGGAACCTGCAGCCCGAGTGCCTGAGCGACCTGCAGTTGGAATGCTCCCAGCAAGACGTTGCTGTTGGTGTTGCTGCCGGTCATGAAGGCGCCCAAGGCGCCGATCCAAGGCGAGATCACAGGGAAGAACTGTCCTGCCAGTGCGGCCATAGCTGTCGCGAGTTCCGAAACCATCCCCCCGACCTGCATAGTGGTTGCCATAGTCATCATAGCCAGGATACCCAACGTCGACTTTGTGCCGCTCTTGACCACACCCTTGCGGATTATTTCGCCGCTGCCTGCAGGCAGACTGTTGCGCCGCCTGGCCAGCAGCAGTGCGATCAGGGCTGCGTAGATCAGCTGTGCCCCGGGGTGGCCGAAGATGGAGATGCTCTTGGTTCGTGATGCCGTGATCTGCGTGCCGTCCTGCAGTGTGAGCGCCGGCACCTGCACCGCCACGACCCAGCGGTTTAGAAGTGCGTTGAGGGAGGGTATGAAGTTGACGGCGAAAATCACAGCAATCAGCAGCAGATAGGGCAGCATCTTGAGGACCGTCTGTCGGGCCTGCATGGGCGCTGTCTCGAATTCGTCGGACTGTCTGCGCCGTATGGAAGCCCACAGGGCGCCCACGATGATGCCGGCCAGTGATCCTAACATAGCTGCGATGTTCTCGATGCCGACCCGCACCGAGAGGTACTGCACCAGCACCATGGCGGTGGCCATAGATAGCATGGGCACAATCTCTCTCCGCGGTAGTTTCTTGCCTGCGGCGATCCACAGGACGATGAAGCCCACCGCGAAGCATACGAGGCCGAGCATAATGGACATCCAGGGGGCGATGATGGCGCCATCCAGGCCGGTGGCCGTCACCAGGGCCTCGTAGGAAGCCCCCAACGAGCCGAATGAGACGGCCCAACTGTGCCCCAGCGAGGCCATCACCACAGCGTCCAACGCCGGAACTCCCATAGTGACGAGGATCGGTGCGACAACTGCGACCGGTACCCCAAAGCCGCCCACGCCTTGCAGGAAGGACGTGAATCCCCACGCCAGTAGCAACAGCTGGAGTATGCGCCCGGGTGCCAACTGCCTGAGCATCTCGCTCATCGAACGGAGTGTGCCATCAGCTTCGGTCACGCGGAAGAAGAACAGCGCGCCCCAAATGATGTAGAGTACATAGACTGCGCGGAAGAACCCCTGGACCTGGGCCCAGAAAAGGGCCTCCGCGCCGACGCCGAATCTGAGGAGGGCGATGACCAGTGCGGAGATCCATCCAGCTGCGCCGGCCTTCGATCCGCTCCAGCGGAAACCCACCATAAGCGTGAGGACGACAATCAGGGGAACTGCGGCCAGAACTATATCCATAAGACCCTACCTCAATCTCCTAGACAATCACAACACCCACAAACAGAACGGAGGAGACGTCGGCATAGACCAATACCGGCGTCTCCTCTGTGTGGAGCGGCGGGTTTGATCCCGTGCTCCTGTTCTCGATGGATGATGAGCTGTAGATCAGTTCTCTCCGTAGAGCTTTCCCTTCAGCACCATCAGTTCACGTTTGAATTGATTGTCCTGCTCGACGCGGGCCCGTACGCGTTCGTAGCCGTAGAGCACGGTGGTGTGATCGCGCCCGCCAAGCTCGGCGCCGATCTGAGGAAGCGACGCATCCGTTTCCTCTCGCATAAGGTACATCACGACCTGGCGCGGATGGGCGATGCGGCGGGTGCGGCGTGAGCTGCGCAACTCTTCGGGCGTCACATCATAGAAAACACCCACAGTCTTGATGATATCTTCGGCGCAGATCTCCGGGCGGTTGGGCAGAAGGTCTGCCAGGGCCTTTTCCGCAACGTTTTTGTCCAGCGGGAGATTGGTGAGTTGGCTCATCGCAATGATGCGATTGAGCGCCCCTTCGAGCTCGCGGATGTTGCTCTCGATGTTTGTCGCGATGTAGCTCAACAGATCGTTGGGAACATCGATGGCGAGCTTTTCGGCCTTGGTCTGCAGAATGGCCATACGCGTCTCATAGTCGGGTGACTGAATGTCCACGATCAGGCCCCACTCGAAGCGTGAGCGCAGCCGCTCCTCCAATGTCACCATGGCTTTGGGGACCCGATCACTGCTCATCACGATCTGGCGGCCATTATCCCGCAGTGCATTGAAGGTATGGAAGAACTCCTCCTGCGTACTCTCCTTGCCGGCGATGAACTGGATGTCGTCAACCAAGAGCACGTCGGCCGTCCGGTATTTCTCCCGGAACTGCTCCGTAGTATGGGTTCGAATTGACTCGATCAGGCCGTTGGTGAAAGTCTCGGAGGTGACGTAGAGCACGTGCATACCCTTCTGGTAGCAGAGATGCCCGATAGCGTGGAGCAAGTGTGTCTTCCCCAAACCCACACCCCCGTAGATAAAGAGGGGGTTGTAGGCCTTGGCCGGGGACTCTGAGACCGCTTGCGAGGCGGCCTGCGCCAAGCGGTTGCTCGGTCCAACGACGTAAGATGCGAATGTGTAATCGGCATTGAGGCCGGGATCGCGCGGGAGCTGCTGCGGCATTGATTCTTTTTCTTGGAAAAGCGCCGGGACGTTCTCATCCGGACGTCTGCTCTCCCATACCACAAAGCGCGCTTCGACATCCTGGCCTGTCAGGCGGGTGAGCGTGCGCTTGATAACCGGATAGAGCCGATTCTCCAGCCATTCTACTGCATAACCATTCTTGACGCCAACAACCAGGGTGTCTTCATTTTCTAGGCCGATGCTGTGAGTGTCGCGCAGCCAAGTATCAAAGGTTGCGCGGGCCATTTTCAGTTCAAGTTCGCCCAGGGTTGCCTGCCATAATCTCTGAGGATTTATCTTTTCCATACACGCCCTATTGAATCATAATGGCATTCGAACACGTTCATAGTCGCGCTCTGCAAGGTGTGACGATGTCTGTAGTTACTCAGACGCTGCAAAGCTGTCCCGGGAGTGTCCCTGGGCGGTGTTCTTACCGTCAGCCCGTGGTCTCTGGTTTTAGTTCTGCATTCACTGGGCGACGACCATTTCAGATCACCATAGATATTCTACCAAAAAGCCCGCTATCTAGCAATAGCCAGCTTCGTTGTTGCCTTAAAAAGGTATAAACTTTAATCTTGCGTTCCTGTATGTGGAGGGCAATCCGTGTTAGCCCTAAATGTGCCATCCACAGCGATGATGTTGCCCATATATGCTGTGGAAGATGTGGATATGTTTGTGGATAACGTTGAACCATTTGTGACTACATAGCATTTTGCCATGTAGTGGTCGTCACGACATAGTAAATCTATCGTCGGTTCAGCCGCCACGTCGTCCTTTGCACTTCGATTTTCCGGACAAAGGTCATCCACTCCTCTACGGGAATAACCAGACCGGTCTCTTTGGGGTGCAGAAGGAAGGGGTGGAGACACAGTCGCAGCCACCAGAGCGGAAGTGGGTAACCTTTGAGTGAGATTATGGGCAACGGTCCTCCCCCATAGGTCATGATAGAATCGCCAGCCATCCGCCTTTTCTTTCTCCGGTGGAAAGAGCGCGCGGAATTCAGCCGTCTTGATCATCTCGACCCGCTGATAGGAGAAGGCTACTGCATAGAGTGGGGTATGGCACCACGAACCGGTTGTTATGGCAGCTGACATGCGCGAGCCCAGCCCGCAGCGTGTAGATGAAGATCAGTCCCCCGACCAGGGAGGGATGAAGTCCAACTGGGCCAGCGGGCGCTCCTCTCCCCATAGCAGAGGCAGGGCCCAGTACAATGCAACCCCGGCAGGTATCATCAGGAAGGCCGGCCGGCGCCACCGCTTGGTAGTGGCACGGTAGGGCAGCAGCGGAAACCTTGTCTCCGTCCTATCCATCGTTAGCTTTACTCCTCAGGGGGCGTCGCATAGGTGATGCAGATCTCTCTGAGAACGCACGCTTCACACTTGGGGGCGCGGGCCACACATACGGTGCGGCCATGATGAATCACATTGAGATGGAATGGATAGTAGAGGGACTCGGGAACGAGCTCTTCCAGGAGTTCGTGCGCCTTTTCGCGCGATGTCGAGTTAGGAATCAAGCCCAGGCGTCTGGTGACGCGATGGACGTGCGTGTCCACCGGGAATGCCGGACGCCCCATCGAGAAGAGCAGCACGATGGCTGCCGTCTTGGGGCCGACGCCGTGCAGGGCCAATAGCCACCGGCGGGCTTCCTCAAGCGGTTCGTCGCGCAGGAACTCCAGAGAGATCTTGCCTTGGTGTTCGGTAATGGCCCTTAGGACCCCCTGAACGCGCGGACCTTTGGTGGGTGCAAGGCCGGCGGGGCGCACGGCATCGATGATCTGCTCTACGGGCGCGTCGCGCACGGCTTCCCACGTTGGAAACCGCTGCCGGAGCCGGCTGTAGGCGACGTCGCGGTTGCGATCGTTAGTATTCTGGCTGAGTATCGTATTGACCAAGGCTCCGACGGGGTCAGGGTCCAGCTCCGGATGCCATTCCGGCACCCCGTACACTTTCCCGAGGCGTTCGTGCACTTCCAAGGTCTTCTTGTAGAGGTAATCTGTCTCGGTCACTTGATGTGCTCCCACGCTTCCCGTGCTCGTCGTGCCCATTCCCGCTCGGCCTCAAACGTGAGGTGTTCCGCCACCGGACCCCACGGCACCCAGATTGTGAAGAACTGTTGCTCATCCCCATGAGGACGCTCTACTTGCCGGCGTGTGCGCGTCTGCATCAGGAAGTAGTGCTCCGTCCGCTCCACCCGCTTGCCGTCAAAGAAGAAGGTTATCAGCTGCTCGCCAAGGTCAGCGATGATTTCCAAGTCTCCATAGCCGGTCTCTTCCTGCGTCTCGCGCAAAGCGGCCTTGGCCATACTCTCATTGGGCTCCAGGTGGCCCTTGGGCAGGCGCACTTCATCACGGCTGGGGCGAATCAGGAGCAGAACCTGGTCGCCGCTCTCGTCGATAACGACGCCGCCTGCGGCTGTGTAGGTGACTGTCTTGTATGTGTCTGACATAGGTTCTCCGAGCGTGACTTCCTCTCAATGTTATATACCGGATATCGCCCTGCGCGCCAGGTGATGATATCCTATTCAAGCAGCCGTCGGCTGAGCGCCTGTACTGATGTCGTGTAGGTAGTCAAGTCCTGGTGAAGCCGCGTGACGTCATTGCCGTAGCGAAGCCGGCGGGCCAGGAAGGCGAAGGCCTCGTTCTCGACGGGCGGCACCGTGAGGTCCTTGGCGTTGCCGCGAACCATTCGGAGCCCGTCGATGAGCCATCTCAGGAAGGTATGGGCCTTGCGGAGCTGGGCATAGTTATGTCCGGAGAGCAGACCGGCGCCGGCCAATGCCTGCATAGCATCGCGGATATTGGCTTGACGCAGCGACGGATCTGCGTGCCCGTGTTTGATCTGCAGTCCCTGGACAAGGTATTCGATATCGACCAGCCCGCCGGGACTGTACTTGGCGTTGAAGGTCCCGCCGGTAACGAGGTGCCGGATCTGGCGTTCGCGCATGGCCCGCATTGCCGTGACATCGAAGACGCCATCACTGTAGGTGAAGGCGTCTCTCAGAGCCACGATATCCTGGCTCAGGGCCGTGTTGCCGGCAATCGAGCGCAGTTTGACCAATGCCTGGCGTTCATAAGCCCAGGCCGGCCCGTTCGGGGCGAAGTAGCGCCGGAAGGATCCCATCGATACCGCTATACTGCCGGATTTTCCGTAGGGGCGCAGGCGCAGGTCAATCTCGAAGATGCCCTCGCGCTTGGCCTGAATGACCTGGAGGAACATCCGGACGAGTTTCTCATAGAACTCCGTGGTGGAGATCGCCGCCGGGCCGGAGGTCATACCGTTGCCGCTGTAGAGGAACATCAGCTCGATGTCGGAAGCAAACCCCAGTTCGCGCCCGCCACACTTTCCCAGCGCACAGACAGCCATCTCACTGATCCTGCCGTCCTCAAGGTAGGGTGTGCCGTACTGGCTTCTGAGATCCTCGTGGCACAAGTGGTATGTCGCGTTGACAATCACCTCGGCCAGCGCCGTCAGCTCCTCCGAGAAGTCCCAGAACTCCGCCGTATGTCCGAGGATGTGGCGCATGTCGATGCGGAACATCTCGCGGTCCTTGAAGGCATTCAGGGCCGTCCGCCACTGACTGCTCTCAGAGGGGGGGAGCGGGCCGGTGTGGACCAGCGCCAGGGCGCTTTCCAACTCAATCTGTAGTTGCTCTCGGGTTTTCTTGGTCTGCAGGGCATCGACGTCACGAACCACAGGGAAGAGATTCGCATACTGCATCCGGAGGAAGTCGTCCCACAGGAATTCGCTGACGCCCAGTAGGCGTGCCAGCCGGTTCAGGACTTCCGGACTCTGCAGCGAGGCCAACTCGTCGGGCCAGTTGGCCTGCCGGAAGAGTTGACCGATGAACTCCCGGAAGTGGAGTAGTGCGGTCTCAGGGTCCGGTGTATGGGGCAGCAAGTGGGTGAAGTGCTTGATCAGGACCACGGCGGCTCGCAGCTCGCGCCGGCGTTCCTCCGACTCGATTTTCCGGCCGTTTGCGTCGGTCACGAAGAGGGTGTCGTCTACGCGCCCCCCGTATGATTCGACATTGACGCGCGCGATGTAGATGCGGCTGTAAGCCAGCGCATTGGTCAGCTCGTAGAGGAAGCCCATCGTGTCTGGTGCGTTGATGTGCAGCACGGTATAGTCCTCTGCGGCGTCATTGTCGATCTCGATCTGGACAGGGTAGAGGGTGGCTTCGGTGGTGGCCTCATTGGGAATCACCGATGCGACTCGTTTGACCAGCGTCCCCTGGGCCTCTTGGCTCTTGCCTGCCTGCATTTTGCGCAGCAGCTTGCGCAGGTCATCGGCATAGGCCTGCCAGGTAGTCTCATCCACGTCGTCGTGGATGGCTTGGACTGTGAAGGTGTCCACGATCTTGCGCGGCACACGGCCTCCGCGCCGTGCCTTCTGGGCTTCTTCACGTGGTCTGTAGGTGAACACCTGACCTTCCACGATCGAGAGCCCATATCCAAAGAGCAGTCCGCAGATCAGGGAGAGCTCTCCGGGATAGTCATATCCGACAATGGTCACACGCCAGTAGTCGTCATCCAAGGGCTCTGCTTCTACCTGAGCCACCGTATCACGATCGATGCGCGCGGCCAGGTGTGCATGATACTCTATCTCCCTTGGAGAGAAGACAGTGGTATAGGAGGCGTCCATCCGCGCTATATGAGCGCTGCTGACATCGTTTGTCTCGGGCACTCTTCCGGGTTTGTCCATGGGTCTCTCTCCCAGGTATTTCAAATAGACCGTTCTGATAGCAGCGCGGTGCTGTTCATACCGTGCTTTGAACTGCTCTCCAGCCTGCGTTCCCTCAAAGCCCAGCCGTCGACCCAGCTGCGTGAGGGCGCCAATCTCCTGCGGCAGACTGTGGGTCTGCCGGTAGTGCATCATCTGCAGATGATGCTCAATCGTCCGTAGGAAGATGTAGCCGTCGCTCAGGATCCGCGCGTCCTCGGCGGCGAGGTATCCCAGGGCCGACAGTCGACCGAGACTGTCCAGCGAGTTGTGGCTGTGGGCGCTGGGTTGTCCCGCGCCGTGCGCCAACTGCAGGTATTGGATAACAAACTCGACATCGCGAATGGAGCCTTTACCCTGTTTGACCTCGCCCCAAGCCAGTCCTTTCTGCTGCAGGCGGCTTTCGGTGAGGGTTCGCATCGCGAGCGCGTTCTCACGGGCCTCATCGGCCGCGACGCCAAGGACAATGGGCGTCGCATCGTTCAGAAACGCCCTGCCGGTGCTCAGATTGCCGGCTACGGCGCGTCCTTTGAGCAGGGCTTGCTTCTCCCACACGCGGGCGTGCCGATCCAAGTAAGAGAGGTAGCCCTGCGTCGAAGTGACGAGCGGGCCTGAGCGCCCCCACGGACGCAGACGCATATCCACCCGGTAGAGAAAACCTTCGTCGGTGACCTCGGTGAGAGCCGAGATCAGGCGTTCCCCTAGCTGCCGGTAGTCGCCGGCATCCTTCTCGGCGAGGAAGAGCAGATCGATGTCAGAGCTGTAGTTGAGTTCCTGGCCCCCCAGTTTCCCCAATGCCAGGACCACGAAGCGATCCAGCGCCGGATTCCCCCGCACCTGGGTAGCGGCAAATGACAGCGCTGCCTGGATGAGGCTGTCAGCCAGGTTGGACAGCTGCGCAGTCACGGCGGGTAGGTCGAAGAGGTCAAGCAGGTCACAGGTACCGATTCTCAAGAGCTCCCAGCGTTGGAAGCGTCGTAACGCGTCGAGGGTGTCCGTGTCTCCGCCACTTTCGTTCTGGGCCGGCATATCGGCCCAGAACTCGGCAACGGTCTTGGCGTGCGCAAGACGTTGGTGTTCTACCAGTTCGTCAAAATACTCAGGATTGCGCAACAGGATCTCGGTGAGGAACTGGCTACCGGAGAAGAGCTTGACCAGGATTTCCATCGCCCGCAGGTTGGTCGCCAGATAGTGGAGCTTTTCCGGGGCCGCGCCGGTGGCCTCAATGAAGCGCTCCAGGTTCACCAGTACGTGGTTTGGGTTGCCGGTCTCTGAGAGCATGGTCAATAGATAGGGCAACAGATCGCCAAAGCTCCGCCTCCCCGCTGCTCTTGCTGCAATGCGCAAAAGGCGGCGGTGCGTTGCCTCCCAGTTCTCGAAGCCCAATGGAACCAGCCAGTGGCGGATGTTCTCGGCGGGCAGGGACTCGAGAAGCAGCTCTCTTGACTCTCGGTAGACGTCAAAGGTCATAGATCGTGGCCCGGCAATCCTCTCAGGGTGTGGCAGCCATTATAGGAAGCGCGCAGGTCTTGTCAATGGGTGCGTTGCAGGATGGGCGGACGTGTGGGTATGTTCTGCCGTCGGACCACCGGCTGCGTGCTGCCGCCCTGCGATACACTTTGGGCGTTTTGGCCCAGACCAGGCCGGATTGCGTGTCCAGCTGCAGGTCGACAGTGTATGGGCTTCACAGTCTGCCCAGGGATGCATCCGTCGGCAGATTCCTGAAATGGCCCGTTTGGGTCATAGACGCGGGTAGTCTGACCGGATATCATGGTAAGCGTTATGGGGATTGCTGCAGATCAGGGTGGTTAGCTAACCATCCATCTATGGATGGTCTGTGATCATTACAGGAGGATAGGTGCAATGCTGACGAGTGTGGCTGACGTTATCAAGATGGGCAAAGACGTTGAGATGGTGGATCTGCGGTTCACCGATCTGTTGGGTATGTGGCATCACTTCACTATGCCTGCCGGCGAGCTGTCTGAGGAGCTCTTCGAAGAGGGCACTGGCTTCGACGGATCCTCAATCCGGGCGTTTAAGGAGATCCACGAGTCGGATATGATCCTGATCCCCGACCCCGAGACGGCGGTTATGGATCAGATCTACGAAGTGCCAACATTGATCATCATCTGTGACATCTATGACCCCGTGACTTTGCAGCCCTACACCCGTGACCCGCGCTACGTCGCCAAGAAGGCCGAGGCTTACCTCAAGCAGACCGGCATTGCCGACATCAGCTATTGGGGCCCTGAGGCGGAGTTCTTCCTCTTCGACAGCGTCACCTACGGAGGTGCCACCAACGAGGCCTTCTATCACATAGATAGTTCAGAGGGGTGGTGGAATAGTGGGTTGGCAGGTGGCAAGGGCGGTCAGATCTCGCCCAAGGGTGGCTATTTCCCGGTGCCGCCGGCCGATACCAAGCAGGACGTACGCAGCAAGATCGTGATGGCATTGGAGGCCGCCGGTGTTCCGGTGGAGATGCATCATCACGAGGTCGCTACCGCCGGACAGTCGGAGATTGACCTGCGATATGCGACGCTGCTGCGCATGGCCGACAGCATCCAGATCTACAAGTACCTGGTCAAGAACGTGGCTCGCCAGAATGGCCTGACGGCTACTTTCATGCCCAAGCCGCTCTTTGGTGACAACGGCAGTGGTATGCACGTGCACTCGAGCCTGTGGCGCGGTGAGAACAACGTCTTCTTCGATGAGACTGGCTATGCGCAGCTATCTGACACGGCCAAGTACTATATCGGCGGTCTGCTGAAGCACGCGCCCGCGCTTCTGGCGATTGCTGCGCCGACGACGAACTCCTACCGCCGTCTGGTGCCCGGATTTGAGGCACCCGTGAACCTGGCGTATTCGCAGCGGAATCGCTCGGCTGTGTGTCGCATCCCGATGTACTCGAAGAGTCCAAAGGCGAAGCGGGTTGAGTTCCGTGCCCCTGATCCCTCGACCAATGCCTATCTGTGCTTTGCTGCGATGCTGATGGCCGGGTTGGACGGTGTGCAGAACCAGATCGATCCGGGCGAACCGATGGACAAAGATTTGTACGACCTGCCGCCGGAAGAGGCCGTCAAGGTCCAGCAGGTTCCGGGATCGCTGCCCGCTGTGTTGGATGCCCTTGAAGCGGACCACGAGTTCTTGCTGAAGGGTGACGTGTTCACGCCGGATCTCCTGGAAGCATACATCAGTTACAAGCGGTCGGCAGAGGTCGACAGCGTCCGGATGCGGCCACACCCGCATGAATTCACGCTCTACTTCGATATCTAGGCGATAGTCTGTATCGCTGGTTCGTCAAGAAGGCTGGGAAGGCCATCTCAAGGCAGACGTACAGCCTTCTTGACACCACCAGGCCCGGGCAAGTCATCTCCACAGCTAGGCGTTCAAGGGTTTGGAGGAGATGGATGGGGGAATGCGCTGCACGGCCTACATCGAGAAGACTTGCCCGGGCTCCCACCTGGTTATGGGGTTGTTTGATCTATTCGACGTGCTAGAATTAGCTCAACAAAGACATGCTCCGGCATATGGGTATCGGGTGCCTTGGGCAATTCTAGACATATGATAGATTCAGAGTCAGCTTTATCACAGATGCCGACGGTCACTGATGCAGATCTTGCACAGACCGATCCCCGGTTGGCCGAGGCTTTGCTTACCCTCAACGAAATAGGTGCGGCGATTAATCAACTGACGCCGCGTGGCCACGCCGGTGTTGGCGAGGCGCTCAGGCTGATCGCTGAGAGCGCGATTAAGGTGGTCCCCGGTTCTGCGGCTGTTATCTACACGTATGATCCCTCGGAACAGCTCTTCGAAGCGTCCTCTCGCGTCTCTGCGGGTGAGCCTGGGACCGAGATGACCTACGACCTTCCGCGCCCCGACGGCATCGGGATGCGGGCTATCCGCCAGCGTCGGCGAGTGCTCTCGTATGAGGAGCCTGATGTCGAGCTCAGTCCGGCTGCGACCAAGGCCGTCGCCTGTTTTCCACTGGTGGTCGCCACCCGACCGGTCGGTGCCCTCTACGTCTACCTCCGCCACGCCCATCGCTTTGGCCGATTTGAGCTCCTTATGCTCGACAGTCTCGTTAACCACGCAGCTATGGCCATCTATCAGGCTCGCCGGCTCTCCAATGTCCAACAAGATCTCGTGCGCAGTGAGGAGGCCCTTGATCGGCTGCGCAATGCCGGTATGTTGATCTCGTCACAGCTGGGGTTGGAAGAAACGCTTGAGTCGATTCTGGAGATGGCTCTGGATGTGACCGGCGCGCAGTACGGTATCTTCCGTCTGGTGGACCAGTCGGGCGCCAAGCTGGTGACGCGCGCCGTGACCGGGGCGTCCGGACGTCCGCAATTGGGTGTGCTGCCTATTGACGGTACCAGCATTATGGGGTGGGTTGCCAAGCACCGCCAGTCGTTATGTATTCATGATCTGGAGTCGGCGCCGTGGGTGCGGCTCTACCATCCGCTTGATGCCGATATCCGCATGCGCTCAGAGCTGGCAGTGCCGCTGGTGGGATCAAGTGGGCGGCTCGAGGGGGTGCTGAACCTGGAGAGTCCGTTGGTGGGCGCCTTCAGTGAGCAGGACAATCATTTGCTGAACTCGCTGGCGACCCAAGCGGTGATCGCCATCCAGGAAGCCCGCCTGTTGGATGCGCTGTTGGAGGTTGCCCGGCTCCTGTTGATCGAACCCTACCCCCGGCTGCTTGATCACCTCGTCAAGCAGGCGGCTGATCTGCTCAATGCCTCGGCCAGTGCAATCTGGATTCTGGACGATGAGACCCTGGTATTGGAGGCAGCGACCGACAGTTCGCACCGCGGTGAGCGGCTGCCGCTCCGGGACAGTCTGACCGGACTAGCGATCCGGCAGAAGGCCCCGGTGATCTCCGAGGATGTTCGCGATGATCAGCGCTTCCACCGCAGCGACTTGGCGCGCAAACAGGCCTGGATGCGCGCGTTGATTGTGCCTCTGTTGTCGAGCGAGGACGGAGCGGCAATCGGGGCCTTCAGTGTCTATGGGGTACAGGGCGACGCCGGGCGGTTCATTGAGTCGGAATGGGATAAGAAGGTGCTCACCTGTCTGGCCTACTATGCGGCGCTAGCGCTGCAGAATGCGGATCGGCAGCGCGCCCTGCGCGTGGCGCAGGAGCGGCACGCCGTGGCTGAGACGTTTGCTGCTGTCGGCGATGTAGCAGCCAACGTCCTGCATCACTTGAACAACAAAGTCGGTACAATTCCCGTCCGTGTGCAGGGGATCCGGGCGAAGTGCGCGCCGGCTTTGGAGGCCGATGACTATCTGATCGCGAACCTGACTGAGATCGAGTGCAGTGCGCGAGAGGCTATGGATGCTGTGCGCGATGGTCTGGTGAACCTGCGGCCCATCCACGCCGGACCGGTGACGGTGCTCGGGTGTGTGCGTGCGGCGCTTGCAGATGTCCAGATGCCGGAGGGCATCCATATGGATTTGGTCTCGTTGGAGGATCTGCCGCCCGTGGTGGCCAGCCGCCGCAGTCTGGCCTTTGTGTTCACGAACCTGCTCAACAACGCGATCACAGCTATGGCGGGGTTGGGCACGATTGTCATTCGGGGACAGACTACCGGCCCGTGGGTCGAGGTGATCGTGGACGATGACGGTCCGGGCATTCCAGAACATCTTTGCGGACGCATCTTTGAGTTCGAGCCGCCCATCCGCAACTCCCGGCGTAACGGCAAACTCGGGTTTGGCCTCTGGTGGGTCAGGACCCTGATGATGCGACTCGGCGGTGCCATCTCTGTCGAAAGCGAGGAGAGGGGAGGGACGCGATTCTTGTTGCGTTTGCCGCGTTTGGAGGATGCACGTGTATGATGCTGGCCAGCCTCGGGCGTTGGTCGTCGAGGACAATCCAGCATGGCAGCAGATCATCAGCGAGATCCTGCGCGACAGTGGCCTGGAGGTGGATCTGGCCGATGGGGTGTCCGAGGCGTCTTTCCTGCTGCGCCGGACGTCCCACCGTCTGGCCGTCGTCGATCTGGCGCTGGGTGCAGATTCGGCTACGAATCAGGATGGGCTTGAAGTCCTGGAGGCTGTGCGACGTCACGATCCCGGATGTGTCGCGATATTGCTGACCGGCTATGCAACTGTGGAGTTAGCGGTCGAGGTCCTGACTAAGTATGGGGCCTTCAACTGTCTCCGCAAGGCCAACTTCGATCGTGAGGAGTTTCGTCAGTTGGTCAGCCGTGCGCTATCGGCAGCCCCGGCTTACGAGGCTGTCGACCACGAGGCCGATGTGCCTGCTCCGCCTGCTCTCGCTGGGGGCGTGGAGGGAGCAGCTCCCCAAGTAGCATCGGAAGCTGTTCTGGTGACCGAGGATGATGCCGGATGGCGCAGTGTTTTGTCGGAACTGCTGACTGATGCCGGATACCAAGTCCGCCTCTGCAATAGCTACGGTGAAGCTGTCGGCTGCTTGCGGCGCGAGCAGTATCGCCTCGCGATCGTGGATCTCTCGCTCAACGAGGTCGTCTGGGGCGCCGATCAAGAGCGCCCGTTGGGGGGCTACCAATTGCTGCAGCAAGCGCAGGTTCACAACGTCCCTGCAATCGTGGTGAGCGGTGTTGCCAGCCGGGATGATATCGAACGTGCCTATGGTGACTATGATGTGTTCGCCTATCTGGAGAAGCAGGCATTTGACCGGCGGGCCTTTCTGCAGTCGGTCAAGGAAGCGTACGATGCGACTCTGGGCACCCAATCTCTGAATGTACTGACCCCACGTGAGCTGGAAGTCCTGGCGTTCCTGGCCCAAGGGATGACCAACA
>Ga0209121_10001656_pt1 | contig 23304 bp, 38 predicted proteins | sample Cruoilmetagenom3_FD_187292 | JGI IMG/M metagenome (GOLD analysis project Ga0209121, IMG submission 187292) | Oil polluted marine microbial communities from Coal Oil Point, Santa Barbara, California, USA - Sample 3 (SPAdes) (version 2) | ecosystem: Environmental > Aquatic > Marine > Oil seeps ... | reverse complement strand
AGTAAAACTTATAACCCCTATAGCTATGGAAGAAGGACTAAGATTTGCTATTCGTGAAGGTGGAAGAACTATAGGTGCTGGAAGTATAACTAAGATTATAGAGTAAGGAAGATTTGTGACAGCAGATAAGTTAGGTCAAAAAATTAGAATTAAGTTAAAAGCTTATGATAGTGAGATAATAGACCGTTCGGCTAAGAGGATAGTGGAAACAGTGGAAAGTTCGGGAGCGAAGGTTTCTGGTCCTATCCCACTACCAAATAAGAAAAATGTGTATTGTGTTATAAAGTCTCCACATGTAAATAAAGATTCAAGGGAGCATTTTGAAATCAGGACTCATAAAAGACTGATAGATATAATAAATCCTACTCCTAAAACAGTAGATTTATTAATGAGGCTTAGCTTACCAGCAGGTGTGGATATAGAAATAAAGTCATAAGTATTGATAATTAAAGAAGTATATATTTTTACCGTAGGTGACTTTTAAGTGTCAATCTGTTAGTAAATTTTAAAGGAGTTTGTGAAATAAAGTTTTAACGAAAGTTGTGTGCAGTAAGATGAATGCAATATATGGAAAAAAAATTGGTTTAATGCAAATATTTAAAGAGAGTGGAGATGCTGTGTGTACTACAGCAATTGAAGCTAATCCTTGTATAGTGATACAGGTAAAAGATACTAAAAAAGATGGATACAATGCTCTTAAAGTTGGATTTGGTGAAGTTAAAGAGAAAAAAGTAAGCAAACCTTGCAAGGGTGAGTTTGATAAGATAAAAGAGAAACCTAAAAGATATTTAAGGGAGATTAGAGTAAAGAATTTTGATAAAGAATATAAACCAGGAGATAGTATAGATGTTAAGATATTCAAAATTGGAGATAAAGTTAAAATAACTGGATATTCAAAGGGTAAGGGATTTAGCGGTGTAATAAAGAGGCATAATTTTCATAGAGGAAGAATGTCTCATGGGTCACATAGTCATAGAATAACAGGATCAATAGGTATGTGCGCTACACCATCAAGAGTTTTAAAAGGAAAAAAGATGCCAGGAAGGATGGGTAACTCTAAAGTTACAACCAGTGGTTTAGAAATAGTTGATATTATAGAGGATCAAAGTTTAATATTGGTTAAGGGAGCTGTTCCTGGCGCTAAAGGTAATTTAGTTTTTATAAAAAAAATTGATAGTTAATTCCTGGGGAAAAAAGATGGCAAATCTGGACGTTTTAGATTTAGAAGGTAACAAAATAGAAAAAGTAAATGTGTCTGATAATGTAGTAAAGCAAGAAGTAAATGCTGATATCCTGTATCAGGAAGTTAGAAGATATCTAGCTTCTACTCGTGCTGGAACTCATAGTACTAAGGGTAGAAGTGAAGTAAGAGGTGGAGGGAAAAAGCCCTGGCGCCAGAAAGGTACTGGTAATGCAAGAGCAGGGTCTAATAGGTCCCCTATATGGAGAGGGGGAGGAGTTGTATTTGGTCCTAAGCCCAGAGACTATTCGTTTAAGTTAAATAAAAAAGTAGTAAGGAGATCCAAGTATATAGCATTGTCAGAAAAGTTTAAGGATAATAAAATTTTAGTACTGAGTGAGCTGGATTTTAAAAGTCCAAAAACAAAGAAAGCAGTAGATATGTTAGATAAGTTTAAATTAAAAGGCAAAAAGGTTTTAATAGTTTTAGAAAATTTAGCCGGAAATGAGGCCAGGTCTTTCAGAAATATAAGCAACATATTGTTATCAAGTGCTGGAAGTATCAATACATACAGTATTTTGATTGCAGAGTATGTAATTTTTACTAAAAGTTCGCTAAATGAGTTTATCCGGAGGTTAAGCAGTGGAAGATCCTAGAGATATAATTCTTTCACCAGTAGTTTCAGAGAAGAGTTATGGGGCAGTTGCTGGTAAGAGATACTCTTTTTATGTTGATATGAGAGCTAATAAAGATAAGATAAAAAGAGCTATTGAACAAATATTTAATGTAGAGGTATTAAAAATTAGCACTATTAATATCAAGCCTAAACCCAAAAGACTGGGGAGATCAGTTGGAAAGAGTGCGCGAAGGAAGAAAGCTGTGGTAACACTTAGAAAAAAGGATAAGATCGAATTTTTTGAATCAGTTTAATTTAACATTTGGAGGAAGTAGAATTGGCTTTAAAAAAATATAAACCTACATCTTCAGGAAGAAGATTTGCGACAGTGTCGGATTTCTCAGTTTTAACTAAAAAAAAGCCGGAGAAATCTTTAACTAAATCTTTAAAGAAAAAAGCTGGAAGAAATAATGCAGGTCGTATAACAAGGAGACATAGTGGAGGTGGACATAAAAGATTATACAGAATTGTTGATTTTAAGCGAAGGAAGAAGGACAACATTACTGCAAAAGTGGATTCTATTGAGTATGATCCTAACAGGAGTGCTAGAATTGCTCTGCTGAAATATATTGATGGAGAGAAGAGTTATATAATTGCACCTCAGGATTTAAAAGTAGGAGATACGGTAATATCAGGAGAAAATGTTGATATAAAGCCAGGTAATTGTCTTCCTCTGGGCAATATTCCTGTTGGAACAGTAATACATAATATTGAACTTAAAGAAGGCAGAGGAGCAGAAATGGTAAGATCTGCAGGTGGGGAAGCTCAACTCCTTGCTAAAGAAGAAGGATATGCTCATATTAAATTACCCTCAGGAGAGGTTAGGTTAGTTAGTACTAAATGCAGGGCTTCTATAGGGCAGGTAGGAAACATGGACCATGGAATAATTTTATTAGGCAAAGCTGGTAGAAAAAGGTGGTTGGGAATAAGACCAGGTGTGAGAGGCACAGCTATGAATCCACACGATCATCCTCATGGAGGAGGAGAGGGTAAAAATAAAAGTGCAGGAAGAGATCCTGTTACACCCTGGGGCAAGCCTACGCTTGGTTATAGAACCAGAAAGAAGAACAAGGCTTCTAATAAGTTTATAATTAAAAGAAGGAAGTAATATAAGTAAGTATAACTTAATGCTGGCTTGTTTGTTTTACTGCAGTAGAAGTTTGAAGGTAGCTTAATTTATAGCAGATTTAATAATTAGAGGAGGATAAATATGTCAAGGTCTTTGAAAAAAGGGCCTTTTGTTGAAGAAAAACTTATGAGTAAAATTAGAAGGTTAAATGAATCTGGAAGTAAAAAGATTATAAAAACCTGGTCGAGAAATTCGACAATTTTTCCAGAAATGGTTGGGCATACCATTGCAGTTCATGATGGGAGAAAACATGTTCCTATCTTTATATCAGAGTCAATGGTAGGACATAAATTAGGAGAATTTGCTCCTACAAGGAATATAAGGCCACATATATACAAAGGTAGAAGTGAAAAGACTGCTACGATAACGAAATAGAGAAAAAGGTAAGAAATAAAAAAATAGGGGGTAAAGAGAACTTGGAAGCAAGAGCAGTTGAAAGATTTATAAGAATATCATCCAGAAAAATAAGATATGTAGTAGATCTGATTAAGAATAAATCCGTAGAAGAGGCTGTAGGTATATTGTCTCTTACTCCTAAGAGAGCAGCTGTAGCAGTTAGGAAAGCTATACAGAGTGCCGCGGCTAATGCAACCAAGAATCATGATATGAATGAAGATGATTTATATATCTCTAAAATATTTATAAATGAAGGTCCTACTTTAAAAAGGTTTAAACCACGTGCTAGGGGTAGAGCCGCAAGGATTAGAAAGAGGACTTCTCATATAATTGTTTATGTGACTGATGGCAAGGAAGAGGAGGTTGAAAAAGTTGGGTCAAAAGGTTAATCCAAATGGTTTAAGACTTGGTATTAATAAAGATTGGCAATCAAGGTGGTTTGCCACGAAGGATTTTGCCAGATTTTTACAAGAAGATATGAGGATAAGAGAAATAATTGGTGACCAGTTATCTAATGCAGGTATTTCTAAGATAGAGATTGAGAGAACAGCGGAAGATGTAAAGATAGATGTTCATACCTCTAAACCAGGGATAGTTATTGGCAAAAGGGGTACAACTATTAATGATATTAGAGATATAATAGTGAAGGAAATAAAGAGATCTGTACAACTTAATATATTGGAAGTTAAGAAACCCGAACTCGTTGGTAAATTAATAGCTGAGGGTATAGCTTCTCAATTAAAAGGAAGAATTAGTTTTAGAAGAGCTATGAAGAAGGCTATTTCACTGGCAATGAAAGCAGGAGCTAAAGGTATTAGGGTTCAATGTTCGGGTAGATTGGGTGGAGCAGAAATGGCAAGAACCGAATGGTATAGAGAAGGTAGAGTTCCGCTTCATACTCTTAGAGCTGATATTGACTATGGATTTGCAGAGTCAAATACGACTTTTGGAAAAATTGGTGTTAAAGTCTGGATATATTTGGGAGATGTAATACTGGATAAAAAAGAAATTGAAGAAAAAAAGCAGAGAAAATTTCTGGTTAGGAGGTAACTGTGTCAGCAATGTTGATGCCGAAAAGGGTAAAACATAGAAAAGAACAAAGAGGAAAAATGAAAGGCAATGCTAAAGGAGGTACAAAGCTTTCTTTTGGTGAGTATGGTCTTCAGGCAGTGGAGCGGGGCTGGATAACAAGCAGGCAAATAGAGTCTGCGAGAATTGCTCTTACCAGATATATTAAAAGGGGAGGGAAAGTATGGATAAATATTTTTCCTCACAAGCCTGTTACTAAGAAACCTGCTGAAACAAGAATGGGTAGTGGTAAAGGTGCTCCTGAGCAGTGGGTAGCAATAGTAAAGCCTGGAAAAATCATGTTTGAATTATCAGGAGTAAGCACAGGTATTGCAAAGGAAGCAATAAGGCTTGCTTCTCATAAGCTATCTATTAAAACGAAGTTTGTTTTTGAAGAATAATATTTACAAAGATTGGACAGAAGAAGATGAAAATCAGTGAAATAAGAGAGCTTACTAAAGAAGAATTAGAAACAAGATTAGCTGAAGCTAAGAAAAATATTTTTTCATTGAGATTTCAAAAATCAAGCGGGCAGCTGGAGAATGTTATGAGAATAAAAAATTTGAAGAAGGATATTGCTAAAATTGAAACCCTGATAAGAGAAAAAGAGCTTGGTATATATGAAAAAAGAGAAATGCAGAAGAGTAAGTAGCCATAAGTAAGGAGGAGTATTCTTGGAAAGAGGTAGAAGAAAAATAAGAATAGGAACTGTGATTAGCGAAAAAATGGAGAAGACAGCAGTAGTTGCAATAGATTCTCATCACACACATCCTTTGTATAAAAAGATTTTGAAAAAAGTAAGAAAATTTAAAGTTCATGACCCGAATAATGAATGTAGATTGGGAGATAAAGTTAGAATAGCTGAAACAAGGCCTTTTAGTAAAACTAAGAGGTGGAGGCTTTTAGAGATAATTAAGAAGGCTGAGTAAGGAAGGGTTTTCGTATGATTCAAGCTTATAGCAGAGTTAAAGTTGCTGACAATACTGGTGCCAGGGAACTTTTATGTATTAAAGTTTTAGGTGGTTCGAGAAGAAGGTATGCCAGGATAGGTGATGTATTTGTGGCGACAGTGAGGAATGCAAATCCAGGGGGAGTAGTTGGTAAAAGTGATATAGTAAAAGCAGTGCTGGTAAGATCTAAGAAAATGATTAGAAGAAAAGATGGGTCATGTATAAGATTTGATGAAAACGCTGCAGTTATTATAGATAATCAATATAATCCCAGGGGAACCAGAATATTTGGGCCAGTGGCAAGAGAACTTAGAGATAAAAATTTTATGAAAATTGTTTCTCTCTCACCAGAAGTGGTTTGATATAAGTAAGGGAAAATAGGAACTTGGGCAAATGTTAAAGATAAAAAAAAATGATAGGGTAAAAATAGTTCAGGGAAAAGATAAAGATAAAGTAGGAAAGGTTCTTAGAATAGATCCTACCAAAAGTAGAATATTTGTTGAAGGTGCAAATATTATAAAGAGGCATACAAGGCAAAAAAGTCAGAGTCAGCCTGGTGGTATTATTAGTAAGGAAGGTCCAATTAATATTTCAAATGTGAAAGTAATTTGTCCTAATTGTGGCAAGCCTGCAAGGTTGGGTTTTATGATAAAAGATTCTGGTGAAAAGGTTAGAATTTGTAAAAAATGTGGTCAGCAGGTGTAAAAAAGAAATGTTAAGGTGATATTAGTGAAGCCAAGATTAAAGGAAAAGTATAAAAAAGAGATAATTCCTAAGATGATGAAGGAATTTGGTTACAGCAATGTAATGGAGGTACCAGGACTGGAAAAAATTACAGTTAATATGGGAGTTGGTTCTGCTACTCAGAATATAAAAGAGTTAGAGTCTGCAAGCAGTAATTTAGCTAAAATTACAGGTCAGAAACCTATAATAACTAAAGCCAGAAAGTCTATTGCTAGCTTTAAGCTCAGGAAAGGAAATCCTATAGGTTGCATGGTTACCCTTAGGGGGGATAGGATGTACGAGTTTTTAGATAGACTACTGAGTATAGCTATTCCTAGAGTTAGAGATTTTAGAGGCTTTTCTAAAAAGAGTTTTGATGGTTATGGGAATTATACTATGGGGATAAAGGAACAGTTAATATTTCCGGAAGTTGACTATGATAGTATTTTTAGTATAAAAGGTATGAATATTACTATTACTGTCAGAAATACTAAAAATGATAAGGAGTCACTGAGTCTTCTGGAAAAATTTGGATTTCCATTTAAAAGATAAAGAATGTTTGATTAGTAGGAGGATTTTTTATTGGCGAGAAAAGCACTTATAGAAAAACAAAAAAGTGAACCTAAATATGGGACAAGAAAGTACAATAGATGTAATAGATGCGGGAGAAGCAGGGCTTACTTACGGAAGTTCGGATTGTGCAGAATTTGCCTGAGAGAATTAGGTCATGAAGGAAAAATCCCTGGGCTAAAAAAGTCCAGCTGGTAATAAAATAAAGGGGGATGTATGTCTGTGACAGATCCTACAGCGGATATGTTAACAAGAATAAGAAATTCTATTAATGCGAGAATGGATTTTGTTGATATTCCTTCTTCAAGGATAAAAACAGAGATAGCTAAAATATTATACGAAGAAGGATATATAAAGAGTTATGAAGTACGCCAGGAAAATACCAGTGATATTATTAGAATCCATTTAAAGTATAATAAGGATAGAAAAAGTGTAATAGTTGGACTGAAAAGGGTTAGTAAGCCAAGCTTACGAGTGTATGCTGAAAAGAGTAAAATCCCCAGGGTTTTAGGAGGATTAGGAACAGTAATAATGTCAACATCTAAAGGAGTACTAGCAGGGGATAAAGCTAAAAAAATAGGTGTAGGTGGAGAAGTAATTTGTTATATCTGGTAGAAGGAGAGGGGACCTTAAGTGTCAAGGATTGGAAAATTACCTATTGATATACCATCAGAGGTAGTTATAAATATAGACGAAAATAAGGTTATAGTAAAGGGAAAACAGGGAGAATTGTCTCTGAAAGTAGATGAATGTATTAAACTAAATCGGGAAAATGGAAAACTAATACTGACTCGCATTTCGGATAGTAAGGAACATAGAGCTAAACATGGTCTTTATAGAAGCCTTCTAAATAATATGGTAATAGGAGTGAGTAAGGGTTTCAGCAAAACTCTGGAAGTAGTGGGGGTAGGGTACAAGGTGAGTAAAAAAGGAAAAGCTGTTGAACTGTTAGTGGGATATTCAAATCCTGTAACTGTAGAAGAAACTGGTGGTGTAACTTTTGAAGTTCCTAACAGCAATACTATAATAGTCAGGGGAATTGATAAGCAGAAAGTTGGGGAAGCAGCATCTAAAATCAGAAGTATCAAGAAGCCTGAACCATATAAGGGTAAAGGTATTAAATATAAGGATGAGATTATTAAAAAGAAGGTTGGTAAAGCAGCTACTACTGCTGAAAAGTAATTTATTGTTTTTGGAGACATATTATGAGGACTAAGATTGAAAGAAGAAATAAAAGTCTGTCAAGGAAATTAAGGATCAGACATAAAATTAAAAACACCAGCAGCTGTCCCAGACTTTGTGTTTATAAAAGCAACAGGTATATATATGGGCAGATAATAAATAATACTAATGGAGAAACTATAATTGGTGTTTCCAGTAAATATGTTAAGTACAATGGAAGTAATAAAAAAGGAAAAATAGATATAAGTTTTGAGACCGGAAAGCTGCTGGCACAAAAAGCAAAAGAAAAAAATATGGATAAAGTAGTATTTGACAGAGGTAGATTTAAGTACCATGGCAGAGTGAAGGCTTTAGCAGAAGGTGCCAGAGAAGGCGGATTGAAGTTTTAACCAAATTTTAAGGAGGAAGAGATTAGTGCCTAATTTTTCTAATGATAATGAAAGAAATGAAAAGGTTATAAAAATAAACAGGGTAGCAAAAGTTGTTAAAGGTGGTAGAAGATTTAGTTTTAGCGCTTTGGTAGTTGCTGGTGATAAGGAGGGAAAAGTAGGTGTAGGATATGGTAAGGCAAATGAAGTAGCCAGTGCTATTAAGAAAGGTATAAATAATGCAAAAAAGAATATGTTTGAGGTACCACTTGTTGATGGAACTATTCCTTATGAAATAGATGGTCGTTTTGGTGCTGGGCATGTCTTTATGAAACCTGCTTCTCATGGTACTGGAGTAATAGCTGGGGGACCAGTAAGAGCAATAATGGAATTAGCAGGAGTAAAGGATATCCTGACCAAATCTTTAGGAAGTTCAAATGCATTGAATATAGTAAATGCTACCATAAATGGACTTAAGTTATTAAGAAGACCCGAGGAAAAAAGGAATGATTAGGGCGGTAGAGTAAATGAAAAGTGATGTGAGAAAAAGTAGATGGAATATAGGAGGAGAGAATAGTGAGACTTTGTGATTTAAAGCCCACCGAAGGGTCCATAAAAAAAAGAAAGAGAGTTGGAAGAGGAAATAGCTCTGGACACGGAACGACTTCATGTAGAGGAACAAAAGGGCAGCTGTCTCGGTCAGGTGGGAAAACAAGAATAGGTTTTGAAGGTGGGCAAATGCCGCTGCAGAGAAGGATACCATATCTAAAGGGGTTTAAAAACACAAGAAAAAAAGAATTTAATGTAGTTAACGTAGGACAATTGGAAAGGCTTGACAGTAACAGTGTGGTGGATTTTAAAGTGCTAAAGGAGAATGGACTTATTATGAAGAAAAAAAGGTTAGTTAAAATACTGGGCAGTGGTAAGCTTAGTAAAAAATTAACTGTAAAGGCCAATTGTTTTAGCAGGAGTGCTGTAGAAAAAATTGAGAGAGCTGAAGGAAAGGCGGAGGTAGTTTAATGCTTCGTGCACTGGCAAATGCTTTTAGAATTAAGGAAATTAGAAATAAGATTTTGTTTACTCTCGGTATCCTGGCTCTGTATAGGTTTGGATCAGTTCTTACTGTCCCTGGAGTTGACCCATCTAAGATTTTGGAGCAAGTTCAGACTGGAGTAATGGGTATGATGGATTTGTTTTCAGGAGGTGCGATGGGGAGATTTGCAGTTTTTTCTCTTGGCATCATGCCTTATATTACAGCAACAATTATAATGCAGTTGCTGCAGGTGGTAATACCGAAACTTGAGCAATTAGCAAAGGAAGGAGAAGTAGGAAGAAGAAAGATAAATCAGATAGCCAGGTATATGACTGTAGGACTTGCTTTTATACAATCTGTAGCAATGGTATTTTTCTTTAGAAATTTTGGAGCAATTAATCAATTTGATTTTATTCACGTTGCTTTAATAGTTTTGACATTAACTGCAGGTACAACATTAATTATGTGGCTGGGAGAGCTGATAAATATTCATGGTATAGGGAATGGTATTTCTCTTATAATATTTGCTTCTATTGTGTCAAGGATGCCCGGGCAACTAATAAGTTTATTCAGGTTAAAAGGAACTAATATTTTTTATCTTGTGTTTTTTGCGATACTTGTTATAGGCATAATTATGGCAATAGTTTTAATCCAGCAGGGAGAGAGAAAAATTCCTGTACAATATGCTAAGCGAATAGTGGGGAGAAAAGTATTTGGTGGGCAGAGCACATATATCCCACTTAAAGTTAATCAATCAGGAGTAATGCCAATCATTTTTGCAATAGCTGTTATGCTTTTTCCTGCAACAATTGCTCAGTTCATACCAGTTTCGTGGCTTCATTCATTTGCTGATTTGTTAAGTCCTCAGAGTGGCGGCAGTATAAATCCTGTTTATGTTACAACTTATGTTGTTCTTATTATTGTCTTTGCATATTTTTATACGGCTATTACCTTCAATCCTTTAGATACAGCAGATAACCTCAGGAGATATGGTGGATTTATCCCCGGGATGAGGCCTGGCAAAAATACTGCTGATTATTTAACAAATATTTTAAATAGGATAACTCTTCCGGGCGCGGTTTTTTTGGCTATAATTGCTTTGCTTCCAGAGATATTAATTGTTTATTTAGGACTTCCATTCAGGTTTGGAGGAACTTCATTGCTAATTGCTGTGGGTGTGGCACTTGATACTATGAGGCAACTGGAATCTCAGTTGATAATGAGAGATTATGAAGGATTTTTAAAATGAGGTTAGTACTATTGGGTGTGCCTGGAGCTGGCAAAGGAACCCAGGCTGAAAAGATTTCTGAGATAATTAAAATACCTCATATTTCAACTGGTGATATTTTGAGAAGTGAAATAAAAAGAGGCACACCTTTAGGTAAAAAGGCAGATGAGTATGTTAGAAAAGGAAAGTTAGTACCTGATGAGGTAATTATAGAAATAATAAAGGAAGAAATTAATAGAGGCGGGTCTAAAGATGGATTTTTATTAGATGGGTTTCCTAGAAATTTAAAACAAGCAGTAATTCTTTCAAATATGATGAACAAGCTTGGGCTGAAGCTAAATAAGGTAATAAATATAGTTGTCAATAGTGATGAGGTAGTAAAAAGGCTTAGCAGTAGAAGAATATGTATTAATTGTAAAAAAATATACCGTTTTAATAACCGCCAGAGCGGAGATATAAATAGATGTCCGGAGTGTGGTGGAAAATTAATAAAGAGAAAAGATGATAGTATAGATGTTATCAAGAAAAGACTTGAAATATATGAGAGTGAAACCAAACCTCTTATAAATTATTATAGCAACAAAGCTTTATTAGTAAATATTAATGGCATAGGGACTGAGCAAGAGATAACTGAAAGGATACTAAAACATTTATGATAATATGCAAGTCAGACAGTGAGATTAAACTGATGCAAAAAGCTGGAGAGGTTGTAGCTAAGATTTTTTTAAAAATAGAAAAAGTAATAAGGCCTGGTATTACCACTGGTTATTTGAACAAAGTAGCAGAAGAAATAATAGCTTGCGAAAATGCAGTTCCTGCTTTTAAGGGATATATAAGTAGAATTAGCAGCAGGCCTTTTCCAGGCAGTGTCTGTGTTTCTATAAACGAAGAAGTGGTACATGGAATACCAGGAAATAGGATCATAAAAGATGGAGATTTAGTATCAGTAGATACTGGTGTAAAATTAAATCAGTTTTATGGAGATGCTACTAGAAGTTATAAAATAGGCAGTACAAGCAAGACTGTAGATAAATTGTGGAAGACAACTTACGATGCACTTAATTTAGGTATTAAAAAATGTATAATAGGAGGTAGGCTTTCTGATATTTCTAACCAGATTGAAAAGAGAGCTGCTACTGATGGGTTTTCAGTAGTTAAGGATTTTGTAGGTCATGGAATTGGCAGAAGCTTGCATGAGGATCCGCAAATATTAAATTATGGTCCTCCAGGTCAGGGGCCTGTTCTTAAAAGAGGAATGGCGCTGGCAATTGAACCCATGTTAAATGAAGGTAGAAGTGATGTAGAAATACTGAGTGATATGTGGACTGTAGTAACTAAGGACAGAAAGCTTTCCTGTCATTTTGAGGACACAGTTGTAATTACAGAAGATGGTCCATTAATTTTGACCAGGATTTAAATAATGGAAGTTAGAAAGTAATGGTAAAGATAAAATATAGGTGTAGACATCAGTAGTTTTTTTTGATATTCTACATATTTGCTTTTTCATAGCAATAATATAAGGAGGCTGTAAAATTACAAAGAAGGAAGGCGTTATAGAAGCAGAAGGAACTATAATGGAATCTCTTCCAAATGCCATGTTTAGAGTGAAACTTGATAATGGTCATAAGGTACTAGCGCATATTTCAGGTAAAATGCGTATGCACTATATAAAAATTCTACCTGGAGATAGAGTGAAAGTGGAGATATCGCCTTATGACTTAAGCAGAGGAAGAATTACTTTTAGGAAAAAATAAAAAATTTAATCTAAAGCTTATTACTCAGGAGATAGTTAAAATGAAAGTAAGATCATCGGTAAAAAAGATTTGTAATAATTGCAGGATCATCAAAAGAGAAGGAAAAGTTATTGTGATCTGCAAGAATCCTCGTCATAAACAGAGGCAGGGTTAAGGAGGTTGTTTAAGTGGCAAGAATTGCTGGGGTTGATATACCCAGAGATAAACATATATGTATAGCACTAACTTCTATATTTGGAATTGGTAGATCCAATGCAAAGAAAATATTAAATAATTTAAATATAGAAGAAAGTATGAAGACAAAAGATTTAACTGAAGACGAGGTAGTTAAAATCAGGGAATATATTGATAATAACTATAAGGTAGAAGGAGATCTTAAAAGAGAAATTAGCCAGAATATTAAGAGGTTAATTGAAGTAAATTCTTACAGAGGAATAAGGCATAAAAGGGGACTGCCTGTAAGAGGTCAAAGGACTCATACAAATGCAAGAACCAGAAAAGGAAGAAGAAAGTCAGTTGGTATAAGGAAAAAAGTAAGATAATCTGCATAAATGAATAACCAGGAGGTAAATATTGGTTAGGAGAACTACTACTAAAAGAAGACTGAGAAAGAAAGAGAAAAAGAACATAAATTATGGGATTGCTCATATTAAGTCTACTTTTAATAATACTATAGTTAATATAACTGATCTCGGTGGAGATACAATTGCCTGGGGTAGCGCAGGGACAATGGGCTTTAAAGGTTCCAGAAAAAGTACTCCATTTGCTGCTCAAGTAACTGCTAATTCAGTTGCAAAACTTGCTCAAGAACATGGAGTTGTAAAAGTAGATGTTAGGGTTAAAGGTGTAGGTTCTGGAAGAGAAACAGCAGTAAGGTCGCTGCAAGCCGCGGGTCTGGAAATTGGGAAGATAACTGATGTTACCCCGGTTCCTCATAATGGATGCAGACCATCTAAAAGAAGAAGAGTTTAAGTAATTTTAAAAGGGAGCTATTGATAAATGAGTATGATAAAAAGATCAGTTTGTAAATTATGTAGAAGAGAAAAACAGAAATTATTTTTAAAAGGGCAGCGATGCTTTACAGATAAGTGTGCACTTGACAGGAAACCGTACCCTCCTGGTCAAAAAGCAAAGATGAGATTAATTGAAACCGAATTTTATACACAGCTAAGGGAAAAGCAAAAAGCGAAAAGATATTATGGTATACTGGAAAGACAGTTTAGAAATTATTATAAAAAAGCTGTAAGAAAAAGGGGAATAACTGGAGAGACTTTGCTCCAGTTATTAGAAACCAGGCTTGATAATGTTATTTATCTTATAGGTTTTGCTACTTCGAGAGCACAGGCTAAACAACTTATATCACATGGACATATATTTGTGGATGGGAGAAAAGTAGATATACCGTCATATCAACTAAAAGAAGGACAGGAAATAAGTGTATCGCCCTCCAGTAAAGAGATTACTCCTGTTCTGGAAGCTAAAGAAAGTGGTAGTAGTCTTACTCCTCCAGAATGGCTTGAGGTTGACCTGGGCAATCTAAAAGGTCGTCTTTTGAAAATTCCTGAGCGGGACGAGATAAAGGTTCCTATAAATGAGATGATGATAGTAGAGCTTTATTCAAAATAAACTAAACACTCTTTTACTTTAGGAGGTAGATATAAATTGCTAAAAATGCATAAGCCAGCAGTAGAAATGAAGCATAAAAATGAATTTGAGGGAGTATTTGTTATAGAACCATTGGAAAGAGGTTTTGGACATACTTTAGGGAATTCGATTAGAAGAGTACTTCTTTCATCTGTTGAAGGTGTGGGAATAACTAAAATAAGAATAGAAAATACAGAACATGAATTTTCTACTATAAAAGGTTTAAAAGAAGATGTTATAGAATTTATTGCTAACTTGAAAGAAGTAGTTTTTAAAATGGAAAGTGATGAGCCTGCTGTACTAAAGCTTGAAAAGAAAGGGAAGGGTATCATTAAAGCAGCAGATATAAAAATACCTTCGGAAGTTGAAGTTGTTGATCCTGATGCTTATCTTGGTACTCTAACTAATAAGGGATCTATAAAAGTAGAAATGGTGTTAGAGAAGGATAAAGGATATAGATCTGCGGAAGAAAATGTAGCAGAAGGAGAATATATTGGTGTTATCCCTATTGATACTATATTTTCTCCTATTAAGAGGGTTACATTTAAAGTTGAAAATACCAGAGTTGGTCAAATGACTAATTTTGATAAGCTAATAATGGACATTAAAACTGATGGTAGTGTAAAACCAGAAGATGCTTTAAGCCAGGCATCTAAAATTATAAATGATTATATGTCACTTCTTATTGATTTGTCAGATAAAAAAGTTGCAAATGATCCAATATTTGAAGAAATAGAGGAAGAAGAAAAAAAACTGGAGTATCCTTCAATAGAAGAATTAGAACTTTCAGTAAGATCTTATAATTGTCTGAAAAGGGAAGGAATAGACACTGTTGAAAAGTTGTTGCAGTATAGTGAAGAGGAACTTCTTGATATCAGGAATTTTGGCCAAAAGTCTATTAAAGAAGTAAAAGATAAGGTTAAAGAACTTGGATTGTCATTTAAGAAAAAGTAGGAGTTGTAAGAAGGTAGAATATGGTAGCACCAAAAAAGGGAAGAAGGTTGGGTGGAAGCAGCAGTCACCAAAAAGCAATTGTTAAGAATTTAGCTGTTTCTCTGTTTGATAATGGGAGAATAGAGACAACAGTTGCTAAAGCTAAAATTTTACGTGGCTTTGTGGATAAGTTAATTAATCTTGCAAAAAAGGGAGACTTATCATCAAGAAGGAACTGCTTTCGTTTAATTAGTAATTATAGGATAGTTCAAAAACTTTTTAATGAAATAGCTCCTGATATGTATAATAGGTCAAGTGGTTTTACCAGAGTTATTAAATATAAAAATAGATTAGGAGATGGAGCTCTAATTGTAATAGTAGAGCTTGTTAAATAGGGAGCTGCTAATTATTGTTATTTTGAAATATAAATATTTTTAAGATAATTTGATGAATAATTATATGGCTGTAGTAGAATATGATGGAACTTTGTACAATGGGTTTCAGATACAGCCTCAGGGCAGGAGGACTATCCAGGGAGAGCTAATAAGAAGTCTTTCTATCGTACTTCAGTCTTTAGTGAAGATTAGTTATTCAGGCAGAACAGATTCTGGTGTTCATGCGATATATCAGGTAATAAATTTTAAAACTGATAAAGCATTAGATTTGTATAGATTTAAATGGTCGGTAAATAGCTTACTTCCAGATGATATAGTTATTAAAAGCGTAAAAAAAGTAAGAGAATCTTTTGATGCCAGAAGAGATGCAGCTTTGCGAGAATATACTTATTTTATTGTAAACAGTAGTTATCAGAGTGTTTTTTTAAAAAAATATAGCATACTGGTTACAAAAAAAATGGATTTAAATTTAATGAAAAAAGCAGCAAGAATGATTGTAGGAACACACGATTTTAGATCTTTTTGCAGTAGTGGTAATAATAAATGTAGCAAGGATAGCCAGAGTTTTGTTAGAAGAATATTTAAATTTACTATTAGAAAGAGCAGAGGAGATTTAGTAATATTTAAAATTTCTGCGAATTCATTTTTATATAATATGGTCAGGATTATAGTTGGGACAGTGCTGGAATTAGGCTGCGGAGAGAGAGATTTAGAAAGTATAAGAAAAGCCACAGCAGGCAAAGACAGGCAGTTGGCTGGAAAGATAACACCTGCTAAAGGATTGTTCCTTACAAGGGTAGTATACTAATAGGTAATTGGGGGATGTTATGGTTAATGTTGGTATGAAAACATATAGTGCAAAAAATGAAAATGTTGAAAGAAAGTGGCTTTTAGTAGATGCTAAAGGAAAGACTTTAGGAAGATTGTCTACAGAGATAGCAAAACTTCTCAGGGGAAAACATAAACCTATATTCACGCCACATATAGATTGTGGTGATTATGTTATAGTTATAAATGCAGGCGGAGTCAAGGTGTCTGGCAATAAAATGAAGCAAAAAAAATATTACAGACATTCAGGATATGTTGGTAATTTAAAAGTTATAAATTTAGAAGAGATGTTCAAAAAGTCTCCAGAATTTGTTTTAAAAAATTCAGTAAAGGGAATGCTTCCTCATAATATTTTAGGTAGAAATATAATTAAGAAATTAAAAGTATATGCAGGTGAGAATCATCCTCATAAGGCACAAAAACCAGAAAAAATTGATATATAAATAATAAAGTGATCAGGAATTTATAACATATTACAATGTGTGTTAGTTTAAGAATTTAGAAGAAAAAGGAGATAGATATTGGCTGAAAAAGTTTGTTACTACGCAACTGGAAAGAGAAAAGAGTCTATTGCTAAAGTCAGACTTTTTCCAGGCAAAGGGAAGATAATAGTAAATAATAGGGATTTTAAAGATTATTTTAGGAGAGATTCTCTTACAACTATGATTTTAGAACCTCTTAAGTTAACTGGTACCGATGATGCTTATGATATAGTTGCAGATTTGAAAGGTGGAGGAATATCAGGGCAGGCTGGTGCTATACGGCATGCTATTTCTAAAGCTCTTCTTGAAATAAATGGCGAGTTCAGGCCTATATTGAAAAGAGAAGGTTTTATAACCCGTGACAGCCGAGTAAAAGAAAGAAAAAAATACGGTCTAAAAAAAGCGAGGAAAAGGCCACAATTTTCTAAAAGATAGCATTCTTTTCTTAATGAAATACCCTTGTTTAAAAATAAATTTAAAAAAGATTGCAGGCAACTGTAAGATTATAAACGACCGATGTACTATGGAAGGTATATCGGTCGTTGTCTTTTAATCTTAATTATTTTGGTTTATTATCTTGTATGAATTCGCCGTTTGTAAAAAGAAAATATATAAAAGTATGATGGAAAATAGAAGAATAATGAAACGAAGGATTTAAGGAAGTGCTATAGTGGAGTGAAATAATTATGGAAATATTTGGAGTTGGTACTGATATAATAGAAGTAGAAAGAATCAAGCACGCTATTAAAAAAAACTCAGGATTTCTAAAAAGAGTTTATACTGAAAATGAAATAAATTACTGTGAAAAAAAAATTAAGGGCAAGTACCCCAGTTTTGCTGCTCGTTTTGCAGCAAAAGAGGCGGTTGCCAAATCATTGGCTGAAGGGGTTAGTAAGAATATATCCCTGAATGAAATTGAACTAATAAATATGGATAATGGAGCACCTTATATAAAATTGTATGGAAAAACCTACAAGTTTTGTAAGAAGCTTAATATTAAAGAGATTAAAATATCGGTTTCTGCTACGAAAAATTATGCAGTAGCTTTTGCCACAACTATTCTATAAATATATCTGAAATCATGACAGCAATGTGTTATTGTATATATTACGAGGTGATTAAATTGAAAAGATTAACTACTAGATTAGAAGAGGAAGTCCATACTGATTTGAAAATAATATGTGCTATAAACAACATTAGCATCCAGGAATACATGGGAAATTTTATTAAAGATAGTATTAAAAAAAGAGAAAACATTAAATTATTATTGATTTAGAAAAATTTTTTAAAAAGGATATTTAATTATTAAATAATGGAAGATAAAAAAGTTAAAGCAGGGAAGAATTAAAATGAAATTAAATAGAATTCTAAAAGGCAGCAGGGTGGCAGAAATAGACAGGAAATGCATAAATAATGGAATTGATTCAAAGTGGCTTATGAATAATGCAGGTACTAGTGTAGCTAAGATTATTATAGAAGACTTTAAGAGTAAAAAATCTGGGGGTAGCATAAAGGGCCTGGTAATTTGTGGTGGTGGAAACAATGGCGGCGATGGTTTTGTAGCTGCTAAGAATTTAATAAACTCAGGCATAGATGTAAGAATATTTTATGTATCTTCACCTGAGAGATTTAGTTCTGATTGCCAGTATCATTTTAAAGAGCTTGCAGTGGTAGCAGAAGGGAAATTATTTTATTTAAATTTGGAGGATAAAAATATTCAGACTATTTTCAGGAAAGGATTAGAAAAGTCCGATTTTATAGTGGACGCTATTTTTGGGACTGGTACCCATGGAAAAGAAATTTATGGGCCTTCCAGGCAAATAATAGATGATATAAATTTAGCAAAAGAAAAAAATAAAGATTTAAAAGTTTATTCTGTAGATATTCCTTCAGGAGTTGATTCTGACTCTGCAAAAATCCTGGGATGTGCGGTGAAAGCAGATGTTACAGTTACATTTGCATGTAAGAAGTTAGGGCTGGTAAATTATCCAGGAGCTGAATTTGCAGGCAAAGTTAAAGTAGCAGATATTGGCATACCTGATAGCTATCTTGAAGGATATGAACAAATTTTTGAAGCTGATTTAAAATGGGTATCCAGCATGATTCCATATAAAAAGCCATGGACTTATAAACATGAAGTAGGAAAGTTGCTGGTGATTGCAGGTTCTGCAGGATTTACTGGCGCAGCTACTATGACATGCCTTGCAGCTATGAGATCTGGAGCTGGTCTGGTAACACTTGTTTGTCCATGGGAACTTAATAGTATATTTGAAGAAAAACTAACCGAAGTTATGACATATCCTGTAGAACAAACAGAAGATGTCTCTATACATATAGACAGTCTTGACGAAATAGTAGAATTAAGCGATGGATTTGATGCACTGGCAATTGGTCCCGGCCTTTCAAGGAATCCAGGTACAATTTGTTTAGTTAGAGAACTGCTGAACAAAATTAAGAAGCCAACAGTTCTAGATGCTGATGGGCTTCGTGCGCTTTCGGGCCCCAGAGAAATAGAGGATGAAAAGGATTTAGACCTTTCGCATGTTATAATTACTCCCCATGCTGGTGAACTGGCAGTTATATTAGGAAAGGATTCCATAGGTTTAGAAAATAGGATGGAATCTAATTTAAAAGTAGCTAAGAAATATAGGTTAGTTTCAGTTTTGAAGGGTGCTAAAACTTTAATTACTGAAAGCAGTGGGAAAACTTTTGTTAACCCAACTGGGGACTGGGCACTGGCGACAGCTGGAACAGGGGATATTTTAACTGGTATAATTGGCTCTCTTCTCTCTCAGGGGATGAACCTTTTAGAGGGTGCAGTATGTGGAGCTTTTATACACGGGTATTCTTCTGATATAATGGTAAAAAGCATAAGCAGGACATCTCTTATAGCCACAGACCTTCTGAAGGGAATAAAAGGTACTTTTTTACAAATAGAAAAAATAAAATACCGGGGGAGTTCTAAATGACGAAAGAATTATTAGCAAAAGATATTATGACAAAAAGAGTTATTAGTATTAGTAGGGATGCTTCAATAGGAGAGCTCTCGGAGTTACTTGTAGGAAATAAAATAAGCGGGGTGCCTGTGATTGATGAGAATGGTAAATTGGTTGGTATTGTTACTGAGGCAGATATAATAGTTAAAGATGCTGATCTTCATTTTCCAAGATATTTTAAACTTTTAGATGGGATTATTTATTTAGAAAGTTTTAGAAAGTTTAAAAGGAATTTAAAGAAGTATATAGGAATTAAGGTAGAAGATATAATGACTGATAAGGTAGAAGTTGTTAAAGAAGATACATCAGTTAGTGAGATAGCTAATATAATGATGAGCAGTAATATTAATAGAGTTCCAGTAACTGATGAAAAAGGTGGCCTGGTAGGGATAATTACAAGGAGAGATATAGTAAAATCTATGATTAAAAAAGATAAATAGAAAGAGTTTTGATAAATCAATATATTATTAATATACGTCTGCATGCATTACTTTATATGTAGAACATATATGGAATATAAACATATATATAAAACGTAATTATTTATAGCAGAATATCTTGAAAAACAATCTATGAGAGATACCACTAAAATAACAAAGAGATTTGTCTGGGCTGAAATAAATCTAAAAAATCTTGGCCACAATTTAAGTATTATTAAATCCTATGTTAACTCTTCTCAAACTAAAATAATGGCGATAGTTAAAGCTGATGCCTATGGTCATGGAGCTGTAGAAGTATCAAGGCAGGCAGTAAAAAGTGGTGTATATGGTTTGGGTGTATCTCTTGTAGAAGAAGGAATTAAATTAAGGAAGGCAGGTATAAATGTTCCTATATATATTTTAGGTGAGCCTTCACTGTCTGTTTTAGAAGATGCAGTAAAATATAACTTAATTTTGTCTGTAAATTCATACAAAACGGCTGATATAATTTCTAAAAAATGTTCATATCTTGGAAAAAAGGCAGTAGTACATATAAATGTTGATACAGGTATGAATAGAATTGGAATAAGTTTTAAAAATGCTATTTCTGAGATTATTAAAATAAGTTCTCTTCCAGGTTTGAAGATTGAGGGTGTGTTTACTCATTTTTCCTGTGCGTACAGAAAGGATGATTCTTATACCAAATTACAGTGGAATAAATTTAGAGAAACGATTCAAGAATTAAAAAATAATAAGGTCAGGATAGGGCTATTTCATTGTGCGAACAGTGCTGCTTTCCTGCGGTATAAGAAGATGCACATGGATATGGTAAGAATAGGAATTTTGATGTATGGACTGAACCCTTTTGATGGAAACAGCAGCAAATGGCTAAGTAAGGAAACTGCTGATGTTCTATCTAATTTTAAATCTGTATTAAGTCTAAAAGCTAAAATATCTTTTATAAAAAGAATACCTGCAGGCCAGTATATTTCTTACGGCTGCACCTTTAGAACTAAAAGAGAAAGTGTCATAGCTACTATACCTGTTGGCTATGCTGATGGATATTCAAGGTTGCTGTCTAATAAATCTAAAGTGTTAATTAATGGTAAGTTTGCTCCAGTAGTGGGTAATGTTACTATGGATCAAATTATGATAGATGCTACAGATGTTACTAATGGCAGTAGTATTTCTACAGGAGATGAAATAGTTTTAATTGGTGATTCTGAAGGTAAAAGAATATCAGCAGAAGATCTTGCAGACTTAGCAGGAACGATAAATTATGAGATAGTGTGTATGTTGAAATCAAGAATCCCGAGAATATATGGGTATTGATAGAGATATTGGAGAGTTATTGAATAAGAGGAAAATGGTGAAGGATAGATAGAAGACTAATTTCCACAATTGAGAATATTATGGTATGTAATATAGTGGTATGTGATATAGGAATATTGGGCAAGGTAAAAATGATAAAAGAAGTACCAAGATGTTTAAGATAACACAAATTTATATGATTACTTTATATAAACAATTTAAGTTAAAAGTTTTGGAAAAATAAAAATAGGAGGAGACTAAATGAAGGTAGTTGCTTTTAATGGCAGCCCAAGGAAAAAAGGGAATACATCTATTGCAATACAAACAGTTTTTAACAAGCTGGAAAAAGAAGGAATTGAAACTGAACTTGTCCAGATAGGTGGTGACAATATACATGGATGTAATGCCTGTGGAGTTTGTAAAAAAACTGCAGACGGGTTTTGTGCTATTAGCGGTGACATTCTCAATAAATGTCTTAAAAAGATGTATGAATCTGATGGAATAATTATTGGTTCCCCGGTTTATTTTGGTTCAGTAACAACAGAAACGAAAGCTTTAATAGACAGATCTGGATTATGTGCAAGAGCTGGCGGATATCTGCTGAAGAGAAAAGTATGCGCTGCTGTAGCTGTTGCGAGGAGACAGGGCGCAGTTTCAGTATTTAATCAAATTAATAATTTATTTATTTTGAATCAGGCTATTATACCCTGCTCAATTTACTGGAATATAGGTATTGGTAAAAATATTGGAGAGGCAGAAAATGATGAAGAAGGTATGAAGACATTTAAGGTTTTAGGTGAGAATATGGCCTGGCTACTGAAAAAGTTAAAAGCTTAATACCTATAATATTTGTATCTAAAGTTAGTAGAAAGCAGAGTTTAATGATAAGTGAAGCCGAAAAAAGGACTTTTATAATATTTATATACAATATATTTCTAATTGTTATTAAATATAGTATTGATTAAGGATGGGATATGAAAGTGGAAAATGTATTTTACCATAAAAGATATAATGATATAAGGTTTTGATGTTAATAAAAAAATAAAAAAAGTTTTAGAAAAAAATTGAATAAATAATATATTATGTTAGAATTGGCAAAGATGTCAGGAAATTATAAGAAAAAATTTAATTAAGAGGTGATGATGGGAACAGAAGGGATATTATTAGCAGATGCAGCTGAAGATTACGCTGCTATCGCTGGAAGTGGTATTTTTGCAAGTCTTGCAGGTATATGGATATGTGCTGTAGTTTTAGCAATACTGGTTGGACTTTTTTTCTTAGTAATATGGATTATTGCTCTTGTTGACTGTGCTCAAAGGAAAAATAATGAATTTCCCAATGGTGGAGAAAATGCTAAAACAATCTGGCTTGTAATCTTAATTGTGACATTTTTTGTTGGCAATTTACATGGGATAGCAGCAATTGTTTACTACTTTGTGGTCATGAAAAAAATGCCCAGGAAAACAAAAGAGGTAAAGGAAGTAAAGTAGTTTACTTGAACTATTTTTATTATTTATGCTATGTTTTATTGAAAATATATAATAATTTTATTAATTGTTTGGGTATAAATATTTTAATGTTAGAATTTACCAAATTATTATAAACATGATGCTAAAATTAACAACTAATTTTAGTTAAGGAGGGAAAGAATGAGAAAATTGATGGTGCGGTTATCTGTAGCAATCTGGAGTTTGCTTATGGTAGCAGGATTTTTGCTGACTGGATGCAGTAAAGGTAATACCGGAGAAGCTGCTGCCGGCGGTCTTGTTGCAGGTGCAGTTTGTTTATGGGTATTTTTTGTAGCAGTTTGGATTTTCCTGTTTGTAGTATGGATTATAATGTTGATAGATGTAGCTAAGAGACCAAATGATCAGTTTCCAGGCGGTGGGGAAAATGCTAAAACCATGTGGCTTATTATAGTAATTTTAACTGGCGGCATTGGTGCAATTGTATATTACTTTATGGTTAGAAAAAAAATGCCATTGAAAAAGTAGGACGATTTAAAATATATATAAATTAATACTTATGTATTTGATTCT
>Ga0209121_10001655_pt1 | contig 23310 bp, 21 predicted proteins | sample Cruoilmetagenom3_FD_187292 | JGI IMG/M metagenome (GOLD analysis project Ga0209121, IMG submission 187292) | Oil polluted marine microbial communities from Coal Oil Point, Santa Barbara, California, USA - Sample 3 (SPAdes) (version 2) | ecosystem: Environmental > Aquatic > Marine > Oil seeps ... | reverse complement strand
CAATCCCTTTCAACTTCACCATTAACGACATTAAGGAAATAAAAGGATCCTGTCAAAGTGAAAATTTAAAAGAAGAAGAAAGAAAAAGAGAATGTCATTGGTTCCATTATGAAAAGTGTGTTAGAGAATAAATATTGCCTTTACTGGCTTTAGCGATTCTGATTACAAGAACATTTGTCCCAGGTGAGGTATTGGAAAAAAGCGTATCATATTTTTCCTTACTCCATTTTCTGCTAAGTAATCTTGGAAAAAATCATAAAATTAAGGTATATTTTCAAAAATGGCAATACTTGAAGTTAATAATCTCCATGCAGGTTATGGCAATAGATATGTCATCAAAGACATATCATTCTGTCAAAATAAAGGAGAGTTTATTTCCGTTCTCGGCCGTAATGGATCCGGTAAAAGTACTATGATAAAAGCACTTCAGGGATTTTTAAAGTATTGTTCTGGTAAAGTCAAAATAGATAGCAAGGATATATCCTCGTTGAAACCCAAGCAAATTGCAAAAAATATTTCCTATGTTCCCCAAATGTTCAGCCTACCTTTTGAATTCAGCGTAGAAGAAATAGTCCATATGGGAAGATATACCCATCAGGGACATATGGGTGGCCCCTCTGCTGCCGATAAAAAAACAATCGAAGAAGTAATGGAATTAACAGAAATTACTGCCTTCATGGAGAAAAAAATAGCAAACTTGAGCGGAGGAGAAAGGCAACGGGTTTTTATTGCAAGAGCTTTGGCTCAAAATACCCCTATCCTTTTTCTTGATGAACCAAGTTCTCATTTAGACATTAATTATCAGGTGGAAATATACCAGATACTCAAGCGCCTGCAGGAAGAAAAAGAAAAAACCATACTTTGCACAGAACACAATATAAATCTTGCTATTCCTTATTCTCAAAAGATTATGTTTCTTAAGGAGGGCAAAATTCATTCAATGGGGCCACCCAAAAAAATGATAACCAAACAAAACATCAAGGAAGTCTTTAATGCAGAAGTTGACATAAAAGACAATCTTTATTCTGGCCTTCCTGAGATATCGTTAATTCCTGGAAAAAGATAAAAAGAATGAATATAAGAAAGAGTCATTTCCTAATGCTGCTAATGATTGTTAGATTTCCTGCTTTTGCAATTCAGAATAAAATCATTAAAGATGATATGGGTTTTAACTTTATTTTAAGCTCCCCGCCTCAAAGAATTATTTCATTAGCGCCTAACATCACCGAAATCCTTTTTGCTCTGGATTTAGACGAAAGAGTGGTAGGTGTGACACGCTACTGTGATTTTCCAGAGGAAGCAATTAACAAAGAAAAAATCGGGGGAATGATTGATCCAAACATTGAGAAGATAAAATCTTTGAATCCTGACTTAGTGGTTGCATTTAGAGGAAATTCCCTAAGAATTCTCAAACGACTAAGGGAAATTAATGTCCCCGTCTTTGTCTTAGAAATGGGAACAAACATAGAATCTGTATTTCAAATTATTGAAAAAATAGGTGCTGTTACCTCTAAAAAAGACACATCCGAAAGATTAATTAAATCTTTAAAAGAAAGATATGTAAACATAACGACGGTTCTTCAAGATGTTCATTACAAACCAAAAGTATTTATAAGTCTTCACGGCAAAGGCCTCTGGACATGCGGAAAAGAAAGCTTTCTCAATGATCTTATAAGCAAAGCCAAAGGCATAAATATTGCGGGAGAAATAAAAAGGAGATGGATACTTTATAACCGAGAAGAACTTATACATGCAAATCCAGAGATAATTATTATACTCTCCAAATCTCAAAAGGAATATAATCAGACAAGGAGATGGATTAAAAAAGAATCTTATCTTGAAAGTACCAGATCTGTAGCAAATGATAAAATTTACTTCTTAGACCAGAACATAACAACCAGACCAGGTCCCCGTATTATCGACGCTCTTGAATGTCTTGCTCGCATCCTTCATCCTCATTGTTTTCAAGAGGAATAATGAAAATTCGAATAAAAAAACCACAGCTCCTTATAATTCTTCTTGTACTTTTTCTTATGGGATTATTCCTTTCTCTTCTTGAAGGTCCCGTCCATACGACCTTCAAAGACCTGTTTAATTTTTTATTTCATAACGATAATTCATATTCTACAATTTTTGTCCAGCTTAGACTCTCACGAGCTGTTTTAGCTTTCCTGGTAGGGGCAAGCCTCTCACTATCTGGTGCAATCCTTCAGGGTTATTTTCAGAATCCCATGGCGGGTCCGTTTGTAGTAGGCGTTTCCTCAGGTGCTTCTTTTGGGGCAGTTTTATCAATCTATATAGGGTGGAACGTAAGTATCTTAGGATTAAGCCTTCAGAGTATTTTTGCTTTCGCTGGCGGCTTTATCATTGTCACATTTGTTTATCTTCTTTCTCAAAAAAAAGGCATTTTTAAAATAGAAACCCTTCTCCTTATAGGAATTGCTGCAGGCGCACTCGCTTCTGCATTGACTTCTTTTCTTTTATTTCTGAGATCCGAATCTTTCGAAGAGGCAGTATTCTGGCTTCTTGGAAGCTTTGTGCTTTCGGATTGGAAACAAATCATTGCTATTTTTCCCTATATTCTCCTCTGTTTTATTATTGCTCAATGGATGGCCAAGAATATGAACCTTCTTGCACTTGGCGACGAAACAGCTCAATCCTTAGGCTGTCCTGTAAAGCGTGTGAGAAAAATTTTTCTCATTGTTGCTACTTTACTCGCTGCATCCTCAGTTTCTGTGAGTGGAGTCATAGGCTTTATTGGTTTGATTGTACCTCACTGGGTTCGAATCTTAATCGGGCCTGATCACAGGTATCTTTTTATTTTTTCCTCTATAACAGGAGGAGTTTTTCTTCTCTTCTGTGATTTTTTGGCTCGAAGCCTACTTTTTCCTACAGAGCTTCCAATCGGCATAATTACTGCTGCGGTGGGTGCTCCCTTCTTTATATTCCTTTTGAGTAAAGGAAAATAGTGTCGTTAGCCGAGTAGAGTTTGCCTCGATGAATCAAATTCTGCATGTTTTCTAATCAATTAATCTTATTCAAGGAAGCAAATCACTCATTGCCAGTCATTACAATCACGTGATAAAATAATTAAAATGAATTTCTTTTTTGTTAAGGATTACAAAAATAAATACAAATATTTCTCCTCTGAGCCTCTTTCTGAAATTAAGGCCGATTTTACTCGCTGGAAAGAATTATGGGAACTTGCTAAAAAAAAGTTAATGCTCCTACCTCATCGAATCCTCATGCAGGAACAGACATTTGAACGAACCATGAAATTAAAAGAAAAAAAAATCACGATTTTATATTCCGGATATACCAGCGATAAAAAAATAAGAATAAGGTTTTTTTTATTTCTTCAAAAACAAAGAACAAAACATATTCTTTATCTTATTGGGGAAACCTTTCTTCTTCCATTCAGTGGATTAGCAGCCTTTTTACCCGGACCAAATGTTTTTTTTGGAGTTCTTGCACTCCTGATGATCACCCATTGGCAGGCATTCAGAGGAATTAACAGGACTTCAAAAAAAGAATACCATTTTATCCCTGTCTCCTCTTTGAAAGACTGGGAAAGGGCGATCGAATCGAAAAATGAAGATAAATTCTCTTATATATTAAAAAATCTTGAAAAAGAGTACCGTCTCGACAACATTCAAAAAATTCTCTGGAAATAACACTATCTTTTGCTTTACTCGATTTTGTTTTCATATGAATTGACAAAACCAAGTTTTTATTTTATTTATTAAATAAATAAAATGCTGTTAACTTTAAACCAATTTTTGCTACTAGTACTTACACTTGCTGTTGTAATTGCTGTGGTATTCCTCATTACTCTTTTTATTCAGTTGCGGAAAACAACCAAGCAGGGAGAGGAAACTCTGCTTCAAATGAAAACGCTTATCATGAATTTAAATGAAACAAACAAAAAAGTTAATACAAAAATTGATGATGTAGGAGACATAGTTGAAGCAACAAAAAGAACCACAGGAAGCCTATCTGAAATAGCGTTTTTTCTGGCAACAAAAGTTGTCAAGCCTTCCTCTAAGTACTGGCCACTTTTAGTTCCAATTATTCGTATGGGTTGGCGGCAGGTAAAAAAAAGAAAAAAGGAGAAAAAAAATGGCAAATAAAGAATCAAGTGGTGTGGAAATTACACTTTCTTTCATTTTAGGGGCAGCAACAGGCTTTATTCTCGGAATACTTTTTGCTCCTGCAAGTGGAGAACAGACAAGAAAAAAGATTAAGGAGAAAGCAGTCGAAACAGGAGAAAAAGCTAAAGAAAGCTACGAAAAAGTAGCCAAGGAAGCTGAAAAAGGTATTAAAGTGGTAAAGGGTAAAACCAAGGAAGGTGTGGAAGCAATAAAAGATTTTGTTGAAAAGAAAAAAGAAGAGTTTGCAAAAAAGGCTGAAGAACTCAGCGAAGAGGAAGAAAGAACAAAATAAAAATCCTTATAAATAATTTTTATCCCTTCTTTTCAAATTAATTTATGCTTTACTTAACTATTTTTAAGAAAGGAGTTTTAGAATGAGCGAAACTTCGATTGTTGGGGTTAAATCAAGAGAAATTCTTGATTCAAGAGCAAATCCAACCATATCTACGAGCGTTCTTCTGCATTCTGGGGCTACAGGTAAAGCATCTATTCCTTCTGGAGCTTCTACCGGTATGCATGAGGCCTTAGAACTTAGAGACGGAGATCCTGACCGCTACCTCGGAAAAGGCGTAAAAAAGGCTGTTTCGAATGTAATGAATATCATAAAGCCTAAAATCATTGGATTGGATGCCCAAAATCAAGAGGAAATAGACAGGAGAATGATTCAAATTGATGGGACTCCTTCAAAAAATAAATTAGGCGCAAATGCTATCCTTTCTGTCTCTATGGCATCTGCCCAGGCGGCAGCAAATTCTTTAAATTTACCTCTGTATGAATACCTGGGGAAAAAAGATTATTATCTCCTTCCAGTTCCCCAGATCAATATACTAAACGGAGGTTCTCATGCGGATAATAATGTAGACATCCAGGAATTCATGATCGTCCCTGCTTCAAGTCCAAATTTCACAGAGGCAATAAGAGTTTCTGCTGAGATTTTTCATAATCTCAAAAAAAATCTACAAAAAAAAGGCTACAGCACTGCTGTTGGCGATGAAGGAGGATTCGCACCCAACCTTAAATCTAACCATGAAGCCCTGGATTTAATTCTTGAAAGTATTAATATGGCCGGTTACATTCCAGGAAAAGATGTCTTCCTTGCTATCGATGCCGCTGCATCAGAATTATTTGAGAATAATCAGTACATTTTTAAGAAATCTGACGGCTCGAAAAAAACCTCCTTACAGATGATTGAATTCTATTCTGAAATGATTGATAAATATCCAATAATTTCGATAGAGGACGGACTCGCCGAGGACGATTGGGAAGGCTGGAATAAACTCACAAAAATATTAGGAGCTAAAATACAGCTTGTTGGAGACGACATCTTTGTTACAAACCTTGCAAGGCTTAAAAAGGGAATTAAACAGCACATAGGAAATTCTATTCTCATCAAGCTAAACCAGATAGGAACTCTTACAGAAACAATAAAAACGGTTAAACATGCCCAAACCGAAGGATATTCTGTTGTAATATCTCACCGTTCAGGGGAAACCGAAGACACATTTATTGCTGACCTGAGCGTAGGTCTAAACTGCGGCCAGATAAAAACTGGCTCATTAAGCAGGAGTGAAAGAGTTGCGAAATACAACAGACTCATGGAAATAGAAGAAGAATTAAAAAATAGAGGATCGTATACAGGAATAAAGGCCTTTTCAAAATATATCACCTGATTCGTATCAACAAAATCTTTACATGAGAATTTTTAAGCCCAACATTCGTCTGGATATTGTGCCGAAGAAATTTATCTTTATTAATGATCAATTTTAATATGATTTCAAACAGATGCGTACTATAAATAAGATATTCATTCTTATGCTTTTTACCCTTCCCCTGGCAATAAGAACCCTCGCTTTTAAAAAAGTGATAACACTAAGAATAGAAAACGGAGCTGTATAAACTCTGGCATGCCTTTCCCCTTTCTCTTTCTTGTTTTATCTTTATCTGCAGGAATCATCTTCTCTTCGATTGTATTCCTTCCTTCGTGGATCATGATTTTCTTTTTAGTGGCATCTCTTGCCTCTGCATGGAGCTTTCTATTTATTCTTAAGAAAATTAAAACTTCTTTTATTCTTTCACTTCTTACTACCTTTTTTATTGGTTCAATTCTGTATATATATTCAAATAAAAATTATGAAGAAAATACCCTCCACAAATTCAGAACGGAATCTTATGCAGACTTTTATGGAACGTTATATAAATCTCCTTCCCATGGCAACGAGAGAGACTATCTCTTTTTAAAAACTGAAAAAGTATTCTACAGGAACTTAGAAGAAAATATAGAAGGGAACTTGAGGATTGCTGTTCCACATTCTAAAATATTTCCTTCAAAAAACCATCTTCTTGTAAAAGATAAAGTTAAAGTCTCAGCCCAGGTTATCCCATTCAGAAGTTATAAAAATTTCAGTAACTCTTCTCTTGACTACTACTGGAAAAGCCAGAGTATTCACAACAAAGCCTTCTCAAAGAGCCCTTTACTTATCGAAAAATTAGAATCGGGTAAAGAGTATTATCCATTACGTCTAATTTCAATCATACGCCAGAATATCCAAAAGAAAATAGAATATTATTTTGGTTCTATATCGGACCATTCGCTTTCCTCTCAGGGCGGTGTTCTTGAGGCTCTTCTTTTAGGAGCAAGAGGGAGGATGGATAGATCTATAACAATATCTCTCCAGAAAACAGGCCTTTACCATCTCTTTGCTATTTCAGGTGCACACTTAGCAATTATTTCGTTTATATTTTTTCTCTTCTTTAAAATGCTTAGAATTCCCAACCGGATTTCCTACCTTCTGCTTATATTTTTCCTTGCTTTCTATGCATTTCTTGTAGAAGGCAGGCCTTCTGTCATCAGAGCTACAGTCATGACTCTTGCCTTTCTCGTAGGAAAACTCATCTGGAAAAATGTTAATCTCATCAATACGATATCATTTAGCGCCTTTTTTCTGCTTCTTTCCAACCCTTTCAATCTTTTTAACCTTGGATTTCAGCTCACTTTTGCGGCTACCTTCTCAATCATACTTTTCTTTACAAAAGTTATAAAATATATTCCTAAGCTTCCTTTAAAAATCGATGAAATGTTTGCACTCTCTCTCACTGCACAGATAGGAGTTCTTCCTTTCATAGCAAACGCATTCAATAGGGTAACATTCACGTCTCTCATCCTGAATTTTGCAGCTTTTCCCCTTGTTGGATTAATAATGTTCTGCGGATATAGCTTTCTTAGTTTCTCATTTATATCTCCATTCTTAGGGGAAATATTTTCTAAAATAATAATTTTTCTCATTAATTTGTTAACACATGTATCTCAAATTTTTGATTCTGTCTCATTCATGTCCTACAGAATACCAAAACCTCATATAATAACCATACTTGGATATTTCTTTTTCCTCTTGTTTCTTCTTGTTCATCCAAAATTTAAAAAACAAAAAATCATTCTTGGCATATGTTTTCTGATTTTCTTTCTTATCCTTGTCACCTATCCCTTTCCTTCAGTCTCCAAAAACCTAAAAGTTACATTCATAGACGTAGGTCAGGGTGATTGTATCCTCGTAGAATTTCCTGGCCGTAAGAAAATGCTTATTGACGGAGGTGGAGTTCCCGGCGACACTTTCGATATTGGTGAAAACGTTGTTTCGCCTTTCCTCTGGAGAAAGGGAATCAAAAAAATCGATTATCTCGTACTAACACATTCCCATCCTGACCATTTGAATGGATTGAAAGCTGTCGCAAGAAATTTTAAAATCGGAGAATACTGGGAAACATTCAGTCCTTTAGAGGATAAAAAATATTTGGAATTAAAAGCATTGCTCTCGCCAAAAATTAAACAGAAAAGAATGTTCAGAGGGACTACGGTTTATGTTAAAGATGTGAAAATCGAAGTCCTTCATCCTGAAAAAGCGAATTTTATTGTTTTTAATGCCCATAATGATCAATCATTAGTATTGAAAGTTTCTTATGGAAAGATATCATTTCTCTTTACAGGAGACATAAGTAAAAAAGCAGAAAAAGAAATCCTAAAAAATTTCTACAATATCAAGAGTCAGGTGCTCAAATCACCTCATCACGGGAGTCTCTCTTCGAGCTCTATGGAATTTCTTAAAAAAGTATCACCTAAAATAATTGTCATCTCAGTAGGAGAGAGAAATCTATACGGCTTTCCCAATCCTGAAATCTTAAAAAGATATGAAGAAATCAGTGCAGAAGTTTACCGCACAGATACTCACGGCGCAATTGAAATTTCTTCTGATGGATATACAATTTCGACCCTAACCGCTTTTTAATTTTAATCCCATGCTTAAATACATAAAACAGGGTGATATTTCTCATTGACTATATGTTGTGCCCCTCGCTATAATATTATCAACACAGAAGTTCAGAAGGTAGGAATTGAACAAAAATAATAGAAAATTGTCATGAATAAAAATCCCTATCTCTAAAAGGAGGAATATCGATGAAAAGGCAAGGCTTTTTAATAACTTTGATGGTTCTTTTGCTCCTTTGTTCGGGAGTTGTCCTGACCTATGCCCAAGAGCTTTCGGAAATCAAGCTTCCGGCTCCGCGACTCGATCGCGGGAAACCCTTGATGCAGGCACTTAACGAACGTCAGTCGCAGCGGGAATTCAGTAATAAGGAGTTGCCGATTGAAGTGCTCTCAGACCTTCTTTGGGCTGCTGATGGAATAAACCGGCCGGATTCAGGAAAGAGAACAGCCCCCTCGGCAGTAAACTGGCAGAATATTGATATTTATGTTGCTATGGCTAAGGGCATTTACCTGTATAATTATAAAGCCCATTCGCTGAAGCCTGTCATGGCTAAGGATATCCGGGCGGCTTCAGGTATCCAGAATTTTGTGAAGGAAGTGCCGGTTAATCTGATTTATGTTGCGGACTACTCCAAGATCGCCCGTGGAGATGATCAGCAGAAGTTATTCTATTCAGCGGCTCATACCGGTTTTATCAGCCAGAATGTATATCTTTATTGTGCTTCAGAAGGACTGGCGACGGTAGTTAGAGGTGCGATTGACAAAGAAGCGCTGGCCAAAACCATGAAACTGCGGCCCGACCAGAAAGTGATGCTTGCCCAGTCAGTGGGTTATCCTAAGAAATAACTTTTAGGCTTTTTGTTCTATTTTTCTTCAAATAAAGAATTTATCTGAATTTTGACGCAGTCGTGGGGCGGTTTCCCTTGGCCTCCCGATTAGTAAAAAAGACGGCTGAACCGGATTTGACCTTTAATTTGAGAGTCGAATAAAGTTGAGAGAAATTCTTAAAGGAGGTAAAAATGGAATTCTCACTAATTAGCTATATATCACTTGGATTGCTCTTTTAAGCGTTGCAATTACAATATATTTTGGAACTAAAGAAAATAAAATAAGACAGGCTGTTAAGAGAGTGGGGCATTTATCTAGTCAATCCAAAAGCATTTGTTCAAGTTTAGATTCGTTAGAAGACGATTTAATTCATAATCGAATTGGTGCAAATAGTGCCAAGTCAGTACTCCAATCTATTAAGAAAAACATGGAAGCCCTTAATGGTGAAATCGAAGCAATTTATAATGAATATATAAAGAAATAATGAGGTTATGAAAAACAAAGCAGAAGAATTCGTGTTCCATATATGCAGAGAAACCTTCCTGTCTATTTGGAGCTATGCCAATCCGCGCGGGAAAGATAATAAGGAGCTTTGTGACATTCTGGCCGGTGAAGAAAATCTATTAGCGCTTTTTCTGCATTCGGGAAGAAAACTGCCGGAGAATCACACTGCCATCCCTATCGAAGGCGAGTCATGGGACTCTTTTGTTAAGAAGCCGGAGTATCTGAGGAAAAAGGAAGAAGATAAGATTAGCTATTTGTGGGATGACCTAATCGAAGATATCGCGAAAGACGTGCTGAGCTTGGATTGCGTTGTTTCGTAACCAGAGGTCTTAATCTGGACTGTAAAACAGTAATCGGTATTGCTACGGAACAAAGCAAACCCGGGGTCGGACATTCATTCGACTTATACTATCTCTACTTACCAGATTGGACGGAAGAACATCAGAAACAAATGGATTCGATTCAAAAAGATACTGGTTTCTTTATGAACCCTGCAAAGACTGAAGTCCATGAAGATGAATATCCACAAAAATAATTGTCAATTGCGGTCCTATTTCTGTTTTTTGAGGCCAGTACCGAATATTTTTCATGATCTTCTCTTTGTCCAGAAGGGAAGGTCTGTGCGATTTCCACCTCCTTTTAAGCTTTCCTATGCTTCTTGACCCGCTTGCCGTTTTTTTGCTCGACTCGACTCTTGACATCCCTTTTCGCAATAATTTATAATTTACAACAATGGAATGAGGTAAAATCGGTGCATGAATACTCACTCAGCCATCCCAGGAAAGGAATTTCTTATAAAACATCCCGAGTGGTCGTCTTTAGATTAGACTGGATTATCCACGAGCTGAGTGGTCGGTTGACACAGGGATAGACTTGGTTGGGGCAAGGTCAGGGTATTCGGCCGTGATCGGATTTCGGGGAATAGAGATGATGCCGGTGCCTCATAAATGAAAAGTTCAGGTGAAGTAAAGAAGGAAAATAAATGTCAAAAAAGATTTTTAGAAAGCGCTGTTTGATTAACCTCATTGCCGGGATATTATTTATCATCCCATCAAACCCAACAATTCACGCCAATCAAGAAGACAATCCCGATAGTCGGGTGTGGATTGGTCAGGTAACAATCACCCTTGAGCGTGAGGCCCACCTGGATAAAGATGAAAGCACCGAATTCAAAAAAAAGACTTACTCCAAAAATCATAAAGTTAAAGAATCGGTCACCATCAAAGCATGTGGAAAGTCAGATACATTATGTGTCACCGACGTCTCCTGGTCCATCGTTGACAGCTTTCGTGAAGAAAGTTTCATGGAGGAAGACCACAGGCTTTGCCCGGCGACCAAAGAACAGATGAAACACAATCCTTTATATCGTGCGAAACATTATCCGCCAAATATCAAGAGGCCGGGTGACTCAAGCAGCAGCCAAACAACATCGACAACGGAACTTTATTCCGGTCCTGACTGCCCCTCTTTGAAGGACCAGGCAAGGGTAACACTGTCGGTTTTTTCAAACGGCAAGTATATTTTGGCTGCTTTCGGAACCGCTTTTGTATCAACAATTCATAAGAGCATTGAAAAGTATCATTACGCATGCAGCGGAAAAACAAGAATAAATGAGTTTTATACCGAACCCGGTCCCTTCGGCCAGGAAACAAAAACAACAACAATTACCGCGGGTGAAGGCGACAATGCCCATACAATTATCAAGTCCATCCAGCCGCCGATCGCTCTTCCTTTAAATTGTTACGTGGAAGGCAAAAGGGACTGGAATACGATCTCTGGAACAAAGCAATTGGGCAGAGAAACGCCGAAAAAAGAAGGCGACTACTCCGGAACGGCTGAGGCTTCTTGGAACTTTGTATACAAACATCCAGCGGATTATTTAGCAGATTGTTTTGCGCAGTGCGATAGAGACCTGGATGCAGAGATTGAAGCCTGCTTCAAATCAGTGAATGTCACGGGAGGCTGTGAACGCAACGCGCTGCTTGCCTGTTTTAAGAGTCATTACCGTGCAGCCCCGAATGAACCAATAGGTTTCTTAAACCTATTCCAATGCATTGACAATTATTGCGGATATTCAGGGCTTGATAAACTCTCTGAAGACGATCAGATCAAACTCGCGGATTGCATCGGTGAAGCCATCTTGAGATACGAAGAAAAAGTGAAAAAATGTAACCGGGATTATAGTAACTGTGTTAACGTTTTGAATAACTAACGTTTTGAATAACGACTTCGCTGGCCGATGTTGTAGATATAATTAGATTTATCAAAAATTTTGTATGTGCCATGCCATCCCTGGAGTGTAAAATAGATTTGCCCGTACCAACGTATTTTTGATCCCATATAAACTTCTATGAGGCCAAATATTTTTATAACTCTATTAAAATCAAAAACATCAGTTGGTCAAGTCTGAATTATAAAGTCGGAATTATAGATAGAGAATTATAGAAATTATAGCACGAATTATAGGAGAAAAAATCATATCTTCTAAGACTAAGAAATGGGAGAAATTCGGCCGAAAGCTTGCAACAGTGAAAGGTCAGAAAAACCTCAACTGTGAAATTATTACAATTTCTTGCGTCATATTAATAGAGTTAGTGGTTAAATGTATCCAGACAAAGAAGCCATAAAGAGTGATTTTTATAAGGGACACAGATGGAGACTAAGAGAAAAATTTTTAAGGGGAGGACTTCAGGCATTTCTGGATTATGAAATCGTTGAGCTTCTCCTTACGCTTGGAACACCCAGGAAAGACTGTAAACAGCAGGCAAAGGAAGCTATGAAAAAGTTTAAAAGTTTGAGAGGAGTAATGGAGGCGGGAGAGGATGAGCTTCAAGAAATCAGAGGAATAGGTGCTCATAATGTTTTTGGTATAAAACTGGTTCAACAGGTTTCAAGACGTTTTTTAAAAGAAAGAATAATGATAAAGAAAGTCTGCCATAATTCAGAAGAAGTTTTCGATTACCTTTATCATTCATTAAGAGACTTAAAGAAGGAAATGTTTAATGTACTTTTTTTAAATGCAAAAAATTATATCATAGAAGATAAAAACTTTTTTGAAGGCACAGTAGATTCCAGCGCCGTTTATCCACGCGAGATCATTAAGGCTGCATTAAAATATAATGCATCTTCTTTGATATTTGTTCATAATCATCCTTCAGGTGATCCAGAACCTTCAGAGAGTGATAGGGAAATAACTAAGGAATTAGTTTTTTCATCGAACATAATGCAGTTGAAAGTATTGGACCATATCATTATAGGTAACAATTGCTATTTCAGTTTTGCTGATAAAGGACTAATACAGGAGTATGAAATAATTTATGAAAACTTGAAAAAGCAGTTATAATAATGGAAAGCAAAAAAGGCATGACATTTATGATATCACTTTTTGTTATAGAGTTATTACCTTGTTTACACATATTCTTAATTATGGTAAAAAGAATGTAGTCTCTTTGAAATTATATGAGCTAAAAAATAAATTAGTGTTCTGTAAATTATAGAGAATTTCAGGAAGTTTAGGAGGAAAAAATGAGAGAAAATGTGAAGGAACAAGATCAATCTTCAAGAAGTAGAGTTATTGAAGCTGCTATAACTCAGATAGAGAAGCAATTCGGTAAGGGTGCGGTGATGAAGCTCGGACAGAAAGAAGCTGCGATAAAAGTTCCTTGTATTCCTACTGGTTCTATTGCTTTTGATTTAAGCCTTGGAATAGGAGGTTTTCCGAGGGGAAGAGTGGTTGAAATTTTTGGCCCTGAAGCCACCGGAAAAACAACCCTCGCTCTACATGTCATTGCTGAAGCCCAGAAGAAAGGTGGTCAGGCAGCTTTTATAGATGCTGAACATGCCCTTGATCCACCTTATGCAGCCAGTATAGGAGTAGATGTGGATAATCTTCTTATATCCCAGCCAGATTACGGAGAACAGGCACTTGAGATTGCAGAAGTTCTTGTGCGAAGTGGAGCTGTCGATGTCATTGTTATTGATTCTGTTGCTGCTCTTGTGCCAAAGGCAGAACTGGAAGGAGAGATGGGTGATTCTCATATGGGGCTTCAAGCTCGCTTGATGTCTCAAGCATTAAGGAAATTAACGGCCATAGTTAGCCGTTCTAAAACATGTTTTATCTTTGTTAATCAGATAAGAGAGAAAATAGGTTTCTTTCTTGGGAATCCAGAAACCACATCTGGAGGAAGAGCCTTGAAATTTTATACTTCGATGAGAATAGATATCAGAAGAGTCATGGCATTGAAAGATGGAGAAAATGTTATAGGAAATAGAGTTAAAGTTAAAATCGTAAAAAACAAGATGGCTGCTCCTTTCAGAAAAGCTCAATTCGATATTATTTATGGTAAAGGGATTTCAAGGGAAGGTGATCTGATTGATTGCGGAATTGATACTGGAATCCTAGAAAAAACAGGAACTTGGTATTCTTATAAAGGAGAAAGATTGGGTCAAGGTAGAGAAAACGTCAGAAAGCTCCTAATAGAGAACGATACACTTGCAGGAGAACTTGATCATGAGATTCGAAAGAAATTTGGGCTCATTTCTGAAGAAAAACCTGAAGGAAAATAATCTTTCAGCCCCTTCTCTTCAGCCGTTTAAAAAAGAGATATTTTAATATTTTATTCAACAGTTACCTTAGTTACCTTTTCTCACTTTTCGAGTTCTTCGAGCTTGTCTTTAGCCCGTCTACGTTTGGGATCAAGCTCAAGTGCTTTTCTGAATCGTCTGTAGATATGTTGCGTTTATTATAAAACAAAGCCGAAAATAAGGAAAAGGACAATAGAAAAAATAGCCGCTATAAAAGCATAAGGTAGTTGTGTTCTTACATGGTCAATATGATCTGTAGCTGAAGCCATAGAGGAAATGATTGTTGTATCAGAAATGGGGGAGCAGTGGTCGCCGAAGACTCCCCCGCTCAACACAGCAGCTATGCCCAGGCCAGCGTGCAGACCGACCATGTTAATAATGGGGACAGCGATAGGAATCATAATGGCAAAAGTTCCCCAGGAAGTTCCTGTGGAGAATGCGATGAAACCTGATATAAAAAAAACGAAAGCAGGTATTATATTGGGATTAATTGCAGACTTTACAGCTTGTGCAACAAAAGACCCTGTACCAAGGGCTTCGCATGTGTTTCCGATAGCAAAAGCCATTATCATCAAGATTGCAAGGGGGATCAATCCACCAACACCCTTCATAAAAATATCAGTAATTTCCTTTATGCTCATAATACCCTGGAGCCTGTAAGCGACAGCTCCAACGACAAGACCTGAAATAACTGCCCATAGCACGGAAAGAGAACCTGATCCTTCCATGATATTTCCTTTTCCAGTTATGAGAAGAACAACGGGCATCATAATTACCATTGTGGCAATAGGAAGAATCATGTTTAATGTCCGCAGTGGAATACCTTCTTTTTCTTGCATCATCACAACATCCTCAGAGATAAGTGGTTCTGCTCCATCACGTAGAAGTTTATTTTCAACCATTACTCTCTCTTCCGCTTTTTTCATTGGACCTATATCTTTTCCTGTCAGGATAACGATGAGGACAAGGAGCAGAGCCAGTATTGCATAAAAATTAAACGGAATTGAGAGAAGTAAAACCCTCACTGGATTCTCCATTCCCTGAGAAGCAAGAAGCCCAATGATAAAAGCTCCCCAGGCATTTAAAGGAATAAGTATACATTTTGGAGCGGATGTGGAATCGAGAATATAACTTAACTTTTCACGGGATATTTTCAACCTGTCAAAAAGAGGTCTGGAAATAGCTCCAGAAACCAGAACACATATGCTTGATTCAATAAAAATCACAAAGCTCAGAAACCAAGCCAGGAGGCCCGCAGATTTTCTTGTATGGACGATGCCTTTTTCAGATACCCAATTAACGAAGCCTTTCATGCCACCAGAGTATTGAGTAAATGTAATGATAGCACCTATCATGGCACTGAAAAGAATAACCCGAGTATTATCTCCGTCTTTGAAGACGTCTATGATTGATGAAACCGTATGAATAACGCCGCTCAGAGGATTCCAGTTATTGATTATTGTCCAGCCAAGCCAGATACCTAATAATAGAGAGAGGTAAACGTGTTTTGTTCTTATAGCAAGAAAAATAGCCAGGAGAGGTGGAAGGATGGAAAGCCAGCCGTATGTGTCCATTCCAGGGTTATTTAAGAGAGAGATTAACATCGATAAATAGAGATGTCAAACTTAGCCTTCTCTAATATTTTATCTGTATTAATGAGAAAAAAAATAAATAATCCTGTCTTTAATTAATAACGATGGATTTTTCTGAACAACTTCCCATGAATTCCTATCAAATTGATCAATATGACCATTCAAAATTGTGTGCCTATTTTCTTACTATTTGTATCAGCAAAAGGGCCTGTTACTTTGGGAATATTGTAGATGGAATAATGATTTCTTTTCCTCTAAATGAAATTATTCGGGATATTTGGGAGGGAATTCCAGATAAATTTTCAAATGTTGATCTTGATGCTTTTATTATAATGCCTAATCATGTTCACGGAATTATAATAGTTAATCGAGGACTCAAGGAATCAATTTACAATGATAACTGTGTAAAAGAGGTAAATCGCCACGCTGTAAAAGATTATACTTTAATGAAAGATTCTAAATTAATTGTTGTTAAAATCATTCGATACTTCAAAACAAAATCCACAAGGCTCATCCACAGGAGTGGTTTCCCTCATTTTAAATGGCAGAGAAATTATTATGTATTTGGAGTACCTACAAAAAGTAAGCTCGAGGCTGTAAGGGAGCATATAATAAACAATCCGGTAAAATGGAATTTAGATAGGGATAATTACCTTTCTAAAAATTTCAACATGGATCCTGACAAATATTACATGGAGGTATTTGAAAAATAAAATAGAAAAGTATTTGTAAGCGAAGCCTTATTTATAGATTATGTATAGATATATAATAGACGTGAAAGTTAAAGATCTAATACATCTGAATCATGATATAGGTATTTCTTGAGATACTTTGCCGTGTAAGATTTTCGAGATCCAAGAATTTCTTCAGGGCTTCCCTCAGTCACGATCGTGCCACCTCTTTCTCCTCCCTCCGGCCCTAAATCGATGACATAGTCAGCACATTTTATCACGTCAAGATTGTGTTCGATAACGAGAACTGTGTTTCCTTCATCTATTAATTTCTGAAAGCATTTAAGGAGAACAGAGACATCATCAGGATGTAATCCAATCGTAGGTTCATCAAAAAGATAAATTATCCTTTCCTTGCTCTGGTGTACTAAGTGATATGCGAGTTTTATTCTCTGCAGCTCTCCTCCTGAAAGTGTTGTCGTTGGTTGACCAAGTTGTAAATAACCCAGGCCTACATCTATGAGCGGTTGAAGCTTTCTCTTTATTTTTAATTGGTCGGAGAAGAAATTACATGATTCGGAAACACTCATATGCAGGATGTCATCGATATTTTTATTCTTATATTTAATTTCTAAAATCTCATCCTTGAATCTTTTACCTTTACAGGCTTCGCAGGTCAAAACAACATCTGAGAGAAACTGCATCTCTACAATTTTTTGCCCGGCTCCTTTACATTCTTCACAACGTCCTCCAGGTACATTGAAGGAAAAATGTCCGGTTTTAACGCCGAGGGCCCTGGCTTCTCTTGTCCTACTCATTATATCTCTTATGTCATCCATGGCTTTCATATAAGTAGCAGGAATAGAACGGGGAGATGTACTTAGAGGAGATTGATCGACCATCGCTATTTTATCTACATATCCTTTTCCTTTTATTTCTTTAAAACCATCGGTGTTTTCCCCGTGCCAGCCCTTATAAAGTACATCATAAAGGAGAGTGCTTTTTCCTGAACCGGAAACCCCGGTAATAACAGTAAAAACGTTAAGGGGTATTGGGACATCGATGTGTTTTAAATTATGTTTTTGCGCATCTTTTATGGTTATGAATTTAATCGGATAACGTCTTTCTTCAGGGATTTTTACCTTTTTTTCTCCTCTCAAATATTTGGCAGTTAGAGATTGAGGAAACTTAATGAACTCTTCCATAGGACCTGAAAAAATGATTTTTCCGCCTTGATTACCTGCACCCGGTCCCAGGTCGATTATGTATTCTGCGGATCTTATAATCTCAGGGTCATGTTCCACTATCATAACTGTGTTCCCAACTTCTTTTAGAGATTTTAGGATTTCAATCAGACGATGATTGTCTCTTGCATGAAGTCCAATACTGGGTTCATCGAGTACGAAAAGGGTTCCGACAAGTGAGGAACCGAGCGAAGCTGCCAAGTTGATTCTTTGTGCTTCTCCTCCGCTTAAAGTGAAGGTCATTCTGTCCAGTGTTATATAGTCTAAACCGACTTCCAGCAAGAATTTCAGTCTGTTCTGGATTTCGTCAATGAGTTTTTCTACTACCTGTTTTTGGAAGGGACTAAGGATAAGATTTTTAAAGAAATCAAAAGCCTGATGGACTGTCATCCTGACTAACTGACCTATTGAAATGCCACTAATTTTTATGCTCAAAGCAAGAGGATTAAGACGCATTTGATGACAATCAGGGCAGGGAATGTATTTTCGATACCGGCTGAGGAGGACTCTGTTCTGGATTTTGTACTTTTTTCTCTTTAGTCTCTCAAAAAAACCCATAATACCCATATAACGACCTTCACCATCGAAAATAAATCTCTTCCAGTCTTCTTTTAGGTCTTTGAATGGAATGTCTGTTGGAATACCTCTTTTTCTTGCTTCTGCAATCAATCTTCTCATGAGTCTTCGTGTACGGGGTTTAGTCAATGGTTCAACTGCTCCTTCTTCAAGAGATTTACTCTTATCAGGGATAATCTTATTTTCATCAATGACAGCGAGGTCTCCAAAGCCCTGACAATTAGGGCAGGCACCTTGAGGGCTATTAAAAGAAAATAGATTAGGAAAAGGGTCTTCATATAAAATCTGGCATTTCTTGCACTCGAGCTTATCTGAAAACAGGAATACTCTGTCTTGATCTGTCTGAACTTTTACTCTTCCTTTCCCCCTTTTCATGGCCAGTTCAAGTGAATCCACAAGCCTATCGCGTTCTTCTCTACCTAAAATCATACGGTCAACGAGAATATCAAGGTCTTGACTTTTTTGTATATTGATTTCATCGATATTAACAATTTTTTTATTTCGAATGACCCGGAAGAAACCGTCTTTTTTGAGTGAATCCATGCCTCTCTTTGGTGGCCAGGAGAACGAAATAAATATCCTGGTCGAAGGAGGAAGATTATAAAGTGTTTCGACAATTGAATCGATGGTGTCAACCTTTACTGGCTGTCCACACTTAAGACAGTGGATAATCCCTATTCGGGCATAAAGAACTCTAAGAAAATCATATATTTCAGTAACAGTGCCCACGGTTGACCTGGGATTTTTTGTTACGGCCTTTTGTTGAATAGCAACTGCTGGAGTAATTCCTTCGATAAGGTCTGCATCAGGCTTCTCCATTCTTTTGAGAAATTGGCGTGCATATGAAGAAAGAGATTCTATATAACGGCGCTGACCTTCAGCATAGAGAGTATCAAAAGCAAGAGAAGATTTTCCCGAGCCTGAAACTCCCGTTACTATAATTTGCTTATTCAAAGGAATATCAAGATCAATATTTCTTAAGTTATGTACCTTAACTCCTCTGAGAATTATTTTGTCTTTCATAGCAAACAGAACGGGAGCAATCCCACATCTTTATTATAAGTCTATTGATTTAAGGATAAAAGATTTTTTGTAGTTTCCTCATCAAGGAGAAGAGGAGGTTTTGTCGAGATCATGAAAAGATTACAATTGGTTTCGATTTATTTAAAAAGAGAATTCAAAACCACCGTAAAAAGCTCTCGGTTTAGCTGGACCATAGACGTAACCTGAGTCTCTATTTGACCCTTCATCTAAGTCTTTCTGGTAAGAATCAAGTAAATTGTAGATACCAAGAAATATTGAAATTTTATCACTCTCCGAAATATTTAAAGCTTTCTTAATTCTTAGATTTAAATCCCAGAATGGCTTGGTGATATCCAGCCTGTCCTCAGTGATATATCCTGCATAGTGAGGAGCTTTCATAGTGCCTGTATATTCTATAGAGATATCAAGGTTGAGTAATTTTTTGTTGTTATAGTTCATGCTGGAGTAACCGTAAACATCAGGAGTTCTGAAAAATTCTCGTGAATTAAATTGTGGTTCTGGTTCATCGAGTAAACTTTTTTGAAAAGTCCAACCAGAAGCAAGAGAAAATTTTGGCCCTAAAACCAAGCTAAAATCAAAGGATAGTCCATAGACTTTTGATCCGGATCCGTTTATTCTCTCTAAAATCCTGGCATTTTCTATTCGCTTGATTTCATGAAGCATAAACGTGTTTTTTAATTTGTTATAAAACCCTTCTACACTCAATTGAATAAGGCTTCTTCCCAGTTGCTTCCCATAGTCAAAGCCGCTATTTAAGCTATAAGAATCTTCTGCTTTAAGATCAGGAGAATTATTTATTATCATTCCTTCTCCGCCTACTTGCTCGATATGTAGATCTTCGTCAAAGACTTGGGGAGCTCTAAAGCCGGTTGAAAATGAAGTTCTGAAACTCAGGTCTCTCATTATATTCAGAAGAATACTAAATCTGGGAGTGATAATGATCCTGTTTAAGGTAGAATGTTTATTCAGACGCACTCCTGAGAGAATAGAAAGTGTTTTACCCACTTTGAAATCATCCTGGATAAAGATTCCGTTTTCATTATACAGTCTATCAATTATCCTGTTATATCCGATGGCTTCGTCTCTTATTTTGCTTCTTTTATACTGGGATCCAAGAGAAATTATATGATCTCCTGCCTGATAATTTAACTGCCCATTGATAAAAAGGAGAGGATTTTCTGTCATTCCATAGGCATTTGGATCTTTATGGCTTCCATAATAGGTATTTCTTTTGGCATCAACCAGAGAAAAGGAAAGGGTGTAGAATAACTTTTCTGATAATGAGTGATTCCATTCTGAAGAAAAGCCAAGTTGGTCTGTTCTTATCCACTCAGCGGTGTCAGCTTCGTGAGGAGGCTTATCAAAGAGGTTTCCACCTCTTCTTTCTTCAAATATTCTAAAAAGTCCCAGTTTGAGTCGGGCTTGAATTGAAGAAAAGTAATTATAAAAATTTAGCCCAAAGGAGGTATTAGACTGGCTCCCCAATTCAGAGAATTTGTCATTATTTAAATCAACAGGTTCTCTTTTTCGATAATCTGTAAATAAATAAGTTTTGGTGTTTAAATCTTTAGAAACTAGGCTAGATCGGAATCCCAAAGCAGTAAAAGGTTTCCCACAGATGGATTCCTGATGAAGTTTTAAAATCGTTCTATTTTCTTGAGGTTCTTTTGTCAAGATATTAATGACTCCTGCTATTGCGTTACCCCCGTAGAGCGCGGAACCACCGCCTTTAACAATTTCTATTCTATTGAGCATTTCAGTAGGAATTTGCTCCAACCCATATACACCTGTCATAGCGCTGATAACAGGGGAACTGTCGATTAGAACCTGAGTGTATTTTCCAGGCATGCCGTTGATGCGGACCTGAGTGAAGTTACAATTTTGACAGTTATTTTCGACTCTAACCCCTGTTGTTTGATAGAGTGCTTGAGCAAGATTAGTTGCTGCTTTCTGTTCAATGTTTCTAGAAGTGATAACTTCGGTTTTAATTGGAGTTTCTGCGAAGAGTTTTTCTGTTCGTGTGGCCGTAACAACTATTTCTTCAGATATTTTTTTCATTAAAACTACATCGTATCTGATTTTATTCTCCTTCAGGTCAAAAGGGTCAGATGAATAATCAAGAAATCCTTCAGCATAAACCTCAATATGGTACCTACCTGGAGGAATTTGGGTTATCTCAAAGAACCCTGATTCATTTGTTTCTGTGGATTTCCCTATTTTTGGGATCAAAACCACTGCTTTTTTTACTGGATTTCTATCCCAATCTTCAATTTTTCCTTTTATGGTTAGAAATTTACTTTGTTGTTGCCTATTTTTCTTGCGATGTTGATAGGATTGATAAGCAAAAGTCTGTTGAGTCATAAATAATCCTAAAATTATAATAAATATACAAAAATATTTTTTCTTCATTTTCTCTTTCCTTTATTTTCTCTTATTTCTTCCATATATCTAAATACCAGATATAAGCCTTGCTCAAATTAAGAAAGGCTAAAAATTGGAGAAATTAAAGTTATATTTGTGGAGGGGAACGGGAGGAAGGGTTGATAAAAAATATTTGATTATAATGGAATGAATAAAATGTCTTGAAGATTCCGGTAATTGAAAGCGGAGGAAGATAGAAAAAATTAATCTGGCTTGTAGTGAAGCTTGAGTTCAGAAAGTGGCAGGCCGGACAATTATCGTCTCCACTGAGGGTCGATTCAGTATGAAAAAAATTAATGAAAAGGGTAACAATAAAGAAAATAAAAAGAAATGCCAGGTTGAAATACTTCTTCTTTCTTTTGTCCATTTAAAATTTTAATAGTTTTATATATTTCAATATATTGATAACAAAGAAAAATGTCAATGAAAGAATCTACGGGGGATGGTGGGGTCCCTGGGGATGATGCTTGGGGATGATGGGGTCGGGCCCTGGTAACTTATTTAAAATCAGTTAAATCAATATATTTAAGGCCTCTTTTTATTGCTTAAAAAGCCTTTTTCTTTAAAAAATCAGCCATCTAAGACTCTCCATCCAAACTCCTCTTCTCTGATCATGTGCGATCCTTTATTAATTTCTTTTATTGCTCGGCTCCTTAGCTTAACCCCAAGGCGTGAAGCTATATTATTCACATATTCCAAGCTGCCTACGGCTACGCTTTCGGTCCAATAACTCTCACGGTTGATCCTTATCTTTTCAAGCGCTTCATCCAAGCATTCATTATAACAACCCCAGAAATCGTCAAAATCTTTAAAACCCGCCAAGTGAGCCAGTAAAGAACGATCGATAAGCTTATATTTTTTCTTGTCTTTGTAGAGCTCAGAATAACCACCGTGTAACCATTCTCTAGGATGCCGGACAACACCAGCACGAATCATATTGAGATCTATATAAATCAAGCTTTGGAGGAGATGTCGACCACTCTCTACAGCTGTAGCGTGATAACGATCCTCCCAATATGCCCCCCTACGTCCTTTTCTTTTATTGTATTCTTGTGCTGTTCTACAAGCGGCGAGATGGAGTGATCGGGAGATTACAGATGGATGACTGTCTGAATCTTGAATAAGGATATGAACATGATTTGATGTGACCGTGTAGCCGAGAATCTGCAAGTTGAATCTTTTTTTTGCTTGAAATAGCCAATAGAGCCAACGTCGACGATCTCTTGGGAATTTTAGAAGAAATTCTCTTTTATGACATCGGTGAGTGATGTGCCAAATTAAACCAGGAAGATAAAAACGCTTGGCTCTTGCCATTTCCAATCCACTGCGATATCTATGTCTTTATCTTAAAAGACATATTTTTAGTGAAAATTTCTCATTTAAGGCGAAAAAAATGCCTATTATGAGAGCTATCTTATTGATAATATGTAAATT
>Ga0209121_10001653_pt1 | contig 23351 bp, 20 predicted proteins | sample Cruoilmetagenom3_FD_187292 | JGI IMG/M metagenome (GOLD analysis project Ga0209121, IMG submission 187292) | Oil polluted marine microbial communities from Coal Oil Point, Santa Barbara, California, USA - Sample 3 (SPAdes) (version 2) | ecosystem: Environmental > Aquatic > Marine > Oil seeps ... | reverse complement strand
GAATCCAGCAGCTGAGCGACCTCGATCTGCTTGGCGGTAAATTCTTCTGTGCCTTTGTTCTTCAACGCACGGACCGGGATAACTGGCAGGCGCGGGTCCACCTGCACGCTGGTGATCGCGTCGCGCGCATTGGCCCTGAAAAACGCTTTCTTAAAATCAGGATGAGCGATGCTTTCTTGTGCGCAAGCAAAGCGCGTCCCCAATTGAACGCCAGCTGCGCCCATTTCCAGATAGCCAGCAATCGCCTGGCCATGTCCAATGCCGCCAGCAACAAACACCAGATGGTCTTCGCTCAACTCGGGCAGGAATTCTTGGGCCAGCACGCTGGTGGAAACCGGACCGATATGACCGCCTGCCTCCATCCCTTCGATAACCAAAGCATCGCCGCCGCTGCGCAAAAGCTTTTTGGCCAAGGCTAATGTCGGGGCAAATACGATAACTTTGGCCCCAAAAGCCTTGATCGCCTCAACGCTGCCCTTGGGCGGAATACCGCCTGCCAACACCACATGGGTCACACCATGTTTGGCGCAGATATCGATCAGTTCGAACAGCTGAGGATGCATGGTGATCAGATTGACGCCAAACGGCTTGGAGGTCAGCGCCTTGGTCGCGGCAATCTCTGTATCGAGCAGGTCCGGCGTCATCGCTCCGCAGGCAATAACCCCAAAGCCGCCAGCATTGGATATGGCCGAAACCAATTTGCGTTCAGAAACCCAGCTCATCGCGCCGCACAGGATCGCATGTTCAGAGCCGAGAAATTCGGTGCCGCGCTGCATCAGCGCTTGGGTCTTGGTAAATTCACTCATTTCGCGCGATTAGGCGCGATAGCCTTTGTGAGCAAGCCAGTGGTTGGGCTCAGTGGCGAGCCCGCTTCGTTTAGCGCGCGTTGACGAGGCCAGATAGCTTGGCGATTCGCCCCCCAATTCGGCCCGTCCACCCCCGCTGACCCGCGCCAGAACCAACCCGCGCTCTGCCTTGGCCAAGATGCTGTCGAGTGAGCCTGCGATGGTGGCCACCCCTGCGCTGGCCTTGACCACGCCCGCGCTTCCGGACGATCCGGTCGTCACGCGGGCAAAGGTGGAAATAATCTCGTCAATCAAGGAAAAGGCGCTGTGCTGCTGGGCATCAGGTAACAGTATGGCGAACCGGCCACCCTCCAAGCGGGCAGCGCTGTGTCCTGGTTGAAGCATCACACTCAGAAACTGGGCGAAAGCCATAACCACTTCATCTGTGGCCGCTTGACCAAAGCGGAGGCCCACAGCGCGAAAATCATCGATCTCCAAAACGGCCAAGGCGCCCCCGGGTCCACGCTCGAGCAAATAGGATGCTGCCGACATGAACGCGCGGCGATTAGGCAATCCGGTTAGCGAATCCGTCATCGCCGCATCCATCAATTGCTGGTCGCGGACATGGCTGGGTTCAATCTCTCGCAGCACGCCAACCAGACCAGACACTTGGCCGTGTTCGTTGGGCGATGGCCGCAAGGTCAGCGAATACCATTGGCCTTCGCGACCTGCCTCAACGTCTGCTTGCTCCAAAACTGGTCCGGAGAATTGAACATGTTCGGTTGCGGTGATGCCGGTCAGCGCATCTTCGATATAAGCGCAAATGGCGCTGCGTTGCTCGCCCGTTGCAAGGTCACCCAAATGCGGTGCGATTAGCATTTCTGAAAGATTGACGCCCAGAGGTTCAAGCCCCGGTGAAGCGTGCTGCACATACCCTTTGGTATCTGTGCGGACTATAATGTCACCAGCCATTTCGGCTAGCAAACCATATAATAGCGTTCCGTCATTGACGGATATGACCCTGTTCATGGCCGATTGCCCCCGGCTTTGACGACTTATTTCGCCGAGCCATATTTCAGTCAGGCCACCACCCATTAGTTAACTTATGACCCTTGGGTTTTCTTGTTATTTGTATCAATTCAATACCATTGAATCAAAGAACCCAATTGACCGTTAAGTGGTTAGATTAACCGGACTAAAATACGAATCAGCACTAAGTTCTATTTACCATAATAGGCAAGTTCGGGCAGCGAAAACCGTATGAGCACCTATCCGGCCGTCTTTACAATTCGATCATTATCCGTACTTTCTCAGGTGCGGTGCCGAACGCATCAGCGATCTTGCGTTTGCTGGATTCCAGCAGGTCGTTCACCGCTGGCGGGACAGCCATCGCAGCCAAGTCTTGCGACGAGATGCCCAGCACCTTGGCAATATCGGGCAATCTGCTTTCAACCGGGCGAGCCTTGCCCTTCTCCCATGCCCATACTGTTGGCTTGCTGACCCCCAATTGGCCCGCCACATCGGCCAAGGTCATGCCGCGCTTCTTACGCAATTGCTCCAGCTGTTTGCCCATGGTGGTGCTGGATGATTGGCGCAAACCGGTTGGCAAAGCAGCATCATCGGCCAAAGCTGGGCCACCTTTTAGCTGCATAGCGCTGAGCACAGAATCGTTAATAGGGTGATCAAACTGACAGCCAAACAAGGGGGCGCTGCACCAGGCCACGCGGGCCTCTATCGGGCCAAATTGCGGCAACTCGACCGTCAAGGTTTCATTATCGACCAAATCCACATTCGTTTGAAGCAGCAGGCCGCTGCACGAAACATTATGCACCGTCACATTGGCATTCTCGCCTGAGCGCAAGGTGCCAATGGTTTCCAATTGCAAATTACGTCGGGGGTGCCCCCGTGTGCCTAGCTCTGTGTTGATCGTGTGCAGATATGCGTTGCCGGACAAACCGTTCTCTCCTGTTAAGAGAAGGCACCGTCAACTGAGGGTGTTAAGATCAATTAGCAAACAACAATGAACGCGCTGATAAGGATAAAACCCCCAACCAAAGTTGGGCCAGCGGTTAACCCCGATCAGGCGTCTGCGTCTTGCCCATCCAAACCATAGGCGGTGTGCAGCACGCGAACGGCCAATTCGGTTTCATCCTCGTCAATCATCACGCTGACCTTAATCTCAGAGGTTGAAATCGCCTGAATATTGATCCCGCGATCAGACAGAGATCGGAACATCGTGCTCGCCACACCAGCGTGGCTTTTCATGCCCACGCCAACGACGCTGATCTTGGCAATCTTGCTGTCAGTGATGACGCGATTGAAGCCGATCGTCTCACGCCTGTCTTCCAACAAGGCCTGCGCGCGGGCCAGATCGGTCTGCGGCACGGTAAAGGTCACATCGGTTTCGCCCTTATCGCGCCCGACGTTCTGAATGATCATGTCGACATTGATCGAGGCTTCGGCCAGCGGTTCGAAAATATGGGCCACAGCGCCGGGTTCGTCCGGGACGCGGGTGAGAATGATCTTGGCCTCATTCTTGTCATGCGCAATTCCGGTGACGTGTTGGCGTTCCATATCGCCATTCTCCACTAATTGATCCATTTCTTCGTCCGACACGATCATGGTGCCGGGCAGCTCGTCGGCCGGTACAGCTTCATCGCCCAAAAAGCTTGAGAGCACTTGCAACCGCACGCCCTCTTTCATTGCCAATCCAACCGAACGCGTCTGCAGAACCTTCGCGCCGACAGACGCCAGTTCCAGCATTTCCTCGTAAGTCACAGCCTTTTGCTTGCGCGCTTTGGCTACGATGCGTGGGTCGGTGGTATAGACCCCGTCCACATCGGTGTAGATATCGCAGCGATCCGCTCCGATGGCAGCGGCAATTGCCACAGCAGATGTATCTGAACCACCCCGACCAAGCGTTGTCACGCGGCCGTCATGGCTGACCCCCTGAAAACCAGGGATCACGGCGATCTCGCCGCTTTGCAAACTGGCGATTAGCTCGGGCGAGTCGATAGTCTCAACCCGCGCTTTAGAATGGGCCTCAATCGTGCGCACCGGCATTTGCCAGCCCAGCCAGCTGCGGGCCTTGCAGCCCATAGATTGAAGTGTCAGCGCCAGTAACCCGCTGGTGACCTGCTCTCCGCTGGCCACAACCACATCATATTCGGCTGGGTCATGCATCGCATTGGCTTCACGGCAGAAATTCACCAAACGATCGGTTTCGCCCGCCATCGCTGAGACCACGACGGCCACCTCGTGACCAGCCGCTTGCTGCTTGCGCACGATATTGGCCACACGACGAATCCGCTCGGTCCCCGCCATGGAGGTCCCGCCAAATTTCATCACAATGCGTGCCACGTGTTGCTACTCTTCATTCTGGCCTGCGTATTTGGCCGCTAGTTTCATGTCCCGCGCGCTGTTAGGGATGCTACATGGCAAACGCAAATGTCTCAAATGTAACTATCCGTCCAGACGAAGCCGCTCATTTCGGAACTTTGGCGCGCGAATGGTGGGACCCGAAAGGGCCGATGGCCTCGCTGCATCAGATCAATCCGGTCAGACTGCGCTTTGTGCGCGAGATGATTGATCTGCATTGGAGCGGCAATGAGCGCGCTGCTCAGCCGTTGAGCGGCAAGCAAGTGTTGGACGTTGGTTGCGGTGCCGGCCTGCTGTGCGAGCCGCTCGCCCGATTGGGCGGACAAGTGACCGGGGTAGACGCCTCGGCTGAGAATATCGGAACCGCCAGCGCGCATGCAACGGGTGCGGGATTAGACATCCGCTATATGACGGGCGAATTGGCGCAGTTGGACATCGGCACATTCGATCTGGTCACCAGTATGGAAGTGATCGAACATGTCGCCGATAAACGTCAATTCCTACAAGATTGCGCTGATGCATTGGCACCGGGCGGATTGATGATCCTATCCACCCCCAACCGGACGGCGGCCAGCCGGTTGCTGTTGGTTGGTGCGGCAGAGGCGGTTGGCTATGTCCCCAAGGGGACGCATGACTGGAATGACTTTGTCACGCCCGAGGAATTGAGCGATCTTCTGACGCAGCTTGGTCTGAGTATGGATGCCCCGCGCGGTATCGCGTGGAGCCTGAACAAGGGGCTCCACCTGTCGCACGATATATCGCTCAACTATATTGCCGCAGTGCGTAAGGCCTAATTGGCGGCGCAACTGCCGACAAAATTCGCTTCCATAATGTCCCGCGCGCGTCCTGGGTGATCGGCGAACACGCCATCCACACCGGCCTTGGCCAGTGCGCCCATCAATATGTCGTCGCACCCAAACGCACTGTCGCCGCCATCGCTTTGCAAGATGGGCGGCAAGAAAGCGTTTTCGGGCCTTAGGGTCCATGCGTGGACCATCAGTCCAACAGCCTTGGCATCAGAGGTTAACGCAGTAGGAGTGCCATTGGGTTGGACGATCTTGGTAATGCTGGCGCCGATCCCATCGGCATATTCGGCTATCTCTTCCAGCCCCGATAGTGTTTGCATCTCGGCATAGCGCATTGATGGTTCATCGGCGGGGCCACCTTCTGGGTGAAGCAATTGCACCAGCGTAAAATCGCTGCGCTTGTTGAGGCGTTGCAGCGCTCCAACTTCAAAGCTCTGGACCATAATCATGTCAGTGTCTGCAATGTCCAGATCGCGCAGCTCAATCAGCAGCAAATCGACCACATCGATGCCCGCTTCTTGGAGCAAGAAGTTGGGATGTTTTAGCTCGGGATAGAGACCAATCGTGCGACCTGTCTCTGCCTCTTTGGCACGCACCAGCTTCACGATGTCTGCAAACGTTGGCACTTGGTACAGGCCGTTAAAGCGCACATTGGCTGGCCGGAAAGCGGGAATGCGTTCCTTGGCCCGCAAAGTGCGCAATTCTTCTAAGGTAAAGTCTTCTACAAACCACCCAGCGACGCGCTGGCCATCAATCATCTTGTCACGATGGCGGGTTTCAAATTCTTCGCGACTGGCAACATCGGTGGTGTCTGACAATTCGTTCTCATGACGCGAAACCAGCACCAAATCCTTGGTCACGACCAAGTCGGGCTCGATGTAATCAGCGCCCCGATCAATCGCCAATTCATAGGCAGCTAGGGTGTGTTCGGGACGTTCAGCGCTGGCGCCGCGATGAGCGATTATCAACATGTCGTCACTTCCCCCATTGGCGGCATAGGATACATCGGGCACCAGCACCGCCGACAACACTGCAAGCGCAGCAATTGCCCCTGCCAGCAGCGATGCCATTCGCGCGCGCGCAGCAGCGGCAATGATGCTTAACTTTTTCTTAGCGAAACTAACGCTAAGTTTCCTAGCTATGTTCAAAAAGCTTCTCCTGGCGACTCTGATCGTCATAATTGGTTTGTGGGGTGCTGGTTACAATGTGACCGGGATCAAAGACCGCATTTTAAGTGTCGCCGATGATCAGGCTGGCATGCTGAGCGGTCGTTCCAAACTGGATGATGGCAATTGGGGTGATGAGGCTTAACCGGCATTAGAGGGCTTCTGCCCATTCGTCAGGCTTAAATCCCACCAACAATCCGCCCGCATGTTCGACCACGGGGCGCTTAATCATGGATGGATTATCCGCCATCAAGCGAACGGCCTTAGGCTGATCGATATCGGCCTTGTCCGCATTTGACAGCTTGCGGAATGTTGTGCCGCGTTTGTTCAACAGCACCTCCCAACCCACTTGGTCCGCCCAAGCCGCCAATTTGGCCGGATCGGCGCCTTCCTTTTTATAGTCGTGAAAAGTGAAATCGCGTCCTTCGGCCTGCAGCCATTGGCGCGCCTTTTTCACCGTGTCGCAATTGGGAATGCCGTAAAAATCCAAAGCCTTCATCCTTCGTCCAAACTCTTCATCGTTCGTATAATGAGCGCGCAAGATGCGCGTCAGAAATGGCAACAGCCAAAGCATCTGCTGCATCTTCTCCGGCAATCTGCGCATTTGGCAGCAAAATGTTGAGCATAGCCTGAACCTGCACTTTATCGGCACCGCCTGTGCCGACTATAGATTTCTTGACCAACCTGGCCGCATATTCATTCACTTGCAGTCCGCCTGCCGCACAGGCTGCCAACACCGCCCCACGCGCTTGCGCCAGTTTCAGCGACGATTTGGGGTTCTTGTTGAGAAATATCTCCTCAGCCGCGGCACGATCAGGTGCGTGGGTTGCAACAACCGCCTTAATCCCATCGTGCAAGTGATGCAGCCGATCGGCAATCGGTGCTTTGGCGTTGGTTTTGATCTGGCCGTTGGCGACATGCGAAATGCGCGCACCCTCTGACACGATCACGCCCCAACCGGTGCAGCTGAGCGAGGGATCAAGGCCAAGAATGATCAATGCCATACTCCAAAGCCAGAACCTTTTGGCGCGATCACACCATCAAACGTCCAGCTTTTCCATAACCTCGTCAGAGATGTCGTAATTGCCCCACACGGTCTGCACGTCATCATCATCGTCCAGCGTGTCGACCAGCTTGAGCAATGTGCCGGCGGCTTTTTCGTCCAGCTCAACCATCAGACTTGGCTTCCACGCCAGCTTGACATTCTCTGCTGCGCCCAGCGCTTTTTCCAGATCGGTGGCGACGCCATGCAGCGCATCGGCAGCGGTCCAGATGGTGTGACCATCGGCAGAGCTTTCGATATCATCCGCGCCGGCTTCCATCGCCGCCTCAAACACGGTGTCTTCGTCACCGGCGCTGGCTGGATATTCAATCAATCCCAACCGTTCAAACCCATGCGCAACCGAACCTTCAGTGCCCAGATTGCCGCCGTTTTTGCTGAAGGCTGTGCGCACGGCAGTGGCGGTGCGATTGCGATTGTCGGTCAATGTTTCAACGATGATCGCGCTGCCGCCGGGGCCATAGCCTTCGTACCGCACTTCTTCGTAATTCTCGTCATCGCCGGTGCTGGCTTTATCGATTGCACGTTGGATATTGTCCTTGGGCATGGACTGGCCTTTGGCGGTGTTGACCGCCAGCCGCAGGCGCGGGTTCATATCCGGGTCGGGCGTGCCCATCTTCGCTGCAACAGTGATTTCGCGGCTCAATTTCGAGAACAAATTTGAGCGCTTCTTGTCCTGCGCACCCTTGCGGTGCATGATGTTCTTAAATTTGGAATGGCCTGCCATGGGAGCTCTTTGTTATCCGGTGGTGGAAATTGAAGGGTCGCAATAGCCGCATGAACACTGAATCGACAAGCCTTGAGCCGGTAAATTCCGCACCGGCGCAGTGGCAACACTTTGCGCGCTTCATTCAGCGCCCGGCATTGCCTGACCAAACCACCGATAGTCAGGGCAGCTTTGGCGCTCGATTTGCCGCTCAATTTGGCTCCGGTTTGAAAGCGGTGCTGCGCATGCTGGCGCTGGATCTGACCATAATGGTCGCGCTTCTGTCTTTGGTGTTGGTGTATGTCTTGACCATAGGCGATCTGCCCAGCAACGCGCTGAACGATCTGGAGCTAACTCCGGGAGTTATCTTAGCCATCGTTATTGGCGCACCACTGGGGGAGGAACTGGCCTTCCGAAGCTGGCTTTCTGGCCGGCCACGCTATCTGATTTTCATCCCGATTGCGTTGATCGCCGCTGGTGTAGCGGCGGCAATTGGTGTCGCTAGCACCAGCCAAGGGGCTGCGCATGGCATCACCATTGCCATGGGTTGTGGCATGATTGTCGGCATCTTCGCATCGCTGATCGTGTGGAAACGGCCACCGATGCGCTGGTTTCGTGCAATCTTCCCCTTCGCATTTTGGTTCAGCGCCTTGGCCTTTGCGCTGATCCATATTGCCAATTATCAAGAAGGCGATTGGTATGCCCTTCTCCCCTTGGTGCTGCCGCAATTGGTGCTGGGGACGATCTGCGCCTATCTGCGCGTTCACCATGGATTATGGAGCGCAATACTGATGCATGCGCTCCACAACGGTATCATCGTGCTGTTGGTAATGTTCGGGTTACAGGTGGCCCAGTGATCACACTTTAACCGCAGTGCCGCTGGCGCTGACCATCAACATGGACCCAGTGTCACCAATCACTTCGTAATCCAGATCAACGCCCACCACCGCATTGCCGCCGCGTGCAGCGCATTCGGCCTGCAATTCTTCGATCGCCTGATTGCGCGCATCGGCCAAAATACGTTCATAGCTGCCCGAACGGCCACCCACGATATCGCGAATATTGGCAAACAGATCGCGGAACAAATTGGCGCCTACAATCACTTCTCCGGTGACGATGCCAAGATATTGCTGGATCGGTTGCCCTTCCAGTGTCGGGGTGGTTGATACGGTGATACCGCGCGCGTCTTTCCAAGGGCTAGCCATGGCGCTTCTCCTTTAAGATTTTTGAATACCGTGTTGCTATCATAACACAGTCGAAAAATCAAGGAAAGGCCCCGATGGCTCACCAAATGGTGAGCCCAGTATTTGGTCCCAATGCTTGAGCCTAACCCTTAGCCCAGACCCAACGCCGCCTTATAAACCTCTAGAACCGTTTCCATTTCGGCACGATCATCCGGCTTCATCTTACGCAGACGCACGATCTGACGCATAATCTTGACGTCATAACCAACCGCTTTGGCCTCGGCATAAACATCGCGAATATCGTCAGCGATGCCTTTTTTCTCTTCTTCCAGGCGCTCGATCCGTTCGATCAACAAGCGCAGGCGATCATCAGTGGCTTCGGCCATTTTTGCTCCATTGGTTTGGGTGAATGTGTTGCCCAGCGCGATAGGCGGGCTGACAGATTCGCAAAAGACCCAAATCCACAAGCTTTATGGCCACCACTTTAGATTAGCCGCCGCCACTCCGATCAAGTCGCAGGTTTAACGCAAATCTGGATCGTTGCGCTTCAGGCTTTCTGCCATCGCTTGAACCTGCGCATCACTGGCCGGCGTTTGCTTGGTTGCCTTCCATTGATCCATCGGCATCCCATGGATCGCCTCGCGCGCTTGCCCCTTGTCGCCTTCATAACCAGCATCGCGGATCCAATCCGCCAGACAATTGCGGCAAAATCCGGCCAGCCCCATCAATTCTATGTTTTGCGCATCGTGGCGATGCCGCAGGTGCCTCACCAATCGCCGGAACGCCGCAGCAGCCACTGCATCGTCAATCTGGTCCAACAATTCAGGTGCATTCATATCCGCAGATGAGCTATTCACGCCAGTATTCCTTGAGTTGCAACAAAGCTGTGTCATAGCAGATCATAATGGCAAAACACGATCGAAACGGTGCCGGTCCACGTGACCGCAAGGTGAAAATTCTGGCAACAGTTGGCCCAGCCAGCAGTTCGCCCGAAATGTTGCGCAAATTGTTCCTTGCTGGGGCAGACGCCTTTCGGGTGAATATGAGCCATGGCGATCACGAAACGCATGGTAAGACCATCGCTGCCATCCGCGCGATAGAGCAGGAATTTCAGCACCCGATTGCCATCTTGTGCGATCTGCAAGGGCCCAAGCTGCGGGTCGGCAAATTTAAGGATGGCCAGGCGGTTATCCGCCATTCGGGCCATTTTACGCTGGATCGCAACCCAGCACCTGGTGACGAGACCCGGGTCGAATTGCCCCATCCAGAACTGTTTGGTCTGCTGGAAAAGGGCCAGCGCCTGTTGATCAATGATGGCAAAATTCGCCTCAAAGTGATCCGGGCCGATGATGATGCGATTTTGTGTTCAGCCGAGGTTGGCGGGGTCATCTCTGACCGCAAGGGCGTGAACGTCCCCGACGCAGAAGTTCCCATTCCGGCCTTGACCACCAAGGATCGCAAGGATTTGAGCTTTGCCGTGCAGCAGGGCGCCGACTGGATCGGGCTGAGCTTTGTCCAACGGCCCGAAGATCTGGCCGAAGCGCGCAAGCTGATGGGCGGTTATGGCGCGCTATGCGCAAAAATTGAAAAACCGATGGCAGTCAGCAGGCTGAGCGAAATCTTGGAAATGTCGGACGGGCTGATGGTGGCTCGCGGCGATCTGGGTGTGGAGCTGGAGCCGCAAGAAGTGCCGCCTTTGCAGAAAAAGATCGTCAATGCAGCGCGGACAGCGGGCAAGCCGGTAATCGTGGCAACCCAAATGCTGGAATCCATGATCGAGAGCCCGATCCCAACCCGTGCCGAAGTCTCTGATGTTGCCAATGCAGTGTATGATGGCGCGGATGCCGTGATGCTGAGCGCGGAAAGCGCGGCGGGCGACTGGCCCGAAGAATCGGTCACCATGATGGATAAGATCGCGGGACAGGTCGAACGCGATGAAGGCTATAAAGCGCGGGTCCGCTTTCTTGAAACGCCGCCCGATGCGACCACGTCCGATGCGCTGGCCCACAGCTGTATGACCATTGCTGACACAGTTCCCATCAGCGCGATTACGGTCTTCACCTCCTCTGGCTCAACCGCGCGCCGGGTTGCGCGCGAACGGCCCGACACGCCCATGCTGGTGCTCACCCCGTCGATGCAAACCGCGCGGCGCGTTGCGCTGCTGTGGGGCGCGCACGCAGTGCTGACCAAGGATATTGGCAGCTTTGAAGAAATGATTGCCAAGGGTAAACGCATGGCCCTGCGCCATGGTTTTGGTAAAGCTGGCAGCAAGATGATTGCACTGGCGGGCGTGCCCTTTGGGACGCCGGGAAGCACAAATTTGCTCCATGTCGTGACCTTGCAAGGCGACGAGCTGGACGACCATGAAGGCTGAGCTGCTGCTAACGGTTCCTGCGGGCGGCTCCTATCAACCCAATTGCTGACCTCAAGCAGCCAGCGCGTTCAGATGTTCCAGCGTTGGTTCATAGAGCATTTCTTCAAACGCGATGCCGGCCCGGCCATCTTCGTTCCAGACCAGCTTTGCCGGTTGCCAATTGAGGCTGGGCAGTTTGACAGAAACAGGCTCGCCGGGGCGAATTGACCACGAGCGCGCATCGACCATGCAGCCGCCCAGGCTGATGTCGAGCACCGGCAGTGTCAGTTTTCGTCCAGATTGGTAGCGCACCTCGGCATTATATGCCGCAGCTTGGCGCTCGCTGACCCTACGCTCCATTATAATCATTCTCACTTCATGGTTTCGTGCTTGCCCTGAAGTAAGGGGATAGGCTTGCCATTCCCACTATGAGGATGGCGGATTTTTGGTTCACGAACATCGTTTAGACGAGGTAAACTAGCCCCCAAATCAGCCTGCAAACCACCCTGCAACCACCGGTTTAGTGCGCTGCTTTCGACGCGGCGGTTTCCAGCCGCGCCCGCGCTGCATCTTCGCCAATCAAGGGCAGCAATTCACCCATATCGGGGCCGTGATCTTGCCCAGTCAACGCCTGACGCAGCGGCAGGAACAACGCCTTGCCCTTGCGGCCTGTGCTCTCTTTCAAGGCAGAGGTCAGCATCCGCCATGGGTCATCGCCCCACGCAAGGCTGCTGAGGGCTTGCCCGAGATATTCGCGGTCCTCGGCCGAAAATTCCGGCGCATCAATCGGACCTGTAACGAGCCGCCACCACTCCGCTGCATCGCCAATCTTTTCCAGATTGGGCCGGATCGCATACCATGCATCAGCTCCCATGCCTTCGGGCAAACGGTCCGCCACATCGGCATGATCCAACTCGTGTACGATGGCCGTGTTCAGCCTGTCCAGATCGGCCTCGTCAAACTTGGCCGGAGCGCGGCCGAAAGTGGTCAGATCAAAACTTTCCAGCAAGGTGGCCACATCGCCATGCGCCTCAACCGGTTGTGATGTGCCAAGCCGTGCCAGCAAAGACACAATCGCCATCGGTTCAAGGCCCGCATCACGAAAAGTATCCATGCCCAAAGAGCCTAAACGCTTGGACAATTTGCCTTCCTTGCCCACCAGCAGCGCCTCGTGAGCGAATTGTGGGTGCGGTTTAGCTGCATTTTGTGCTGCAGCAAATTGTGCAGCATGAAGTGCGGTAAACATTTGAATTTGCACAGCTGTATTGGAAACATGGTCCTCGCCGCGCAGCACATGGGTGATGCCCATATCCATATCGTCAACCGCGCTGGGCAGCATATACAACCAAGAACCATCAGCCCGGCGAATAACCGGATCAGACAGAGTGGCAGGATCAAATTTTTGCGCGCCGCGAACCCCATCTTCCCAAGTGATCATTTCGCCATGATCCAGCTTGAAACGCCAATGCGGCTCAATACCCTCCGCCTGCTTAGCGGCCTGCTCATCCTCGGTCAGGTCCAACGCCGCACGGTCGTAAATGGGCGGCTTGCCCCGCCCCAATTGGATCTTGCGCTTCAGGTCCAGTTCTTGTGCGGTTTCATAGGCGGGATACACCCGGCCCGCCGCCTTCAGCGCATCAAAGGCTGCATCATATTTGGCCAAGCGAACGGACTGACGCTCTTCGCCATCAGGCACCAACCCCAGCCACGCCAAATCGACCCGGATCGCATCGACATATTCTTCCTTGGACCGCTGCGCATCGGTATCATCGATCCGCAGAATGAACTGGCCGCCATTTTGCTTCGCCAGCATCCAATTGTGCAAAGCGGTGCGGATATTGCCGACATGCAAGCGGCCGGTCGGAGATGGGGCAAAACGGGTTTTGATCATGAGCGTTGCGGTAAAGGTGAAGGCGGGCGCGATCAAGCATTGAACCTGTCCCTACCCTGATACAGCCCAGATACAGCGCGCCCTATTTCGGGCTGATCACAAAGCTAGTTCGATTGTAGAGAAGCACCTCTGTTTCGCTTGCTTGCTTGAAAAAGAGTTCTGAATCTTCATAAGCCCATTTGGGCGCAGCGACGCGCAAATACAAAAACCCCGCCAGAGCGTCATGCTCCAGCGGGGCTTTTTGTTGGCCTAAGAAGCTGCCCTTATTCGGCTGCTGGTGCGTCGTCTGAGCCGCTTGCGGCGGCGCCCATGGCAGCTTTCATCGCTTCTTCGCTTGATACAGGATCAGCGGCTGGTTCAGCTTCGACCGCATTGGCCGCAGCCAATTTGTCTTGCTGCTTCTTCCACTGAGCTTTCAGCGCAGCATCACGGCTGGAGGCAGTGACACGCATCCGGTTCATAGCCGCGCCGGTACCCGCAGGGATCAAACGGCCCACGATCACATTTTCCTTCAGACCGATCAGCGTGTCCTTCTTCCCTTCAACCGCGGCCTGCGTCAGCACGCGCGTGGTTTCCTGGAACGATGCCGCAGAGATAAAGCTGCGGGTCTGGAGCGACGCCTTGGTGATGCCGAGCAGGATTGGCTTACCTTCAGCCTTGGCCTGCTTCTTCGTCAGCTTCGCATTATATTCGTTCATTTCTTCAAGGTCGACCTGTTCACCGGCCAGCAGCGTGGTGTCGCCGCCATTGGTGATTTCGACCTTTTGCAGCATCTGGCGAACGATCGTTTCGATGTGCTTATCGTTGATCTTCACGCCTTGCAGACGGTACACTTCCTGAATCTCGTCAACGAGATATTCGGCCAAAGCCTCAATCCCCAAAACTTCCAGAATGTCGTGCGGATTGGGCGAGCCTGAAACAAGCGTATCGCCCTTCTTCACAAAATCGCCTTCCTGCACGTCGATCACCTTAGTCTTTGCGATCAGATATTCGACTGTATCACCTTCCTCGGGAACGATGGCGATCTTGCGCTTGGCTTTGTATTCGCGAACGAATTCAATGCGGCCCGAAATCTTTGCAATGACCGAAACGTCCTTCGGCATGCGTGCCTCGAACAGTTCAGCAACCCGTGGCAGACCACCGGTAATATCGCGCGTTTTCGCAGCTTCACGTGAAGCACGAGCAAGAATGTCACCAGCTTCAACCGTTTGACCGTCTTGAACCGACAAGGTTGTACCCGGAGCCAGCATATAACGCTGGGCTTCGGTCTCGCCATCATCGGTCTGACCTTCGCCAAGAAGGGTCATACGCGGACGCAGATCTTCCTTCTTTTTACGGCCGGTTGCCCGGTTTTCGGTCACGACGCGCTGGGCGATGCCGGTGGCTTCGTCCGAACGCTCTTCCATCGTGGTGCCTTCAACAAGGTCCTGATACTTCACAATACCCGATTGCTCGGTGATGATCGGCAAGGTGAAGGGATCCCATTCAGCCAGACGATCGCCTTCTTTGACCTTAGCGCCATCCTTGAACATGACCACGGTACCATATGGCACCTTGTGCATTTCACGTTCACGACCTTCAGCATCGATCACGGCAATCTCGCCGTTACGGGCAAGCGACAGGATACGACCCTTCTTGTCCATGATGGTTGGCATGTCGCGAAGTTCGACCTTACCGTCCGAGATGGCTTCGAGGTGCGAGGTTTCATTCAGCTGCGCCGCACCACCAATGTGGAAGGTACGCATGGTCAGCTGCGTGCCTGGCTCACCGATCGACTGCGCAGCGATAACGCCAACAGCTTCGCCGATGTTTACCGGAGTACCACGAGCAAGATCACGGCCGTAACATGTGCCGCAAACGCCCTGTTCGGCTTCGCAAACCAGTGGCGAACGGATCTTGGCCGACATAACTTCAGCGTCCTCGATCTCCTTCACCATTTGCTCGTCAACCAAAGTTCCAGCTGGAACGATGACTTCATCGGTCTTGGCGTTAACCAGATCCTCTGCCGTGGTCCGGCCCAGGATACGTTCGCCAAGCGATGCGATAACCGAACCACCCTGAACGATAGCGCGCATTTCCAGCGCGTTTTCGGTCTTACAGTCTTCGGTTACGATCACGCAGTCTTGCGACACATCGACCAGACGACGGGTCAGATAACCCGAGTTTGCCGTCTTAAGCGCGGTATCAGCCAGACCCTTGCGGGCGCCGTGGGTTGAGTTAAAGTATTCAAGGACGGTCAGACCTTCCTTAAAGTTCGAGATGATCGGTGTTTCGATGATCTCGCCCGAAGGCTTGGCCATCAACCCGCGCATACCGGCAAGCTGCTTCATCTGCGCTGGCGAACCACGCGCGCCTGAGTGGCTCATCATGTAGATTGAGTTGATCTGTGCCTCGCGGCCATCGGCATCCTTTGGACGGGCTTTAATCTTGTCCATCATGGCATCAGCCACTTGATCACCGCAACGGCTCCAAGCATCAATCACCTTGTTGTACTTTTCCTGCTTGGTGATCAGACCATCTTGGTATTGCTGTTCATAGTCAGCAACCAGCGCCTTGGTATCATCAACCATGCCGATCTTTTCTTCTGGGATGATCATGTCATCCTTACCAAAAGAGATGCCGGCCTTAAACGCGTGACGGAAACCCAAAACCATGATCGCATCGGCAAACAGGACAGTGTCCTTCTGACCGGTGTGACGATAAACTTGGTCGATCACGTCGCCAATTTCCTTCTTCGTGAGAAGGCGATTGACGATGTCGAACGGAACCTTGTGGTTCTTGGGCAGACATTCACCGATCAGCATCCGGCCCGGCGTCGTTTCAAACCGGACGAGCTGGATCTTGCCATCTTCGTCAGCTTGCGGAACGCGGGTAATAACCTTGGAGTGGAGCGTAACCGCGCCCACTTCCAATGCCTGATGCACTTCGGCCATATCAGCCAGCAGCATGCCTTCGCCTGGCTCGCCTTCGCGGTCCATCGAAAGGTAATAGATGCCCAACACCATATCCTGCGAAGGAACGATGATTGGCTTACCATTTGCTGGCGATAGGATGTTGTTGGTGCTCATCATAAGCACACGCGCTTCCAACTGGGCCTCAAGGCTCAGCGGAACGTGAACGGCCATTTGGTCCCCATCAAAGTCAGCGTTAAAGGCTGAACAGACCAGCGGGTGAAGCTGGATAGCCTTACCTTCGATCAGCACAGGCTCGAACGCTTGAATGCCAAGACGGTGAAGCGTTGGCGCACGGTTCAACATAACCGGGTGTTCGCGGATCACTTCGTCCAGAATATCCCAGACTTCCTTGCGTTCCTTCTCAACCCACTTCTTCGCCTGCTTCAAGGTCATGGAAAGACCCTTGGCATCGAGACGGGCGTAGATGAACGGCTTGAACAGCTCCAAGGCCATCTTCTTAGGCAGGCCACATTGATGCAGTTTCAATTCCGGGCCGGTCACAATCACCGAACGGCCTGAGTAATCGACGCGTTTGCCCAACAAGTTCTGACGGAAGCGGCCCTGTTTGCCCTTCAGCATGTCAGACAGCGATTTCAGCGGACGCTTGTTGGCACCGGTGATGACGCGGCCACGACGGCCATTGTCAAACAGAGCATCAACAGCTTCTTGCAGCATACGCTTTTCATTGCGGACGATGATGTCCGGCGCACGCAGTTCAATCAGACGCTTCAAACGGTTGTTACGGTTGATCACTCGGCGATACAGATCGTTGAGATCTGACGTTGCGAAACGACCACCATCCAGCGGCACCAGCGGGCGCAGCTCTGGCGGGATCACAGGGATCACTTCCAAAATCATCCATTCAGGGCGGTTGCCTGAATCGATGAAGCTTTCAACGACCTTCAAACGCTTGATGATTTTCTTGGGCTTCAGCGTCGACTTAGTCGTCGCCAAATCTTCCATAAGATCATCGCGCTCTTGCTCAAGATCGAGATCCATCAGCATGATCTTGACCGCTTCAGCACCGATCCCGGCACTGAAAGCATCTTCGCCATATTCGTCTTGCGCTTCGAGCAATTCGTCTTCGGTCAGCAGCTGGAACTTTTCCATCGGCGTGAGACCTGGCTCAACCACGATGTAGCTTTCGAAATACAGCACACGCTCAAGCTGCTTGAGCTGCATGTCGAGCAGCAAACCGATGCGCGATGGCAGCGATTTCAGGAACCAGATATGCGCAACTGGTGCGGCCAGTTCGATGTGGCCCATGCGTTCACGACGCACCTTGGTTACGGTAACTTCAACGCCGCACTTTTCGCAGACGACGCCTTTGTACTTCATCCGCTTGTACTTGCCGCAAAGGCATTCGTAATCCTTTACCGGACCAAAGATGCGGGCACAGAACAGACCATCACGTTCTGGTTTGAACGTGCGATAGTTGATCGTTTCCGGCTTCTTGATTTCGCCGAAGGACCAGCTGCGGATACGCTCTGGAGAAGCGATACCGATCTGGATCTGGTCAAAGGTTTCCGGCTTGGCCAGCTGGTTGGTGAATTTGGTAAGTTCGTTCATTTTTCACATTCCCATACGGGTGATTTCTTAAGGGCGGTTGGAGGCGGGGACGGTTGGTCCCGCGCCCTTATTCCGCCGCTATCTGGCTGAAATCGTCGTCGCCCTCTTCGCCGTCAGACAGCGATTTGAGTTCGACATTCATGCCCAGCGAGCGCATTTCCTTGACGAGCACGTTGAAGCTTTCCGGAATGCCAGCTTCGAAGGTATCGTCACCCTTGACGATTGCTTCGTAAACCTTGGTCCGGCCAACCACATCGTCCGATTTGACGGTGAGCATTTCCTGCAAGGTGTAAGCAGCGCCGTAAGCCTGCAGTGCCCACACTTCCATCTCACCAAAACGCTGTCCGCCGAACTGCGCCTTACCACCCAGCGGCTGCTGGGTAACAAGCGAGTATGGTCCGATCGAACGCGCGTGGATTTTGTCATCAACCAAGTGGTGCAGTTTCAGCATATAGATAATGCCGACAGTAACCTTGCGGTCAAAGGCATCACCTGTACGCCCATCAAACAAGATGGATTGGCCCGAGCTGTGCAATCCTGCCCGCTCCAGTTCAACCGTAACATCGCCTTCACGCGCACCATCAAACACTGGCGTACCCATTGGCACACCTGACTTCAGATTGGTCGCCAGTTCGACAACTTCTTCGGTTGAGCGATTGTCAATTGCAGCGTGATATTGCTCGCCATAAGTTTCCTTCAGGCGATCAACAACAGCAGCTGGTGGCTGCGCTTTTGCAAAATCATCTGCAGCGTTTGGATTGCCCCGCTTCCATTCTTCAAGCGCATCACCGATCTGGTGGCCCAAATTTCGGGCAGCCATACCAAGGTGCGTTTCAAAGATTTGCCCCACGTTCATACGTGACGGCACACCCAATGGGTTCAGCACGATATCAACCGGCGTACCGTCTTCCAGGAACGGCATGTCTTCGGCTGGCAGGATGCGAGAGATCACACCCTTATTGCCGTGACGACCGGCCATCTTATCGCCCGGCTGCAGCTTACGCTTCACCGCAACGAAGACCTTGACCATCTTCAGAACGCCTGGTGCCAATTCGTCACCACGCTCTAGCTTTTCCTTACGATCTTCGAACTTGGCGTCGATAATGGCGACAGCTTCGTCATATTGTGACTTAACCGCTTCCAATTGGGTTTGACGCTTGTCATCGGCAACCGCGAATTTGAACCATTCGTGACGCTCAACATTGTCCAAAATATCGCTGTCGATCACGGCGCCCTTCTTCACACCTTTGGGTGCTGCAGAGGCGGTCTGACCAACCAACATATCGCGCAGACGGTTGTAGGTTGCACGGTTGAGGATCGCGCGTTCGTCCTGGCTGTCCTTGCGCAGACGCTCGATCTCTTCGTTCTGGATCGCACGGGTACGGTCATCAATTTCGATACCGTGACGGTTGAACACCCGCACTTCGACGACTGTACCAGCAACACCGGGCGGCAGGCGCAGCGAGGTATCGCGCACGTCCGAAGCCTTCTCGCCGAAGATGGCCCGCAGAAGTTTTTCTTCCGGGGTCATCGGGCTTTCGCCCTTTGGCGTGATCTTACCGACCAGAATATCGCCCGGATGCACTTCTGCACCGATATAGACGATGCCCGCTTCGTCGAGGCTACGCAGCGCTTCCTCGCCGACATTGGGAATGTCACGGGTGATGTCTTCTGGGCCCAGCTTGGTATCGCGCGCCATGACTTCAAATTCATCGATATGGATCGATGTGAAGACGTCATCCTTCACGATGCGTTCTGAGATGAGGATACTATCCTCATAGTTATAACCATTCCAAGGCATGAAGGCGACGAGGCTGTTCTTGCCCAGTGCCAGCTCACCCAAATCGGTTGATGGACCGTCCGCGATAATATCGCCCGGCTCAATCACATCGTTCACCTTCACCAGCGGACGCTGGTTGATGCAGGTGTTCTGGTTGGAACGCTGGAACTTCTGCAACGAGTAAATGTCCACACCGGACTGGCCGGGTTCAACATCGCCTTGCGCACGGATAACGATACGCGTCGCATCAACTTGATCGACGATACCACCGCGTGTCGCAGTGATCGCAGCGCCAGAATCGCGCGCTACGGTTTCTTCCATACCGGTTCCGACAAACGGTGCTTCGGCTTTCACCAATGGCACAGCCTGACGTTGCATGTTGGAACCCATCAATGCGCGGTTGGCGTCATCGTTTTCCAGGAACGGAATAAGCGATGCAGCAACCGACACCAGCTGTTTGGGCGAAACGTCCATCAGCGTGATCTGTTCGCGCGGAGCCATGAAATAATCGCCGTTCTGACGGGCTGAAACCAGCTCTTCAACAAAGCTGCCATCATCGGTCAGCTCTGCCGATGCCTGCGCAACGGTGTGCTTTTGTTCTTCCATGGCCGATAGATAAACAACTTCGCTCGAAACCTTGCCGTCCTTGATTGTGCGGTAAGGCGTTTCGATAAAGCCGTATTTGTTGACCCGGCTGAACGATGCCAGCGAGTTGATCAGGCCGATGTTCGGGCCTTCAGGCGTTTCAATCGGACAGATCCGGCCATAGTGGGTCGGGTGAACGTCGCGGACTTCAAAGCCAGCGCGCTCACGCGTCAGACCACCTGGTCCAAGCGCCGACACGCGGCGTTTGTGGGTCACTTCTGACAGCGGGTTGGTTTGGTCCATAAATTGCGACAGCTGCGAAGAGCCGAAGAATTCACGAACAGCAGCAACAGCAGGTTTCGCGTTGATCAGATCGTTAGGCATTACTGTCGATACATCGACGCTGCTCATACGCTCTTTAACAGCACGCTCCATCCGCAGCAGACCAACGCGGTACTGATTTTCCAACAGCTCGCCGACTGAACGCACACGGCGGTTGCCGAGGTTGTCGATATCGTCAACGTCGCCCTTGCCGTCCTTCAGATCGACCAGTTCCTTGACCACGGCCAGGATGTCTTCCTTGCGCAGCGTTGTCACTGTGTCTTCTGCGTCCAGTTCAAGACGCATGTTCAGTTTCACACGGCCAACCGCGGAAAGGTCATAGCGTTCTCCATCGAAGAACAAGCCTTCGAACAGAGCTTCTGCTGTTTCCTTGGTTGGTGGTTCGCCCGGACGCATGACCTTGTAGATCGCCTCAAGACCCTCATCACGATTTTCGGCCTTGTCGACCGCCAATGTGTTGCGGATCCAAGGTCCGGTGTTGATTTCATCAATGTCGAGCAGTTCGATGCTGTCGATACCGGCGGCATCCAGCGTCTCGATGTGCTCAATGGTGATCTCGTCACCGGCTTCTACATAAATGCGACCGGTTTTCTCGTCGATCATATCGCGCGATGCATAGCGACTGACGATTTCCTCGGTCGGCAGCAGCAATTGGGTCAGGCCATCCTTGGCAGCCTTGGTAGCTGCACGAGGCGAAATCTTCTGATTTGCAGCAAAGATTTCTTCGCCCGTCTTGGCGTCCACCAAAGCGAATGAAGGCTTCTGTCCGCGCCAAGCTTCGGCATCGAACGGAATTTTCCAGCCATCGCCAGCTTTGCCCGTCGCACGCTTCCATACGATCTGGTCATAGAACAGGTGGAGGATTTCCTCGCTATCCATACCCAGCGCATAAAGAAGCGAGGTGACCGGCAGCTTACGCTTACGATCGATACGAACATTGACGATGTCCTTGGCGTCGAATTCAAAATCCAACCACGAACCACGGTAAGGAATGACGCGAGCAGCAAACAGCAGCTTGCCCGAAGAGTGGGTTTTACCGCGGTCATGGTCAAACAGAACACCGGGCGAACGGTGCATTTGCGACACGATAACGCGCTCTGTGCCATTGATGATGAATGTGCCGTTCTCTGTCATGAGCGGCATGTCGCCCATGTAAACGTCTTGCTCTTTAATATCGAGCACCGAACGGGTTTCGGTTTCTTGGTCGACTTCGAACACGATCAAACGCAGCGTCACCTTCATCGGTGCCGCATAAGTGATCCCGCGCTGCTTACACTCGGTGGTGTCGTGCTTTGGCTCTTCGAGTTCGTAATGCACGAAATCGAGTTCAGCGGTTCCGGCAAAATCGCGGACCGGGAAAACCGACCGCAGCGTCTTTTCCAGACCCGAAACGTAATCGATTTCCTTGTTCGAACGCAGGAACTGTTCATAGCTCTCACGTTGAACTTCGATCAGGTTTGGCATCTGAACGACTTCATGGATGTCGCCAAAAATTTTGCGGATGCGCTTCTTAGCTGTGCCCGAAACCTTCGAGCCTGCCTTTGCCTTAGTCGCCATAGGAGGGGTGTTGCCTCTTGATTTGGTGCCGGATGTGCCGGCGGATTAATGTGCCACGCGCGGTTCGTGGCCCATATTCGACGCGAAAAGGCCGCGTGCAGGCACACCCAATGGGATGCCGCAAGCAGCTGTAAAAACGTCGCGATATGGAAACGCTGCTTCCATCCTATGACCAATCCCCGCGCATGAATCGGTCTTGCTCGAAGCCAGCGGTTGACGCTCATTTAGGAAAGCTCACCCCAACTGTCAACGCGCACGCCCCTTCTATAGCGCCCACGATGAAGCCGACTGCGACTTATGGACTGCCAACATCTGACCAGCCGAGCGATCTTAGGCAGCACGAAGACACGAGAAACGATAAGGCATATATTGTTTTTCGATAATATCGATTGACAATAAAGCGAATCGCTCATAGTTAGGCATTATTGAATATCAATATGACCCATCAAGGAGATCGATAAATGACACGTTTACTTCCCAATACTCTCGCCGCTTTCGCCGCTGTTATGATTGTGGCTGTTTCCATGAATGCCGTGGTGACCGTTCCGCCAGCGCAGATGACCACCTCTGCCCTGCCCGAACTGGCCTGATTTGTTTTCAAGAAAGGTTCTGACCCATGTCTCTCAAACCCAAAGACCCTTTGCTCGTCGCCGGAAAGGTGATGACCACAATTTTGATGGCTTTGACCGGTCTGGTTACGGTAATCCTTATCGGCGTTATTCCGGTATTGCTGTTCAACCAGGCTGACTTCGCGGCCGCTGTGGCCGAAGCTGGCGGCGACAATGTTCGCATGGCTTTGGCGGGCGCCATTGTGCTGCTGGCAATCGCTGCCGCAGTGACAGCCGCCGCGTTTCACTTTTTCCAATTGCTGGGCCGGATTATCGGTACAGTAAGCGAAGAAGATCCGTTTACCAGCGACAACGCCCAGCGGTTGGGCCGGATGGGCTGGATCGCACTGGCGTTCCAAATCGCATCATTCCCGATCGCGGCATTGGTGGTTTATCTTGGCGAATTTGTTCCATCAGAGAATCTGACCGTCGATTACGACTTTTCATTGACCGGATTGCTGCTCGCAATTGTTCTGTTCATTCTTGCGCGGATTTTCCGCCATGGCGCAGCAATGCGCGATGATTTGGAAGGGACCGTGTAATGCCTGCTGAAGATGAAGGAGCAACAATCATGGTCAAACTCGATGACCTGCTACACGACCGCCGCATGACGTTGACCGAACTGGC
>Ga0209121_10001652_pt1 | contig 23355 bp, 20 predicted proteins | sample Cruoilmetagenom3_FD_187292 | JGI IMG/M metagenome (GOLD analysis project Ga0209121, IMG submission 187292) | Oil polluted marine microbial communities from Coal Oil Point, Santa Barbara, California, USA - Sample 3 (SPAdes) (version 2) | ecosystem: Environmental > Aquatic > Marine > Oil seeps ... | reverse complement strand
CCGCCAGCAGCTCTTCCATGAACACGGAAAACAGCTGCGCGCGCCCATCGACCCCGGCTTTCGAATAAACCGAGGTGCATTGTGCGCGCACCGTGCCGGGTGCGGTGCCGCGTAAGGAGGCGATGGTGTCGTTGTCGATGCCCTTCAGCACCATCAGCGCCACGTCGCGCTCCGCCGGGGTGAGGCCCCATTCGGTGAAAAAGACGTCGATCACCTCGGCCATCTCGCCCTGGGCGGCGCGCATCGAGCGGTCGAGGGTGGCGAGGCGGGTCATCACCCGTCTCAGTTCGACCATCAGGAAGATGACACCGCCCCCGAGCGCGCCCGTGGCCACCAGTTCGAGCCACATGTGGATATCGTCGAGCTTGCCGTCATGGATGAGGTCGGCCACGACGTCGGCGAGGAAGAACACCGCCGTGACCGCCTGAAGCACGATCACGGCGGCGAGCAGGAAGGCGCGCCGCTCGTCGGTTTTCGAACCCATCTTCGGCGCCGTCATTCGGCCTCCTCGCCGGCGGCCACAGACTTGCGCCCATCGACCATCCCGCGCACCAGGTTGACCCGGGTCACGAGGCTGTCGACGACGACACCCGCGAGGTGCAGGCCGACCGACATCATCAGCCAGACGAACAGCCCCTCATGCAGCTCCTCGACCCACTCCATCCCGAAATATGCGCGGGCCCCCATCATGTAGCCTGTCACTCCCATGCCGATCAGTGTGGCCCACAGGTTGTAGACCATCAAGGCGCCCGCGGGATTGTGCGACAAATGCACCTTGCGGCGCCCGCGGATCAATCCGGAAATGTGCCGCAGGGCCGCGACCGGGTTGGGGGGGAAAGCCGAAAACCGGGCGTGATGGGTGCCGATCACGCCCCAGACGAGCCGCGTTGCGACCAGACCGACCGCGATGTAGCCGATAAGCTCATGGGCAGAGCTTTCCTCCTCGATGACAGTGGCATTCAGCAGCACAGCACCGGCGACGCCCCAATGGACGAGGCGCACCAGCGGGTCCCAGACCAGGATGCTGCGGCGGTCGGCCGGGGCCGGCGCATCCGCGCCACCCCCGGTCTCGGTGATCGCCTCACGCCTCATCGGAGATCCTTGTCACTTCGCCGGTGGTCGGGTCGGCGTAGATCTCGGCCATCGTGTCGCCCATCATGGCGTAGGCTTCGATCATACCGTCCTCGGCGTCGAGCTTGCGCACTTCCCAGCCCATTTCCGTGAGGGCGGCGGTGATAGCCTGTTCGGTGGTGCCGAGCCGGGTGCCGATCGCGAGTTCGGCGGCGAAGGCCGGGGCGGTGGTGAGCGCGAGGGCGGTCGCAATCAGAAGTTTGCGCATGTGTTCTCCGTTCGGGTGTGTCTTGCAGTGTCGGGTGTGCCGTCGTCAGGTCCGACAACTCACCCGCCGGTGACCGAGACATCGCCGTCCTGCGCCCGCCGCGCCATTGACCGGCGGTTTATCGCGGCGCGCCTAAGCGCGGGCTTAGCGCGGCATCGCCGGGGTTTGCCGCAGACCGGCGCCCCCGCCCGCGCAGAATGGTTTTTTTGCAAATACATGCGGGCGCACGCCCGCGCGGAGCGGCGCTGGCGGCGCAGGCTGGGCGCAACGCCGGGGCCGGGCAACGCGGGGGTCGGATCGCGCGGGGGCCGGATCGCGCGGGGAGGGATGGCTGTGACGCATTGTGCACCGCGGTGGCACGGCCCGCCCTGCCCCGTTCTCGCTGTGTCACATCGCATCGGCGCGACGGGCGGACGGGTGGGGTTCACCCCCGCTGGAGCTTCACCGCCTCGGTCCGGGCCAGGCGCACCATGTGGGCGACATAGGGTTTGACCGCGTCCTCTTCGCGCACGGCCGCGTACATCCGCTTGGTGAGCCCCGCTTCGGTGATCGGCTTCACCACGTAGTCGGGGCGGGCATGAAGATCGCGCAGCACCCAGTCGGGCAGCACCGCCACACCGCGCCCGGCAGCGACCAGCATCAAGATCACCTCGGTGAGTTCAACGCTGCGCATATGGCGGGGTTCGACCCGGGCCGGCGTGAGCAGCCCGGTGAAGACATCGAGCTTGGCGCGCGCCACCGGGTAGTGCAACAGGGTTTCCTCAACGAAGTCTTCCGCCCCGATCCAGTCCCTTTGCGCGAGCGGATGGCCGCGCGCGCAGATGAACATCGGCTGGTAGTCGAACAGCGGCTGGAACGTGGTGCCGGGCAGCTCCACCGGGTCGGAGGAGACGACGAAATCGACCTCCTCGCGCCTCAGCGCCTCGATCGCATCGAAGGCCAGGCGCATGCGGATATCGACATCCACGTCCGGCCAGGCGGCACGGAACTGTTCGAGCACCGGGAACAGCCAGTCGAAACAGGCGTGGCATTCGATGGCGATGTGCAACCGGCCCGACCGGCCGGATTTGAGGCTGCGAAACTCCTCCTCGACTGCGGCGACCTCCGGCAACACCCGTTCGGCGAGGCGCAGCAGCCTGAGACCGGCGGGCGAGAGCTTCATCGGCTTGGTGCGGCGGTGGAACAGCACCATACCCACCTGCTCCTCCAACGCTTTTACCTGATGTGACAGCGCGGACTGGGTGATGTGCAGGATGTCGGCGGCGCGTGCGAGCCCGCCGGCCTCGTGAATGGCGCGGATGGTGCGCAGATGCCGGAATTCGATATACATGAGGCGCCTTCATGATCTTTGTGAGAAGTATGAATTTGTCTCACGTGCACTGTGCGGATACAAGAGGTCAAATCCAAAAGCGAGTGACGCCCATGTCTTCCCTCAAGTCGGCCCCCCGCCTGTCTTTCGAATTCTTCCCACCCAACGACATCGCCGGCGCCTTCCGGCTGTCGGACACGGTGCGCGCGCTTGCGCCGCTCGATCCCAGCTTTGTCTCAGTGACCTACGGCGCGGGCGGCACCACCCGCACACTCACCCATGACGCGGTGACAACGATCGGCAGCCGCTACGGGCTCAACGTGGCGGCGCATCTGACCTGCGTCGACGCGAGCCGGGAAGAGACGCTGGCGATCGCCGAAAGCTACGCCGCGGCCGGTGTCACCGAGATCGTGGCGCTCCGGGGCGATCCGCCGAAGGGCCAGGGCGGTTTCTGCGCGCACCCGCAAGGCTTCAAGGACACGGTCGAGCTGATCGAGGCTCTGGCGGGGATGGGCAAGTTCAACATCCGGGTCGGCGCCTATCCCGACCCGCATCCGGAAGCGGCGGGTCCCGGGGCGGATGTCGACTGGCTGAAGCGCAAGATCGACGCCGGCGCCACCTCTGCGATCACCCAGTTCTTCTTCGAGCCGGAGACCTATTTCCGGTTCCGCGACGCCTGCGAAAAGGCGGGGATCGACGCGCCCATCATCCCGGGCATCCTGCCGATCGAACGCTGGGCCGGGGTGAAGAAATTCGCCACCCGCTGCGGCGCACGCGTGCCCGGCTGGATCGACGAGGCCTTCGACAAGGCCACGCGCGACGGGCGCGAAGACCTGCTCTCGGTCGCGCTCGCCACCGAGCTTTGCGCCGATCTCATCGATGGCGGGGTCGAAGACCTGCATTTCTACACGATGAACAAACCTGCGTTGACCCAGGACATCGCGCGCGCGCTTGGGGTCACCCCGCGGGTGGAGCTGCGCGACGTCGCCTGATTGCGCCGGGCTGGACCGTCCAGCCGCGCGCCCGGCTGACATCCGGGGCGTTTGCAGCGCCGGGGTTTCGCGCCGGCGCACGTCGGAGCGGCGTGGGGCCCGTTAAGATAATTTGAGGCCAGAGACGATACCGGCGCGGCCCCACGGCAGAGCCGGTGCCGAAAACGTGGAAGCCTGTCAGGTGTCCGGCTGATCGAGCTCCCACCCATTAAGCATGAAGGGGCCGGCGTTCTGCGCGCCCGGCACGGAGGCGAAACAGGCGTTGCCGCCTGTGTTGTCGGTGTCGGTTCCGAGCCAGGCACAGTCGCAGCCCCGGGCCCGGGCGGCCTCGACGAGACGGGCGACGAGCGCGCGGCCAACACCCTTGCGCCGAAAGCGCTCCAGCACCTCGACCTCGTTGATGAAGAGCTGCGGCGCCTTGTCGGGATGGAGCAGGAGGCTCGCAGAGGCAAACCCGACGGGCTGACCCGCCGCCGCGGCAAACCACAGCAGGTGGTTCGGATCGTCGAGAAATGCCTTGAGGCTGTCGGGGCGGAGCGGATTGTCGAACAGCGCATCGGCCCCGTCCGTGAGCGCCGCCGCGGTCTCGGCGGTCAATTCGACAAAGCGGATGTCCGGTGCTGCCATGATAAACCTCCCGGTCGCCGACTGTAATGTGGCCCGCAGTCCGGCCAAGCTCTGCGGTCCGCTTCCCCCTGGCGAAACGCGCGAGGGGCGCACGGGGGGCACGGGGGGCGAAGCCCCCCGCCCCGCCCGCCGCAGGCGGGGGGCGAAGCCCCCAATCTCCCGCCGCCGAAGGCGCAGAGCATGCCCTTTCACCTTCCCCTCCCGCGCCTGCTCGCCTATACACCCTGCGACCCATTCGAGACACCATCACCGGAGCCCCCGCCATGGCCATGGAAAAGACCTTCGACGCCGCCGCCGCCGAGCCGCGGATTTCGAAAAAATGGGACGCGGCACACGCGTTCCGCGCGGGCGCCAATGCCAAGCCCGGGGCCGAGAGCTTCACGGTGATGATCCCGCCACCGAACGTCACCGGCGCATTGCACGTTGGCCACGCCTTCAACAACACGCTCCAGGACATTCTCGTCCGTTGGCACCGGATGCGCGGGTTCGACACGCTGTGGCAGCCGGGGCAGGACCATGCCGGCATCGCAACCCAGCTCCAGGTCGAAAAGATGCTGGCCAACACCCAGCAGCCGTCGCGGCGCGAGCTCGGGCGCGAGGCGTTTCTCGCCAAGGTCTGGGAGTGGAAGGCCGAGTACGGCGGCACCATCGTCGAACAGCTCAAGCGCCTCGGCGCGTCGTGCGATTGGGACCGCAATGCCTTCACCATGGCCGGCGCGCCGGGCGATCCGCGCAAAGGCCACGAGAACAGCCCGAACTTCCACGACGCTGTCATCAAGGTCTTCATCGAGATGTACCAAAAGGGCCTGATCTATCGCGGCAAGCGGCTGGTCAACTGGGACCCGCATTTCGAGACCGCGATCTCCGACCTCGAAGTGGAGAACATCGAGGTCCAGGGCCACATGTGGCACTTCAAATACCCGCTCGCGGGTGGCGAGACCTACACCTATGTCGAGAAGGACGAGGACGGCACAGTCGTGTTCGAAGAGGAGCGCGACTACATCTCCATCGCCACCACGCGGCCGGAGACCATGCTTGGCGACGGCGCGGTGGCGGTCCACCCGTCCGACGAACGCTACGCGCAGATCGTCGGCAAGCTTTGCCAAATCCCGGTGGGGCCGAAAGAGCACCGCCGGTTCATCCCGATCATCACCGACGACTACCCCGACCCCGCCTTCGGCTCGGGCGCGGTGAAGATCACCGGCGCGCATGATTTCAACGACTACGCGGTGGCCTCACGAAACCACATCCCGATGTATCGCCTCATGGACACCGGCGGCAACATGCGCGACGACGGGCTGCCCTACGGGATATGCGCCAACCGCGCGCAGGAGATCGCTGCGGGCGCCGCCTTCACCGGGGCGGAAGTCGACACGCTCAACCTGGTGCCCGACGATCTGCGCGGGCTCGACCGGTTCGAGGCGCGGGCGCGGGTGGTCGAACAGATTACCGCCGAAGGGCTCGCGGTGACCCACAGGGTCACCAAGGTCGATCCCGAGACCGGCGAAGAACGCCAGGTCGATGAGCCTTTCGTCGAAGCGAAGCCGATCATGCAGCCGTTCGGCGATCGCTCAAAAGTTGTCGTCGAGCCGATGCTGACCGACCAGTGGTTCGTCGATGCCGAGAAGGTCGTGGGGCCCGCGCTCGACGCGGTGCGCGACGGGCGCACCAAGATCATCCCCGAAGCGGGCGAGAAGACCTATTACCACTGGCTCGAGAACATCGAGCCCTGGTGCATTTCGCGCCAGCTCTGGTGGGGCCACCAGATCCCGGTCTGGTACGGGCTCGACCTCGGCACCGACAAGCGGATCGACAAGGGTGGCGAGATCGACCATCTCGACATGATGCGCCTCTTGATCGACGGGATCGTCCACATGGGCGAGGTTCATCATTGCGGGGCCACCTTCGACGAGGTGAAGGACCGCTTCCTCGACGACAATGCCGACACGCCCACCGCCATTGCCCATGCGCGGGTTGTCGAAGTGGCCGACAAGAGGGCGGCCGAGGAGACGCTGGCCGAAACCCTGGCGCAATATGTGATCGACCAGGACCCGACGAAGCTCGTCTATCCCGTCTGGCGCGATCCGGACGTGCTCGACACCTGGTTCTCGTCCGGCCTCTGGCCGATCGGCACGCTGGGCTGGCCGGACCAGACCGAAGAGATCGAGAAATACTTCCCCACCGATGTGCTCATCACCGGGTTCGACATCCTGTTCTTCTGGGTGGCGCGGATGATGATGATGCAGCTCGCCGTGGTCGGCGACATCCCCTTCCACACCGTCTATCTGCACCAGCTGGTGCGCGACGAGAAGGGCAAGAAGATGTCGAAGACCACCGGCAACGTCATCGACCCGCTGGAGATCATCGACGCCTACGGCGCCGACGCGCTGCGCTTCACCAACGCGTCGATGGCGGCGATCGGCGGCGTGCTGAAGCTCTCGGAAGAGCGGATCAAGGGCTATCGCAACTTCGGCACCAAGCTGTGGAACGCCGCGCGCTTTGCCGAGATGAACGATTGCCGGCCGGTCGCGGGCTTCGACCCCGCGCGCGTCGAGGCGACGGTCAACAAGTGGATCGTCGGCGAGACCGGCCGGGTGCGCGAAACGGTCGACGCCGCCCTCGCCGCCTACCGGTTCAACGACGCCGCGCATGCGCTTTACGCCTTCACCTGGGGCAAGGTCTGCGACTGGTATGTCGAGTTCTCGAAACCGTTGCTCGGCTCCGAGGACGACGCCGTCGTGACTGAGACCCGCGCCACCATGGCCTGGGTGATCGACCAGTGCCTCATCCTGCTGCACCCGTTCATGCCGTTCATCACCGAAGAGCTCTGGGGCGAAATCGGATCCGAATCCGGGGCGCACGACGGGCTCCTGGTTCATGCCGAATGGCCGGGCTACGGGGCCGAGCTGATCGACGCGGGCGCGGACCGCGAGATCAATTGGGTGATAAGGCTGATCGAGGAAACCCGCTCGGCGCGCGCCCAGATGCATGTGCCGGCGGGCCTGAAGATCCCGATGATCCGGCTCGAAAGCGACGATGCCGGCCGGGCCGCCTGGGAGACCAATGCCGCGCTCATCAAGCGCATGGCGAGGGTGGACTCTCTGACCGACCTGGCAAAGCTGCCGAAAGGCTGCGTAACCATCCCGGTCGAAGGCGCCACATTCGCGCTGCCGCTGGCCGAGATCATCGACGTTGGCGAGGAGAAGGCGCGGCTGCAAAAGGCGCTGGGCAAGCTCGAGAAGGAGATTGCCGGGCTGAACGGGCGGCTGAAGAACCCGAAGTTCGCCGAGAACGCGCCGGATGAGGTCGTGGCGGAAGCCAAAGGCAACCTCGCCGCCCGCGAGGAGGAAGCCAGCAAGCTGCGCGATGCGCTCGCGCGGCTCGCCGAGATCGGCTGAGACCCCACCAGGTCGGCCGGGCGGGGCAAAGGCGTTTCGAAACGCCTTTTCAAATCCCTTGCAAGGGATTTGGCCCGGCCCGACCGCTTCGCCCGGGCGACGTGCAGTTAGCGCTAAATGCAAGAGTATCAATATCTTGACCCCCTGTCCGAGTTCGCCCACCCCTTCGCCCACGCCTTCGCCCACCCCTTCACCCACGCCTTCGCCCCTGCATCGCGCAGCCCCCGATGCACCCCGCACCTGTTCCCGCCACAGTCTGCGGGAATCGGCCGACTGCTTGACCTCGCTCATGGAATCTCGCCCTCCGCCCCCCATATAACCCGGATCGAAGGAGATCCGCAGATGGACATAAACCTGGCCCGGCTTGCCGAACGCCGGATGCTTGCCGCCCAGGCCGAGGGGAAGCTTTCCAACCTGCCCGGCGAAGGTGAACCGCTGCCGGAACACCCCGAGGAAGCCTATATCGACCCGCTCGAAGCCGTCGGTTTCCGGATCATGCACGAAGCGGGTTTCGTGCCGCAGGAATTGCAGCTTGCGCGCCAGCTCGAAGAGGCGAAAGCCGCCTATGCGGCGACGTACAACGCGCAGGAACGCGCTGAATGGATGGCGCGGATCGCCGATCTCGAGATGCGGCGCAACGTGGCCCGCGAAACGCGCCTTCATTTCATGCATCACACCTGAGGTCCGGACTGGCCGCGCCCGCCCGACCGGACCCCCGTCCGCTCCCCGTCCGCTCCCCGTCCGCACCCCGCCGCACCGCGACCTCATCCCGGGATCGCCACGGCCCCCGGGTGATCGCCCGCGCAAAGTCGCCCGTCGTCCGGCGCCGGGCCTTGTCCGCGCCCCGGGCATCGGCCATCTTCGGTCCATGAAACCCGGACCGCGTTACACCCCGCTCGTCGAAAGCCTTCCCGCAACCGTGCCGTTCGTCGGCCCGGAAGCACAAGAGCGCTCGCGCGGCCGGCCGTTCAAGGCCCGGCTCGGCGCCAACGAAAACGTCTTCGGCCCCTCGCCGCGTGCGGTTGCCGCGATGGAAGCTGCGGCGCGCGAGGTCTGGATGTACGGCGATTCCGCGAGCCACGCGTTGCGCGCGGCATTGGCGGGGGAGCTTGGTGTCCCGCCCGGCAATATCCTTGTCGGCGAAGGCATCGACGGGCTGCTCGGATCCCTGGTCCGGCTGACCGTGGGGCCGGGCGACCCGGTCGTCACCTCGGCGGGCGCCTACCCGACCTTCACCTACCATGTCGCGGGCTATGGCGGGTCGGTGGTCAGCGTGCCCTACCGCGACGACCACGAAAACCCCGCGGCGCTGATCGCAGCGGCCGCCGAGACCGGCGCGAAGCTCGTCTACATTGCCAACCCCGACAACCCGATGGGCACCTGGCACGGGCCCGCGCAGATCCGGGCGATGATCGAGGCGGTGCCGGACGGCACGCTCCTGGTGCTGGACGAGGCCTATATCGAGTTCGCGCCGCGGGGCACCGCGCCCACGATCGACCCGGAGGATCCGCGGGTGATCCGTCTGCGCACCTTCTCGAAAGCCTACGGCATGGCCGGCGCCCGGGTGGGCTATGCCATCGGCGCGGCGCCGCTGATCGCGGCATTCGACAAGGTGCGCAACCATTTCGGCATGTCCCGGATCGGCCAGGCGGGCGCCCTCGCGGCGCTGGGTGACGCCGACCATCTGTCGGAAGTTCAAGCGGCGGTGAGTGTGGCGCGCGGGCGGATCGCAGAGACCGCCGCGGCGAACGGGCTCACCACGCTGCCGTCGGCGGCCAATTTCGTGGCCATCGACTGCGGCAGGGACGGCGCGTTTTCCACCCGTGTACTGGAGGAACTGGGCGCGCTGGACGTCTTCGTGCGCAAGCCTTTCGTCGCCCCCGAGGACCGCTGCATCCGGGTCTCGGCGGGGACACCGGAGATGCTCGATCTGTTCGAACGCACGCTGCCATTGGCGCTTGCGGCAGCGCGGGGCGGCTAGCCCCCGGCACGGCCCCGTTACGCCTCGGCGACGACCTTTGCAGCCGCAGCCAGGGCGCCGTCCCCATGCGGAATGTCCAGCGCCACCAGCCCCGCCTCGATCACCCCGAGCGCACCCAGCATCATGTGGGCGTTGAGATGCCCCATGTGACCGAGCCGGAAGTACCCGTGCCAGGCCGGATCATCGGGCTCCGCCATGCCGAGGCCGATGCCGAGCGTCACCCCTGCCTTCTGCTCGACCCAGCGCCTGAGCCGGGTGCCGTCGTCGCCGCCGATCCTGAGGGCGGTGACCGCGTGGCTGCGGTAGGCCGGATCTTCGATGTTGATCTTCAGCGGCCCGCCCCGCCCCCAGGCCTCGAACGCGGCCCAGGCCGCGCGCGCGAGCTTTGCGTGGCGGGCCCAGACGACTTCGACACCGCCTTCCTCGGCGATCATGTCAAGCGCTGCGCGCAGGCCCAGGAGGTGGTGGGTGGGTGCGGTACCGCCGAAATACTCGTAGAAGGCCGAGGGGTTTGCGCGCGGGCTCCAGTCCCAATACCACGACGCGGTGTCGGATTTCGCGGCCGCCGCTTTGGCGTTGAAAAAAACGAACCCGAGGCCCGGCGGCGTCATCAGCCCCTTCTGGCTGGCGGCGACCATCACGTCGACGCCCCAGGCGTCCATCTCGAACGGATCGACGGCGAGCGAGGCGATGCAATCGACCGCCAGGAGTGCGGGATGGCCGACCGCGTCGATCACCGCGCGCAGGCCCGCGATGTCGTTGCGCACGCTGGTCGCGGTATCGACATGCACGGTCACGACCGCCTTGATGGCCCGGGCGCTGTCGGCCCTGAGCGCGGCCTCGACCCGGGCCAGGTCTATCGGCGCGCGGTTGCCGAAATCTATCGTCTCGACCTCGGCGCCGAGGCGGGCGAAGACCTCGCCCCACCCGGCGGCGAAACGGCCCGTGGAGAGCACCAGAACCTTGTCGCCCGACCGGATCATGTTGGAGGCGGCCGCCTCCCAGGCGCCGTGCCCGTTGCAGGTGTAGATCGCGAGGTTTGACTTGGTTCGGGCGACTGCCTGCAGATCCGGGATCAGCCCCGCGACCGTCTCGACCAGCGCGCCCTCGTAGATGTTGGGCGCGGGGATGTGCATGGCGTTCAGCACTCGGTCGGGCACGACCGAGGGACCGGGGATGGCAAGGTAGGGGCGACCGTGGGCAAGTGTCATGGGCAACTCATGGTTCGAATACCCCAGCGGTAGGGCGGGACGGCGGGAAGGTCAATCTGTGGGAAAGCCCATTCGGGCTTTCGCCCCCGCCTGCGGGGCGCGGTCGCTAGTCGCTAGTCGCGGTAGCCGCGCGCGAGATGGTGCGGATCGGCGCCCGTCAGGAAACGGACCTGGCGCCAGAGGTTGGCCGCACCCTGCCGGAGCCAGCCGTTGGCGCGGTAGCGTGCGGGGTCGGTCTCGGCGGTCGCAGCGAGCGGGCGGGGGCGCGGGAGGGTGCGCACGAGGGCGAGGTCTTCCATCAGAGGGATGTCGGGGTAGCCACCAGCGGCGGTGTAGTCGGCGCGCGAGACCAGCAGGCCCTGGTCGCCGAAGGGGAGCCCGAAGACACGGGCGCGCAGGTTGGCCCAGCCGGCGACAAGGCTGGCGCCGAAACCTTTCGCCCGGAACCGGAGCCGAAAAAACCCGGGGCGCCCGGCTTCGATCCCCTGTAGCACCGCGACCGGCCAGTCGGGGGCGAGCACGGTGTCGGCGTGCAGGACGAGGAGCCAGACGCCGTTCGTTGCCGCCACACCGCGGGCAAGCTGGCCACCGCGCCCGGGCGGCCCTTCGATCCAGATCGCGCCGGCGGCTTCGGCGATCTCGCGCGTGGCATCGTCAGAGCCGCCATCGGAGATCACCAGTTCGCGCAGGAGGCCGGCCTTCAGCCCTTCCCCGAGCGATGCCAGGCAGGGTCCGAGCGCTGCCTCGGCGTTCAATGTCGGGATCACCACGGAGACCGGCGCGCGCATCTTCTTTCCTCTCTGCTACAGGTCTATATAGCGGGAGAACGACAGGAGAGAAATCCATGGGCGAAACACATGCAGGCCGCACGATCTTGCGGATCACCGGAGCCGATCGCGAGAGCTTCCTGCAAGGCCTGGTCACCAACGATGTGCGCGGCCTCGACACGATCAGCTACGGCGCGCTGCTGACCCCTCAGGGCAAGTTTATCGCCGACTTCTTTCTCGTGCCCGAGGCAGAAGCCATTCTGCTCGACGTCGCCGAGGATCTGAGCGCGGAATTGCTGAAAAAGTTGAATATGTACAAGTTGCGGGCCGAAGTAGCGATCGAAAAGTCGGATCTTTACGCGATTCGTGGAGTTACGTCTCCGGCGCCCGAGGGCGCGTGGGAGGATCCGCGGCACCCGGCTTTGGGGTGGCGGCTCTATTCCGCGACGCCCGGCGACGCCCCCTCGATCGACTGGGACATGATCCGCGTGACCCATGCGATCCCCGAGGTTGGTCGCGAACTCACGCCCGAGACCTACATCCTCGAAGCCGGATTTGAACGGCTGAACGGGGTCGACTTCCGCAAGGGCTGCTACGTGGGCCAGGAGGTCACCGCGCGGATGAAGCACAAGACCGAGCTGCGCAAGGGCTTCGTGGGCGTCACGCTCGACGGGCCAGCGCCCGCAGCAGGCGCAAAGGTGACCACCGAGGACGGCAAGGAAGTGGGCGAGTTGACCACGGTCGTGCCTGGCCGGGCCATCGCCTATTTGCGCTTCGACCGGGCCAAGGGGCCGCTCTTGGCCGGGAACACCCGGGTCATCCGGGACGCCTAGATGGACGCGCTCGGGGCCGCCTGTCTTGAGGTCTTCGGACATGCCCCCACGCGGGTGACACCGCTGCACGGCGGGGATCTGTCCGTGGTCATGCGGCTGCGCCTCGCCGACGGGATGGAGGTGGTCGCAAAACAGGGGCCGATGGTCGACCGCGAGGCCCGGATGCTTGCCGCCATTGCCGCCGCCGGAGTGCCGGCTCCGCGCGTGCTCGGGCAATCCGGCGAGGTGCTGTTTGTCGAAGCGCTTGACGAGGTGCGGGCCGGGCCGGGCCACTGGGCGCGGTTCGCAGATGACCTCGCCCGGCTCCACGCCACCACCGGCGGTGGATACGGGTGGGCAGAGGACTACGCTTTCGGTCCGGTGATGATCTACAATGCCGGCGCGCAAGACTGGCCCAGGTTCTGGGCCGAACGACGGCTTCTGCCGTTCGCCCCGCAGATGGAGCGGGGCCTCGCCGCGCGGGTCGAACGGCTCGCGGGCCGGTTAGGCGATCTCTTGCCCGCCGCGCCGGCCCCTGCCCTTCTGCATGGCGATCTGTGGTCCGGTAACCTGCTGGCGACAAGGAACGCGATCCACTTGATCGACCCGGCCTGCTACTTCGGCGACGGCGAGGTCGACCTGGCGATGCTGCATCTGTTCGGCGGACCGGGCCCGGGGTTTTTGCAAGGTTACGGTGCGCTCGCACCCGGGTGGGAACTGCGCCGGGCGGTCTACTCGCTGTTCCCCGCGCTCGTGCATCTGCGGCTGTTCGGCGCTGGATACCGGGCTATGGTCGAGCGGTTCCTGGACGCGACGGGCACCTGACGAGACAGCGCGCAGGCGGACCGTGGACCGTGGACCGTGGACCGGCGAAATCCCGCTTCCCCCGGATGCTGCCACCCGAATGGCACCGAGAGGCCACATTTCCGGCGCGTTTGCGGTGTTTCTGCGACTATGGACCGGAAACGGACACAATGGTTCGGGGGAACACGGCCAGGGCTTTCCCTCCGCTGGCGCCGGTGTTCCCCCGCTGTAGCCTGGGCAGTCCCTCCCGGGAGCCCTGCGTGGCAACGCCCGGATGCGGCCAGACAGCTTCGCCCGCGGCGCCCGGGCACCGCGCCCGGGACGGCGGCGTCAGGCGCGCTCGGAGTATTCCATCGTTTCGGTATTGACGACAATCGCCTCGTCCTGGCCGACGAACGGCGGGACCATGACTTTGACGCCGTTGTCGAGGACCGCCGGCTTGAACGAGTTGGCCGCGGTCTGGCCCTTCACCACCGGTTCGGTCTCGACCACTGTGCAGGTGACTTTCTGCGGCAAGGTCGCGTTCAACCCCTCGTGCTCGTAAAACTCGACGACGATGGTCATGCCGTCCTGGAGGAAGGGCCGGCGCTCGCCGAGGATCTCGGACGGAAGCTCGACCTGGTCGAAGGTCTCGGTGTCCATGAACACAAGCATGCCATCGCTCTCGTAGAGAAATTGCATGTCCTTCTGCTCGAGGCGGACGCGCTCGACCTTGTCGGCGGAGCGAAAACGTTCGTTGAGTTTGGAACCGTTTCGCAGGTTGCGGAGTTCCACCTGAGCAAAGGCGCCGCCCTTGCCGGGCTTGACATGGTCGACCTTAACGGCAGCCCAGAGGCCGTCGTTATGCTCCAGCACGTTGCCGGGTCTGATCTCGTTTCCGTTGATTTTGGGCATATGGCAAAACTATGGCGAAAGGTTGACGTTGATCTGACGGACCCTATATCTTGGCCCGTCACCCCTGGCAAGCAAACCATATATCGTCCTTTCCAGCGCGAAGCTATGCGCGAGAAGCATGGGTGGTATGCGTCGAGGGGGATACCGAATCGGTCGGGAAAGGCCATATTGGCCCCTACGCCTTGAAGCGCAAGAGCAAGAAGAAAAGAGGACGCCGAATGTTGGATACTGTGGACGTAACCGCGTTCAACAACGAACAGGGCAATCGCGCGCGCAAGCTGTTTGCTGCCGTGGTGCTTGCCGCACTCGACGACGCGATTGCCGACGACAAGAAATATGGCAACGGCCCTGAGCAAATTGCCCGCTGGGCGCGTTCGCGCGATGGCCGAGAGGTGCTGAGCTGCGCCGGGATCGACCCGAACGAGCGGGTTGTCACCGGGCTCATGGACTTCGTGGGCAAGGGCGTGCGAACCTCGGTTGCGCTGTCGCGCGAAGAGAGCGAACGCCGCCACGCGGCCGAAGCTGCCGCCGCCGAAGCCGCCTGATCTTCGTCAACCGCTCCGGCGGAATGAGGAAACGCGCCCCCCGGGGCGCGTTTTCCGTTTGTCGGGCGGGTGGGTGACGCAACGTCATGCACGCCGCTCTCGCGCCTGCCGACAGGCGAAAGCCCGTTGCCCGCGCCCGTTTTATCGTCTATCGACGATATACGAAATGATGGGTGACCGATGCAGGGTTCAGACATTGAGATCGCAGGCCTGGCCAAGGCGCTTGCCCACCCGGCCCGGCTGCGCATCCTCCGGCTGCTGCTGGCGACGCCAGGCTGCATCGGGGGCGACATCGTCGACGCCGTGGGGCTGGCGCAGTCGACGGTGTCCGAACACCTGCGGATCCTGAAGGCCGCCGGCCTCATCACCGGCGAGATCTCGGGCCCGCGCATCTGCTACGCGCTGACCCCCGACGCCCTCCATCCCCTCACCGCATTCATCGGCGCCCTGACACCTCCGCCCGGTGCGGCATGCTGTGTGCCGCAAGAAAAGGAAACCCCATGAGCCTGTTCGAACGTTGGCTGTCGCTCTGGGTTGGCCTGTGCATCTTGGCCGGGATCCTTCTTGGCAACCTCCTTGCCGGGGTGTTCGGCGCCCTCGCCGCGCTCGAATATGCCTCCGTCAACCTTGTCGTCGCGGTCCTGATCTGGGCGATGGTCTACCCGATGATGATCGCGATCGATTTCGGCTCGCTGCGGGACGTCGGGAGGCGCCCGAAGGGGCTTGTGATCACCCTTGTGGTCAACTGGCTGATCAAGCCGTTCACCATGGCAGCCCTCGGGGTTCTGTTCTTCAACCACCTGTTCGCCGGCTTCATCGACCCGACGAAAGCGCCCGAATACATCGCCGGGCTGATCCTGCTCGGGGCTGCGCCCTGCACGGCGATGGTGTTCGTCTGGTCGCAGCTCACAAAAGGCGACCCGAACTACACCCTGGTGCAGGTCTCGGTGAACGACCTCATCATGGTCGTGGCCTTCGCGCCGATCGTCGCCTTCCTGTTGGGGGTGACGTCGATCACGGTGCCTTGGGAGACGCTGATCCTGTCGGTGGTGCTCTACATCGTGATTCCCCTGATCGCCGGGGCGATCACGCGCCGGGCCCTGGTCGCGCGCGGGGGCGAAAGCGCGGTTGCGCAATTCACCGCGAAGATCAAACCGGCTTCGGTCATGGGCCTTCTGCTGACGGTGGTGCTGCTGTTCGGCTTCCAGGGGCAGATCATCCTGGCGCAACCTGTGTTGATCTTGCTGATTGCAGTGCCGATCCTGATCCAGTCCTACGGGATATTCGCGCTCGGGTATGCCTGGGCCTGGGCCTGGAAGGTGCCGCACAAGGTGGCTGCGCCCTGCGCGCTGATCGGCACCTCGAACTTCTTCGAACTGGCGGTTGCCGTCGCCATCGGGCTGTTCGGCCTGAACTCCGGGGCGGCGCTGGCAACGGTGGTGGGCGTGCTGGTGGAAGTGCCGGTGATGCTGTCACTTGTCGCCTTCGCCAACCGGACCCGGGCGCGGTTCCCCGCGTGAAAAGGGGCCGATGAGCCGGCATATGCGCGAAGGCGCGCCGGGGCCCGCGCCATTAGTCATCGAGTCTTGAGCCACGAATGCACCATCAAACGCTCTCTTGCACCACCCCCCGCATCCGGGCGATGACGGGCCCGGGACAGGCATTGAGGTGGCGATGGCACGGGCGATCATGATCCAGGGCGCAGGCTCCAACGTCGGCAAGTCGCTGCTCGTTGCGGGGCTTGCGCGCGCCGCACGCGCCCGCGGCTTGAAGGTCGCCCCGTTCAAACCTCAGAACATGTCGAACAACGCCGCCGTTACCGCCGACGGCGGCGAGATCGGCCGGGCCCAGGCGCTGCAGGCCCGCGCCGCCGGGCTTGCGCCCACGGTCGACATGAATCCGGTGCTCCTGAAACCCGAAACCGACACCGGCGCACAGGTGATCGTTCAGGGCAGCCGCTTCGCCACGCTCAAGGCGCGCGATTACGGCAAGGTCAAGGAGGCGCTGCTGCCGGCGGTGATGGAGAGCTTCCGGCGGCTCGCCCGGGACGTGGACCTCGTGCTGGTCGAGGGCGCGGGCAGCCCGGCCGAGATCAACCTGCGCGCGGGCGACATCGCCAACATGGGGTTTGCCGAGGCGGCGCAGGTGCCGGTGGTGCTGGTCGGCGACATTGATCGTGGCGGGGTGATCGCCCAGCTCGTCGGTACACATGCCGTCCTGCCCGCCGCCGACCGCGACCGGATCCGCGGCTTCATCGTCAACAAGTTCCGCGGCGACGTTTCGTTGTTCGCAGACGGCGAGCGGGAGATCGCGCAGCGCACCGGGTGGCACGCGCTTGGCGTGTTGCCGTGGTTTGGCGACGCCTGGCGGCTGCCGGCGGAAGACGTGATGGACCTGGTCGTGAAAGCGCCCGGGGCGGGTGTGAAAATTGCCGTGCCGCGGCTATCGCGCATTGCGAATTTCGACGACCTCGACCCCTTGTCGGCCGAGCCCGGCGTGGTCGTGGACATCGTGCAACCCGGCCGCGCGCTCCCGGGGGACGCCACACTCGTGCTGATCCCCGGCTCGAAATCCACCCGCGCCGATCTCGCCGATTTCCGCGCCAATGGCTGGGATGTCGATCTCGCCGCCCATGTGCGCCGCGGGGGGCACGTGCTCGGCATTTGTGGCGGTTACCAGATGCTGGGCCGCGAGATCGCGGATCCGGACGGGATCGAGGGTGCGCCCGGGACGGTACCGGGGCTGGGGTTGCTCGACGTGACCACGACCCTGGAACCCGCCAAGACCCTGGCCCTGACCGAGGCGCGCGACATCACGACGGGCGCCGCTGTGTCCGGCTACGAGATCCACCTAGGCCGGACCACGGGCGCCGATTGCGCGCGCGGCTGGCTGCGGCTCGCAGACGGGCGCAACGACGGGGCGGTGCGCGCTGACGGCCGGGTGATGGGCACCTATCTGCATGGGCTTTTCAACGCCGACGCCTTTCGCCGCGCGTTCGTCGAACGGCTCGGCGCGCCCGCCTCGGAGCTTGGCTACGACGACGGCGTGGACCGCACGCTCGACGCGCTCGCAGCGCAGTGCGCGGCGAATCTCGACCTCGACGCGCTGTTCGACCTGGCCGGACCGGTGTGAACCGCAGGGCTCGTCGCGCACCACTGCCGCCTGACGCGCCGCACCCTGCCCTTCACGACCGTCCCGGCGCTCCGGCGCTCCGGGGCAGCGGACAACCGGCACTGGTCGGCTGCGCCGCCCCCGCATGTCAAACACTGCACCCGGCGCACCCGAACAAGGGGCCGGCCGTCCGGTGGCTGGGGCGGGAATCGGTTGCCGAAAAAGCCGGGCATCGCGGGTGCGGCCCGGCTGGCGCGCCTACTTCTCGAAATCCTGCAAGGTCAACGCGCGCGCGATTTCACGGCGGATCAGCTTGCGGACGTTGTGGGTGATGCGCTCGCCGACGGTGCCCTGCAATTCGTCGCGCACCAATTGGGCCACGAGTTCGCGCAGCATCGCCTCGTCGATCACCGCCTCGTCCTCGAGGTCGGCCTCGTGGAGCGGTTCGGTCTCGGCGTCTGACGCCGCGGTCTCGTCGGCCGTGTCTAGCGCATGGAGCCCGGTCGCGGTCATCGCAACTCCGGCTGCCGCCATCCCGGCATCTTCCCAATCCGCTTCGGCCTCCGCCGCAGCTGCCACGGCCGCCGAATCTCCATCAAGTTCGTCGGCCTCGTCGATTTCGCCCGGTTCCGACGTCGAGCTGTCTTCGTCATGGAGATCAACATCTTCCGCAGCGATATCCGAGGCGTAAAAGACCTCTTCCGCATCGTGTGTGTCGGCGCCGGTATCGGTGGGTCCCGCAACATCCGAAGCGTCAGGCTCCGCCGTGTCACGCGAGGCCTCGCCCAACGCGCCGGCGGCAGCGACCGCCGCAGCGACGGCGCCGAGCGCAGCCGAACCAGACGACGCCGTTTCGGGCACGATATCGGTATCCGGCTCAGGCTGGTCCAGCGGATCGACCGGCTCCCATTCGAGCGCCCCGACGGGCATCTCGTCCGCGGCCGCCTCCGTGTCCTCGGCGGTGACCTCCTTGGTGGCCGCGAACGCTTCCGCGTCGGCGATCGGGTCCGCAGATTGGCCCGACGCGTCCGTCCCGGTCTCCTCGATCGAGGCCGCAGTCCACGGGCCGGTCAGAACGGTCTCAATGTCGACGATCGGTTCATCGGCTTCGGGTTCCACCTGTTGAGGCGGCTCGGCCGGTTCCCATTCAGGCACTGCCGCCTCGGGGGTCGCTTCCGTCGTGATCGGATCGACCAGGTTGAGCGGTTCGAGGGCCAGGGGCGCCACAGTTTCGCCGGCCGCTTCGGCCTCGGCTTCGTCCTTGTCTGTCGGCTCCGCCGCCATCGTTGTTTCGGCCACCGTCGTTTCGGCTTCGGCCCCGGCTTCTTTGGCGGACATCTCCGCCGCGGCCTCGACGCTTTCACTTTCTGGTTCGGCGTCGTCAGTGGCGTCGCCCGTGGCGTCGTCGGCCTCGGCCGGTTTCGGCGTGGTCCGGAGCGTGGCGGCGGCGGCGATGAGGCGGTCGACCCAACTGCGTTCGGGTCCCGCCTCGACCTCGGCCCCGACTTCGTCGATGGCGGCGGCGGCGCTCGACGCGTCGTCGCTCGGGGCGTCGCCGGCCAAAGCGTCGCCGGCCAAAGCGTCGTCGGAGTCGGGAACAGGGGCGGCGGGTTCAGCGTCCCCAGCCTCGGGCGCGTCAGCCTCGGACGCGTCGGTGGCGCTGGCCTCGGGGAGATCGTCCGCAGACCCGTCCATTTCATCAAAACCGTCACCGGTTTCTGCGAGATCATCGGTTTCGGGCGAGACCTCGACCGCCTGAACGTCGGACGCCTCGACCTCTGCGCCAGTCTCGTCGGACGCTGGGTCCACAGTGTCCGTGTCCGCAGCGTCGGCGGCGACGGCCTCCGGTTCGGGCGGGGCCGCATGCGCTTCGGTCAGTTCGAACATTGCGCTGCCCGCCGCGTCTTCCTCGCTTTCGGCGGTGCTTTCGTCCGAAACGGCTTCGTCCGCCTCGGCATCTGCCTGCGCGATGGTTGCGATCTCGGCGGCGTCGGCGGCGGTCTCGGCGGCGGTCTCGGCTTCGTCGACGTCGTCCAGTGTCTCGCCAGCCGTCGCCGCTTCGGCGCCGCCGTTATTGTCCTCATCGCCGCGCATCACCGTGCGCTCGGCAAGCCGGGCCGCTTCGGCGACGGCGGCGGCAGCCACGAGCCCCTCGATCCAGGACCGCGGCGGCGCATCGGACGCCTCCGCAGCCGTCTGATCGGCGGAGTCGGCGGCGGCTTCGGTCGCGGTGGTTTCCGCGGCGCCGGCAGCCTCCGGCGTGTCTGGGCTTGGTGTCTCCCCAGCCCCGGTGGCTTCTGCGGACGAAACCTCCGCGTCGCCGGTCGTTGCACTGGTTTCGGGCAGGACCGCGGCGGCTGACGCGGTCTCTTCTTCGCCCTGCCCGCTGTCGTCCTGACCTGCGTCTGTCGCGACGGCGGAATCGGTTTCCTCGCCCACCGGGCGCAGGTCCATCGCTGTTTCGAGTTCGGCAATACGTTGTTCGAGATCCGTCGCGGCGGGTGTTTCCCCCGGCGCCGACTCGGCTGCGGCATCCGCCTCGGTGTCGGATTCCGGCATGGCGACGGGCCCCTCGCCCGCGCCCACCGCGTCGGTCGCCTCGCCAGTTGCCTCGCCCTCGCCCGTCTTCGCATCATCGACCACCGGGGCCGCTCCTGCGTCGGGGTCGACCGCTTCCGGCGCGTTTGCGGCAGCTTCCGCGGCCACCTTGCCCGCTTCGGAAACGGTATCGACCACGACCGAGGGGCGTTGTTCCTTGTGGGAGAAAACACCTTTGTTTTCCGTGGCTTCCGCCTTTGCAGGTGCGTCATTCCAAGTCTCGGAATCGACCGCGAAGACATCTGCCCGCGACGGCGGCGCTTCGCTTTCGTCGATCCGCAGGGCCGGCGTCAGGACCAGCTTCTCGGCCTCGGGGTCGCGCACCCGATCGCCCTTCAGAGCCTTGGCATTCTCTGACACCAGCCGCCGGATGGAAGCCAGAACGTCCTCGATTTCGGAGTTCGATACCGGATCAGACATGCGATTTTTCCTACTTTGTCCTGAGCGCACAAAATAGCAGACCGTCGCTGGGAAACAACGGTCTGCGAGGCGAATTGGTGGGGCCTGGTAAACCCGGGATCAGTCGAGGGAACGGCCGAGTGTCTCGATGATCGCGTCGAGCTTTGCACCCTGCGGGCTGATGTCATAGATCGGAGCGCGCTTGACCGCGTTGAAATAGGCTTCCGGGTCATAGGTCGCGATGCCGAGACGCAGGCGATCGGCGGTCAACAGGCCCATCGCGGCGATCAGGTTGTAGACCGCGAGGTACTGGTTGGACTGGGCGGAAATCCGCGCGGCCTGGGCATCGAGCAGGTCCTGCTCGAAAGACAGCACTTCAAGGGTCGTGCGGGCGCCAAGAGTAGCCTCTTCGCGGGCGCCGCGCAGTGCCACGCGGCTTGCACGAATCTGCTGGTCGGTCGCCTGCAGGCTGGCTTGGGCCACCGCGATCTGCGCCCAGGCGTTGGCGACGGTTTGCTCGACGTTCTGGACGGTGATGTGGAGGGCCGCCCGGTTGGCCTCGGCCCGGGCCTTGGCCTGGCGGTACAGCGCGCTGAGCTGGCCACCCTGGTAGATCGGGCCGGAGAGTGTGAGATCGACGCCCACACTGGTGCTGTCGCTGCTGGACACGTGCGTGCGCGACAGGGTGCGGCTGGCCCTGCCGCCGGCGGTCAGGTTCGGCAACATGCTGCGGTGGGCGATTTCCACCGACAGATCGGCCACTTTGACAGCCCGCTGCTGCGCCAGCACGTCGGGATGGCGCGAGCGCGCCAGCGCCTTCGCTTCGGACAGCGTGCGCACCGAGATCGGCGCGGCGGGCGGCACCTGCAACCCGCTCGGGTAGTGGCCGGTGGCGGCCTTGTATTCCTCGCGGGCGATCATCAACTGGCCGCGCGCCGCGGCTTCGTTGCTCTTGCCGGCAGCGAGCTGCGCTTCCGCATAGGAGACGTCGGTCTGGGTGATTTCACCGACCTCGAAACGGTCGCGGGCGGCCCGCAGTTCCTCGGTAATGAGGCGGACGTTGTTGGCCTGCAGCATTGCCGTCTCATGCGCCGAGCGCACGTCGAGGAACGCCTGGACCGCGCGCAGCAGCACCAATTGCTCGACGCCGACCAGCGCATCGCGGGTCATCAGCACGTTTTCACGCGCCAGATCGACGCGCAGCGTGTTGACCCCGAAGTTGTAGACCGTGACGTCCATCGACAATTGTGCCGTCGCGGAGATGGTTTCGGTCACACCGTCCGTGAACGACGCCGGCCAGGAGGTTCTCTGGTTGCTGTTGACAGCGGTGTTGAGCGCATAGTTGATGACCGGACGCAGTCCGGCGACGGCCACCGCGACGTCTTCGTCTTCCACCCGGAGCAGCGCGCGCTGCTGGGTCAACAGACCGGATGTGCGATAGGCCGAAACCATCGCGTCCGAGAGGCTCTCGGCGCGTGTTGCGACGGCGCCGAGGGCGAGCGCGGTTGAGAGTGCCGCCGTCGCCAGAATCCGCAGGGTTTTCACTCGCATCGTTCCGTCCTTGTCCCAGTATCGGCGCCGTGTGACGCCCGTTGGTCCCCGATGGCCCAAGTTTTTCGTCTCGTGCCCCGCCCGGGATGCGCCCGGAAATGGGCTATGTCAAAGCACGAATTCCGGCGCCGCGGCAAAGCCCGGCAGCACCGTTGCGGTCGCGTCGAAGGCCGAGCGCCAGTCTACATCCGCACCAATGCGGTAGCCGATTCGGACCGTGCCGAGATGATTGCCGTCAAAAATGGCAACAATGCGGCCGCCTTCCTTGATTTGTTCCAGAATTGGCAACGGTACCTGCTGCACCGCCCCTCCGATGAAGATGACATCAAAGGGACCGTGTTTGGGATCGCCCTCCTCCAGAGGGCCGGCGATCACCGCGACGTTGTCGACACCGGCCGCGGCGAGGCGGGTTTCGGCTTCCGCCGCTAGCTCCGCGTCTTCTTCGAGCGCGACCACGAATTCGGCCATCCGTGCGATCACCGCGGCGCTGTAACCGAGACCGGCGCCCAGATCGAGCACGAGATCCTGTGGCCCGATGTCGACCGCGTCGAGGATCTTGGCGAATGTCCGGGGCTCCAGCATCGCACGCCCACCGCCGAGATCCACCGGCGCGCCGGCATAGGCGACGGCGCGCAAAGCATCGGGCACGAAATCCTCGCGTTGAACTGCCAACATCGCCTCAATGATCGGAAATTTCGTCACGTCCGAAGGCCGAACCTGAGTATCAACCATCATCGTGCGCAACGCCTGGGATTCGTTCATTCGGTCTCGACCTTGACTGGTTGTTGGGAAGCCAAAGACAGATGTCATGAATCCGGGGCCGCGACAACCGGAACACCGCCCGGGCGGACGCAAATGCGGCATTGCTGCGACAGGTATTGTCGCCCGGATCAACATGTTGGGGTTGCCCTGCCCTGAACCACTTGAACGGGCCCACTTGCACGGCGAGAAGCCTTGAGCTACATGCAGCACACTTCGGCGAGTTGGCGGAGTGGTTACGCAGCGGATTGCAAATCC
>Ga0209121_10001650_pt1 | contig 23364 bp, 23 predicted proteins | sample Cruoilmetagenom3_FD_187292 | JGI IMG/M metagenome (GOLD analysis project Ga0209121, IMG submission 187292) | Oil polluted marine microbial communities from Coal Oil Point, Santa Barbara, California, USA - Sample 3 (SPAdes) (version 2) | ecosystem: Environmental > Aquatic > Marine > Oil seeps ... | reverse complement strand
AATCATAACGGGATAACTGCCCTCCAGACTTAGATTGGTGACCGCCCACACGGCGAATAACGGCCCGATAGTGCGAGCCATCTCCCCGCCCGTCATCCAGAAAGCCATCCCCCTGCCAAGATAATTACCCGAGAGCCGGGCTATCATAGGCGGTCCCAGTACGTGAAAAACAGCCGCACTCAAACCTGCTGTCAATAGTAATATACAGAGTATGGAGTAGCTTGGGGCCAGCCCCATCAAACTCATTGCAATCGCGGTGATGGCAGGGGCTACAACTGCCAGAATACCTAATTCGATCCGATCTGAAATGATCCCGATTACCGGGTTAAACAGCGATGGCAGGCGGAACATTACAGTGAGTATGCCTGCCAGCACCATGGAAAGCCCGAATTTGGAAATAAGCAACGGCAGAAGCGGGGAGAGAAAGCTGGAGTATATATCATGAACAAAATGACTGCCTGAAATAAGTAAAACCTTATCGGTCTGAAAATCAGCATCAGCTCTTTGCATGCATTATCCTGCACTTTCCCGGTTGCATCTTCTCGGAATTTTAAAGGCTTGCAACAAATTTTTCAGACAATATATGTCATTGCTCGACAATACAAGTGATTTCTGAGGCAATGTTGATTTCGGATTGACTTTTTACGAATGCATCAATAAAGAATGCTACGGAAATGACAACTCTCTACACAGGCTCCCAGTCTTTCAGAACATCAATGAATGGATTTCCCTGTGCTTTTCTGACTGCTTTATGCTGCGGAGGCCTGCCGCGAGGTTTCTTTTCTGCAGGTGAAGTGTTCCCGTCCCGTCTGCCGTGCGGCTCCAGCGGATTTGAACGCATCGAAAGCGAAATGCGTTTTCTGTGCATATCCACGTTGATCACCGTCGCCTCGACTCTCTGATGCACCTTTAGGATATCATGAGGATTGCGGACAAACCTGTCGGCCAGCTCACTGATATGTACAAGTCCGTCCTGATGAACCCCGATATCCACAAAGGCGCCGACCGCGGTTACGTTCGTCACAACACCCGGCAGTTTCATTCCAACTTCCAGATCCGCCATTTTGTTGACGCCCTCGGTGAAGGTAAAAAGTTCAAATTGTTCACGCGGGTCACGGCCGGGCTTCGCAAGTTCACTCATTATATCCATAAGTGTCGGTATGCCTGTGGTGTCGCTCACATAGTTTTCCAACACGATTTTCTCCCGCAGATCGGGACTGGTCATCAAGTCTGAAACATTGCAGCCAAGATCGCTCGCCATCATTTCAACAACAGGATAGCTCTCAGGATGGACGGCCGAAGCGTCAAGGAGGTTTTCAGCTCCGTTTATTCTCAAAAAACCGGCCGCCTGCTCAAAGGTCTTCGCGCCCATTCCGGAAACCTTTATCAGTTCAGCACGCGAGGGAAACGCCCCGTTTTCATTGCGGTAGGAAAATATATTGCCGGCCAGTCTTTCTGAAAGGCCGGATACATAGCTCAGAAGTTGTTTGCTCGCTGTATTCACATCTACGCCAACCGCATTCACGCAACTCGTCACAACATCATCCAGAGATTTTTTCAGGGCTTTTTGATCTACGTCATGCTGATACTGCCCCACACCTATGGCCTTGGGATCGATCTTTACCAATTCCGACAAAGGATCCATCAGACGTCTCCCGATTGACACCACACCACGAACAGTTACATCATAATCGGGGAATTCCTCGCGGGCAATTTTAGAGGCGGAATATACCGATGCACCGCTCTCGCTGACCACAGCCACGATGACCTTCCCGCCAAAATCTATGCCTCTGCAGAACGCTTCCGTTTCACGCCCGCCTGTGCCGTTGCCAATGGCGATGGCTTCGATACCGAAACTTTCAACCAGTTTCTTTAATGTCTCTTCCGATTCCTTCACGCGGCCTCGCGGTTTGAGCGGGAAGATCGTATCGTTGTGCAGAAGCTTTCCCTGTGGATCAAGGCAGACAACCTTACATCCCGTGCGCAGGCCGGGATCAATGGCAAGAACCCTCTTCTGTCCGAGTGGAGAGGCGAGGAGCAGATTTTTTATGTTCTCCGCGAATACCTTGATTGCCTCCCCGTCCGCTCTGTTTTTGCTTTCGAGACGTGTTTCCGTTTCCATGGACGGCAAAAGAAGACGCTTGTAACTGTCCCTCACCGCAATGCGCACCTCCTGCGAAACAGGATTATCGCTTTTTACGAAATGCCGCTCCAGAATCTCGATCGTCTTTTCCTCATCGGGAAACACGCGAAAGATGAGAAATCCCTCGGCAGCGCCGCGGCGAATAGCCAGGACGCGGTGCGATGGCGCCTCAGCTACAGATCTCCCAGTCAAAGTAATCTTTGTACTTTGACCCCTCTTCTTCTTTATCCCTGGCAACCTTCGAGTGTATGACGGCTTTTTCGGCGAAAAGTCCCCGCAGGACGTTCCTGATCTCTGTATCCTCGTTTACCCATTCCGCAATGATATCGCGAGCGCCGGCAAGGGCGTCTTCAATTTTTTCCACACCCTTTTCGGGATCAACAAAGGCGGCAGCCTCCGCTCCGGGGTCGATGTTGCCCTGTTCGAATATCTTTACGGCCAGTGGCTCGAGTCCACGTTCCTTTGCCGCCATGCTGCGGGTACGGCGTTTCGGCCTGTATGGCAGGTAGATATCTTCCAGCACGGCCAGGGTTTCGGCAGCCAGTACTTTTCCCTTCAACTCGTCAGTAAGCTTGCCATGCTCTTCCAGCGACTTGAGAACAGTCTCTCTCCGTTTGTCCAGCGTATCGAGTTTCTCAAGCCTATCCCGGATTGAGATGATATTTATTTCATCAAGTCCCTCTGTTACTTCCTTGCGGTAACGGGCGATAAATGGAACGGTCGCCCCCTCCTTTAAAAGCAGGAAGGCAGCCCGCACCTGCTTTTCCGTCAATTGCAGTTCCTGCGCGATCTTTGCAACGTGTTTTCCAGCCATTCGTATCTTAAGCCTGCTTACGGAATCCTTTAATCTCAGGACCGCAGGTTCTCTTATCCGAATATCTTTCTGATGAACGGATAATTAACGACAAAAACCCTTTTTAGCCCTTTACGTATAATTTACAATCGTCTCTCAATGATGTAGTCGGAAATGGTTAAAAGAGATGTTTTTGATTTAGAGTTTTCAAAAGGTTCAAGAAAGTCTTTTCCCTCGTCAATATATGCCTTTGCTTTACTGAGGGCATAATCAACTCCTTTGTATTTGTCGATCATGGAAACAATCTTTGCAATATCTTCTTTGCCGGGTTCTTCACTCTCCACTATTTTTTTAATCACGTTTTTGTCTTCAGGCGAACATTTTTTGAGTGTATGTATGAGAGGGAGTGTAACCTTACCCTCTTTAAGATCCATACCTATAGCTTTCCCAAACTCCTCTTCCACAGCCATATAATCAAGGGTATCATCTGTTATCTGGAAAGCCATGCCGAGCCTTATGCCGAACCTGGTCAATGCACTGATTTCTGCCTCAGGTGCATCTGCCAGAATGCCGCCAACCGCGCAGGCTGCAGAGACGAGAATGGCGGTCTTTTTCTCTACTACAGACAGGTAGTCCTTTTCAGTGATATTTATATCACCACACTTTATCAACTGCAGGACTTCGCCTTCTGCCATTGTGTTCGTTGTGATGGAGAGGAGCTTTACTATGGAGAAGTTCCCATGATCGGTCATCAGCTTGAAAGATTTCGAATAGAGAAAATCCCCTACAAGGACACTGGCAGAGTTTCCCCAGAGGTTATTGGCTGAAACCTTGCCCCGTCTTGTTTCTGCAAGATCTACAACGTCATCGTGAAGGAGTGACGCCGTGTGGATAAACTCGATAACGGCAGAGAGGGGATAGTGCTTTTCTCCTTTATATCCACAGAGATCTGAAGCGATCAGGAGTAAAAGGGGCCTGAACCTTTTCCCTCCACTGCTGACCAGATGAGTAGAAACCTCGGGGATAAGGTACACTTCTGATTGTAAATATTTTTCCATATGTTCTTCAACACACTTTAGATCACCTGAGTAGCGGTCCAGAACATCCTGTAGTTGCATAACGTCTACCCTCCTCATTATTGAAGAAATTATTTATCACATCTGACAATCTTGTGCAAAGTCAAATCTTCCTATCCCTCGTTATCTATCTCTTCAGCAAAGAGGTCATAAATATCGGCTGAAGTAATCCTGCAGGTTATAATATCTCCAATTGCCGCATCATCTGATTTTACATAAGTTATCCCGTCTATTTCCGGCGCCTGGCCACGGATTCTCCCAACAAGAGGGAAATCCTGCCGATCACTCTCACCTTCTATCAGTACTTCCTGCAGGTTTCCTATACGGGATTGATTTATTTCGGAGGAAATCTTTGACTGTTCTTCCATCAGAATATTTCTTCTCCGTTCTTTTTCTTTTTCGGGAACATGAGATAAGAAATTGTCTGCCGCTGTCCCCTCCTCCCTGGAATACTCGAACGCCCCGAGGTTTTCGAGCCTCGCCTCTTTCACAAAATCCAGCAGTTTCTCAAATTTTCCCGGAGTCTCTCCCGGAAATCCCACGATAAGAGATGTCCTCAGGGACACACCCGGAATAACCTCCCGTGCCCGGGTTATGGTATTTCTAATAAGTGTACTGCTCCCTTTTCTGTTCATTGCCCTCAGAATATCATCATCGATATGCTGGAGGGGAACGTCTATATAATTACATGTCTTTTCTTCTTCGGCGATGGTCTGAAGAATCTCCCCGGTGAGATATGCCGGATAGGTATAGAGGAGTCTGATCCACCTGATCCCGTTTATGGATGTCATATCTTTCAACAACGTGCTCAGTGTGGGTTTCCCTTTCAGGTCTCTGCCGTAGGATGTTGTATCCTGGGCAGTAATGTTTATCTCTTTTACTCCTCCCTCTGCAAGCATTTCTGCTTCCTTCAGTATATCATCCACATCCCTGCTCCTGAATTTGCCACGGACGGAGGGTATAACACAGTAAGAACAGCAATTGGAACACCCCTCGGCAATCTTCAGATAGGCGCTGCAGCCTGGCGTGGAAAGGAGACGGGAACAGGTGGAATCCATAAGGAAGGAAGGTTCCCCAATGAATGATTTACCGTTTACAGATTCTTCAGCTTCAAGGTTACGGATAAAATCGGCAATTTTCGGGATTTCACTGGTTCCCAGAAAAAGATCAACCTCTGGCATCTCTTTTTCCAGGACGGCCCCGTACCTCTGGGGAAGACAACCTGTAACGACTAAATATCTGCATCTTCCATTCTTTTTCCATTCCGCCATCTGAAAGATTTCATCGATGGATTCTTCTTTTGCAGGGAGAATAAAGGTACAGGTATTAATAATGATGATATCAGCAAGTTCCGCATAGGGGGTGATGCCAAAACCGCTTCTTATCAGGATGGAGGCCATTACCTCCGAATCAATCAGGTTCTTGGAACATCCGAGGCTTACGAGGCATATGTTCTTATCTTTCATTTTAGCGGGGAAGCTTCCCGACCAGTACCTTTCTCGGTTTGGCGCCGTCAGAAGGCCCGACTATACCCTCTGCTTCCATTCTTTCAATGATGCGGGCAGCCCTGTTGTATCCTATTTTCATATATCGCTGCACTAAAGAAATAGAGGCTTGTCCCAGATCGGTAACCAGTTCAACCGCTTCATCATATTTCTCGTCGAATTCCTCATCCGCCCTTTTATCTTTTGATGATTCCGGCTGGTATTGTAATATCGATTCATTATAAGACGGTTTTCCCTGTTCCCTTGTGAAACCAACTATTTTCCCGATCTCCTGATCAGCCACATAGGCTCCATGGATTCGCTCGAGTTTCGATGTGCCGGGTGGCATGAAGAGCATATCCCCCTCTCCCAGAAGATGCTCCGCACCAAGCTGATCGAGTATTGTCCTCGAATCCACTTTTGAAGAAACCTGGAAGGAGATTCGTGTGGAAAAATTCGCCTTGATGACTCCTGTAATGACATCAACCGATGGTCTCTGGGTAGCTAAAATAAGGTGAATACCGGCAGCTCTGGACATCTGTGCCAGACGGGTAAGAGATTCCTCTACATCTCTTTGAGCCACCATCATCAGGTCGGCAAGTTCATCGATAATAATGACAATATAGGGAAGCTTGACGAGGGGTTTTATGTCATCTTCTCCTTTATCATCAACTTCAGAAGATGAAACAACCGGGTTGGAAACAGAAGCATAAGAAATATCGTTCTCTTCTCCACCTGCTTTCCTCTTTTCCAAATTGAGGATCAGTGCTTTCTCCACCAACCTGTTGTATCTCTCGATATTTTTAACACCGGACTCCCCTATCAGCTCATATCTCCGTCCCATCTCTTCAACGGCCCATTTGAGTACAGTAGATGCCTTCTTGGGGTTGACTACTACAGGGTGGAGAAGGTGTGGTATTCCCTCATATGCGGATAGTTCCAATCTCTTGGGATCTATCATGAGGAATTTTACGTTATCCGGTGTTGCCTTAAAGAGAATACTGCAAATCACTGCATTGAGAAAGACGCTCTTCCCCGAACCGGTGGTGCCGGCAATAAGAAGATGCGGCATCCTGACAAGATCTGCTATCACAGGAACTCCAACAATATCTTCTCCCAGGGCAATGGGAAGTTTGTATTTTGATTCGAGAAAACCCTCATTATCCAGAACATCTTTTAAGTGTACCGGTTCTCTCTCGTGATTCGGTATTTCGATGCCAACTACCGCTTTTCCAGGTACGGGGGCAATGATCCTCACACTGGGTGCCTTAAGGGCCAAGGCAAGATCATCAGAAAGACTGGTTATCTTATTTATCTTTACACCGGGTGCCAGCTCAAGTTCATACATGGTGATGACGGGACCCGGTTTTACCTCCACCACCTTCCCATCGACGCCAAAATCAGACAGCTTCTTTTCCAGAATTCTGGAATTCATGATGAGGCTTTCCTTTTTAATCCTCATATCCTTACGCTTCACATCGTGAAGCAATGTCAGTGAAGGCAACTGGAAATCACCGCCCTGTTTGAGGAATTCAAAGGGGACCTGCTCCAATCTTTTTTTGCGTGCCTTCTCTGCAGCAGTTATACGTGGAGCATCTTCCGACTTTCTTTTTTTCTTCTCACTGGATATCTTCTTTTGCCTTCTGGACCTTTCAATTCTTATTACAATGGAGGTTTTTAACCAGATAAATACACCACTTACCGACTTTGCTATACCCCTGATCAGAGATATTAGAGACAGATTGATCGTAATCATAAGGGATACGATGAGGATAAGAAACAGAAATACATATGAACCTACATGGTTCAGATAGGCACTCAAGAATGTTGAAGAAACTGTTCCCAGAAAACCCCCTGAATTAATTTTTGTCCCAAACAAAAAAATCGCGGGGTACCTCATTGCAAACAGTACAGATGTGGAAAATATAAGACCAATAAAACCGGCAATGACCACAGGTCCGAGCTTGAAGGTCCTGTTCAGAAAAAATCTGAAGGAGGTTATAATAAGGATAATCGGCAGCCAGAAGGCACCTATCCCCAGAAATTTCATAAGGGCATCGGCGGTGTAAGATCCTACAAAACCGCAAAGATTATGAATCTTTATCTTACTTGATACATAATGTGTAAAGGAAGGGTCGGCCGGGTTGTAGGAAACAATGCACAATAAAAAGAAAACGGCAAGAGCGAGGAATACAACCCCGAATATTTCTTTTACCCTTTTCGATCCCTGCTGTTCTTTTTTCATGAAAAATCCTGTTTTTTAAATCTTTACCCCTTAGTTTTAAGTCTTATATCACTTTATTAAGTTCCCAATCAAGCTGCATTAGCAATCAGCGTGGCGATGCCTACAAACCAGCAGTAGTAAGCGAAAATGCTAAGCCCCCTCTTCCTAATTATTAAAAAGAGAAGCTTCAGTGACAAAAAACCGGTCAGGATAGCAGCGATTGTACCGGCCACATAGGTAACCAAATCGCCCGATGGAATGGATATGATGTACTGTGACTCAAGTATCACTGCTCCAATTATTGCCGGGATTGAGAGTAAGAAGGAAAATCTTGCCGCCGTCTCCCCGTCCAGCCTTCTGAATATTCCGAAGGCTATCGTCGAGCCGGATCTCGATATGCCCGGTATGAGAGAGATTCCCTGAACAATACCGATAATTATACCATCGGTAATATTCATATCTTTCTCTATTCTATCCGTATTTTTGATCCTGTCAGAAAGAAATAGTAATAGTCCTGTTACCAGAAGCATGGAAGCAGCAACATTAACTGATTGAAAGAGGAGATGAATCTTATCCTTGAATGCAAGACCGATAATACCTGTAAATATGGTTCCTACGATAATGAGGAAAGCCAGTTTCCTTCTAACAGATATAAGGGCATAACTTGCATCGCCGGATTGTTTCGGTATCACGGCTTTTATTATTTCGTATAAATCCTTCCTGAGGAAAAAAACTACCGCTAAAAGCGTCCCAAAATGGAGCATTACATCAAATGCAACACCAGGCTGCTGGAACCCCTTTATGAAACTCTGGACAATAACGAGGTGACCGGAACTGCTGACAGGTAAAAATTCCGTCAACCCCTGAATAACTCCGAGTATTACTCCTTCCCAGGGACTCAAAAGTTCTCCTTCCCCTCTGGAATAGTCTTGCCGTTATAATAATTTCTGACGATGGCATCTCGAACTTTTGTTATGAGTTCATCGCGACTTTCAATAGAATAGTCCCTTATCTCAATCGGTTTGCCTATGACCATTGTTATCTTCCCGGGATGGACATTCAATGACCTCTTAGACATGATTTTCCCGCTTCCTATTATTGATATCGGGATTACCGGAACACCCGACTTTATAGCCATATAAAAAACACCTTTCTTAAACGGCTTAATACGGCTATCTCTACTTCTTGTACCTTCGGGGAAGGTTGCTACAGGTATTCCCCCTTCTTTGATCTTCTGCGCTGCTTCATCAAGGCTCTTTATGGCACTGACACGATTTTCTCTGTCTATTGCGATAGCTCCTACTCTTTCCATAGCCGGTCCGAAGACAGGTATCTTAAAAAGTTCCTTTTTTGCGAGCCATCGGAACCGACAGGGGATGTATGCCTGCACTATAAAAATATCGAAATTGCTCTGATGGTTAGCCATAAATATCTGAGGCCTGTCAACAAGAACATTCTCTTTACCTTTTACCTCTACCTTAACATTAGAAATTAAAAGCAGAAGCCTTGCCCAGAGATTAGCCACCCTGTGAACTGTGTTTCCCCCTCCGGATAAAAAGGGGGACGTAATAGCCACAAAACTCGTCACAAATGCTGTAATAAAAACACCCGCTGTCACCAAGAGTGCAGAACGAATCATTGAACTTTCCTTATTAATTTAAAACTTTATACGTTTAATATAATTACTTAATAATACAGGTAATGTCAATAAAGAATATATTTAGATTGTCAAACTTAACATAGTGGTGTATGGTACTTTTTTAAAAAAAAGGGGGTTAAAATGGTCAATAAAGCTGTCTTGATAGGAAGACTCGGAGCTGATCCCGAGGTCAGATATACCCCGGATGGTCTTATGGTAACTAATCTGAGGTTGGCTACTAGTGAGCGGTGGAAGGATAAGAATGGTGAAAGGGCAGAAAGAACTGAGTGGCATAGAATTGTTACATTTGGAAAACTGGCCGAAATATGTGGAAATTATCTTTCCAAGGGAAGTTTAATCTATATTGAAGGAAGAATCCAAACGAGATCATGGGAAGATAAAGATGGTATAAAGAGGTACACTACAGAGATAGTTGCTTTAAACATGCAGATGCTTGAGTCAAAGGGACAGACAAAGGATCAGGAAGTGGCTCCACCCTCACAGCCAGGTTCAGAACCGGTACCTGAAGATGACGTTCCCTTTTAACCCACTCGATCCTATTTTTTCACATCTTCATCAATTTTTTTAGAATTTGGAGTAACGTCGATTTCTTCCGGTTCGTCTGAAGCTTTTTTAAAGTTCTTTATGCCTTTGCCGATTGCGCTACCTATCTCAGGAAGTTTTCCTGCACCAAAGATAATCAGAATAATCACCAGTATTATAAGCAACTCGGGCATTCCTATTCCGAACATATTATCCTCACCTCTTAATTTAGAGTCTGTTATATCGTGGTTTCATTCATTTTACCTTAAAACATCAAGGTATTCTTGTCAAACATTAACTTAATCAAAAAAACTCAAGATTCAGAAGGAGCTGAAAGCAGGGTTATCTTTTGTGCTCGATAACCTCTGGTAGCGTCAGATGGATGACCTCACCATGTTCTCCCAAAATCCCGAGAGATTCTCCTTGAAACAGAACATTAACACCTCCGGCATTACCGATATCGATTGTAAACCCTCTTGAGGCCTCTTTATAAATCTTTTCGCCAGGCCTCAACAATATTTCAAGAGGTGGATTATGGTCTGCAGTTATATTTAACCACACCAGTTCATTTGCCTTTATGATCAATTCATAGGCAGCTTCAGAAACATCTGTTTGTTTACCAGCAATACTCTGATTTACACCTGTCCTATCTTTAACTTCAACTTTTTGCTTTGTTGCTTGCTCGTCATGGGTAGTTTTAATTTCACTTTCATTCACTTCTGCTTGAGTGCTTACTTTATCAACAGTTTCCTTTTTAATATCTTCTTCAGATCCACTTTCATCATAAGGTTTTTCTACTGTGACACTCTTATTAATATCTTTACCGGTTGGTCCTTCGGTGACTTCCAGTTCAGACTTGTGATTTGGGTATAAAAATATAACAAGAAAGATTACCACAAAAAGAATAGACAATATCCATCCCAGAAGACCGAGGTGAGACTCCAACCAGGACCACTTTCTTACAACTTCTTCCTTACGAGGGATTTTGTTCTGCTCAAGGTATTTTTCGTAACGGGAAAGCATTTTTTCGCTATCAACACCTACTTCTTTGGCATAGACCTTGATAAATATCCTTGCGTAGACCGGTTCGGGAAGTAAGTGAAACTCTTCCTTCTCAATTGCCTCAAGAATTGGAATCCTAATCCTGGTTGATTTGAATAAGTCTCTTAAGGTTATTGCCTTGGATTCCCTGACTTTTTTTAAGTCAGCGTCAGTCTCTTCTAATTCTTCAGAAGAAATATCATTTTCGTTTTTCATGGAATTTCTCCGCACGCTAAAGCTTGAGGTATTTCGGATCTTCACCACATTAAATTAGATGTTTAGCACTAAATTTACGGTCACGCAACAGAAAGTTGGTAATCCAATACATGGCATCGTGTCATGTCAATCAAGAAATGTCATCTCGACCGCAGGGAGAAATCTAAGATTTCTCAGTCGTGAAGACTCCTTCGAAATGACAGAGTATCATTGACATGACAATAGTAGGAACCGATACTCTACCTTCTTTTTTTGTGCCTGATTTTTAATTGATAAGCCGGGTTGAAAGTGGTAGCTTCAATCCAATTGACAACCTTTTAGGAGACTATAATTAATGAGTGCTTACAGGAAATTCACAATAAACATCGCAAGGGAAGCAGGAACCTTCCTTAAAGAGAGACTAAACGAGAAGCATACAGTAAATTACAAAGGTGTAATTGACATTGTTACGGAAGTGGACCAGATGTCCGAAGATATGCTGATATCCAGAATCAATAAGAAGTTCCCACATCACGACATCCTGGCAGAGGAATCTACAGGAACAGAGAGGGGATCTGAATTCAGATGGATTATAGACCCGCTTGACGGGACCACCAACTATGCTCATGGCTATCCTGTTTTTTGTGTGTCCATTGCCCTGGAAAAAGAGAGTGAGATTATCCTCGGTGTCATTTACAATCCGATGATAGAAGAGATGTTTGTTGCGGAAAAAGGGAAGGGCGCCTTTTTAAATGGTAAAAGGATTTCGATCTCAAAAACAGTGGAACTTTCAACCAGTCTTCTTGCCACCGGGTTTCCCTATGATATCCGTGAAAACCCGGACAATAACCTCAATTATTTTAACGAAATGGCCACGAAGGTATTAGCCATTCGACGGGCGGGTTCAGCGGCGCTTGATCTGGCATATATAGCGGCAGGTCGCTTCGACGGATTTTGGGAACTGAGGTTGAATCCATGGGATACTGCAGCCGGATGGCTTCTGATAGAGGAAGCAGGTGGGCTGGTTACCGACATGTTCGGGGGGGATTTTTACCTGAAATCCCCTCACATACTTGCCTCAAATGGGAAAATACATAATAAAATGATAGATGTCCTAAGAACAGGAGCAAGGAATGTTTTTTTTCATCGGGGGTATTCAACCGAGAACAAAACGGATTAGTAACAATCCAAGGCCATGTCCGTCCTGCGGTTATCATGAAGCGTACTTAAAAAGAATTGATAATTACCTGAGTCTATTTTTTATCCCGATTTTGCAGGTCAAGCGTGGTGAAACGGTTCTAATATGCGAAAAATGTGGTGCAATTTTCGATGAGAAAGGTAAAACAACGACCGGTGATACTAGAAGATGCCGCTACTGTGGACGAAAATTGGGGGAAGATTTTACTTTCTGTCCTCATTGTGGAAAGAAGACAAGTTTTTGATTCTAAGGACCTACGGAAACGCCGTAATTTCTGACACTGTTTCTCTTTACAATGGCAACTATTGGAGATTCAGTATGTAGACTTCAGCGTCATCACATTCGGCGAATGGGCCAAAGAGGATGGCTTTCGGTACATCCTTAATCCGGACATAATAAGATGAGCCGGAATCCAGTTTGTTTTGGACAGCCCAGGCCACATATTCCCTTTCCCCAACGGCAAGTTTTAATCCCTGAGTTGATAAAGGCATATGAGGATGGTATGTGGCTTTTCATCATACAGGTTTAGACGTTTATCAGCTTGATAAGAAATTCCTATCGCCTTTTTCCCGAATCCCCAGACAAGGGAAGGATCGATATGAATTACAATATGTAATTTGCTAATCGAATAATGCTGATTTCAGATTAATGACCAAAAACCGCATATCTTTAAAAAACAAATTTTTCCTCTTGACACCCACTATCTTCATATGTTAGCAAAAGAGAGTTAAACGGAGTAAGTGATATTTGTGATTTTTAGAGTAAGAAATATTAATCTTTATTGGTGGTGGCAGGCAAAAGTTGGCCTGCCCGCAGAGTTTCCATTGTAAATTGACAGATGTGAGCCGTGGGTAAGGAAGATATGCCTTCCCATGGTTCAAAATTGGTTTAGTGAAAAAGCCATGGGAAAGGCCCCATGGCTTTTTTTAGATTCATTACCTGGCTTTTTGTGACCTTGATAAGTAAAAGCTTGTATAAAAAATCTTAGAAGGAGGATGTATTATGAAACAGGTTAAGGTATTTTGAATGAAAATGATATGAATTTTCCGATGAATTTTGTTAAACAGGATATAAGCTCGGCGTCAAAATATAAATATTCTAAAATAACCAAATAATGAAGACAAGGAGATAAAAAATGGATAATAGAACAAAGTTTACTCTCAGTGAAGAGGAAATACCAAAGTACTGGTATAATATTCAGGCAGATTTACCTGAGCCACTTCCGCCGGTTTTACACCCGGGTACAGGAAATCCGATAACCCCCGATGATCTGGCACCTCTATTTCCTATGGAGTTGATTAAACAAGAGGTAAGTACCGAACGCTGGATTGAAATCCCTGAGGAAGTGCGAGATATTTATCAATTATGGAGACCTACAACGCTGTACCGGGCACATAGATTGGAGAAGGCTTTGGATACACCGGCTAAGATCTTCTATAAATATGAGGGGTCAAGCCCTCCTGGGAGTCATAAGCCCAATACCGCCGTGGCCCAGGCGTATTATAACAAGATGGAAGGAGTTAAGCGTATCACCACCGAGACCGGAGCCGGACAGTGGGGAAGCGCCCTTTCTTTCGGCGGCGCTTGCTTTGACCTTGAGATTAAAGTCTACATGGTAAGAATTAGCTACGATCAAAAGCCTTATCGCCGCATTATGATGGAAACCTGGGGAGGTAACTGCGTACCAAGCCCGAGCAACGATACAAAGGCAGGGCGAGATATGCTGGCAAAAGACCCCGATTGCCCCGGCAGCCTTGGTCTTGCTATCAGTGAGGCCGTAGAGGATGCCGTGTCTCGTGATGATACCCACTATGCCCTGGGCAGTGTGCTCAATCATGTTTTGCTACATCAAACTGTAAATGGGCTTGAGGCAAAAAAGCTGATGGAAGATGCAGGTGTCTATCCTGACATTATTATAGGTTGTATCGGTGGTGGCTCAAACTTCGCGGGCCTGTTCTTCCCTTTTGTCAAAGATAAAATTGACGGTACAAAACCGGATCTGCGCGTTATCAATGTTGAGCCGGCAAGTTGTCCCACTCTGACCAAGGGACCATATGCCTATGACTTTGGCGATGAGGCCGGGCTTACTCCATTGCTCAAGATGCATACCCTCGGGCACGGCTTTATTCCGCCTCCGGTCCATGCCGGTGGTCTTCGCTACCACGGGATGGCGCCCACCTTATGCCACCTGTATAAATTAGGGCTAATTGAAGCAAGAGCTGAGCATCAACTTGCCACATTTCAGGCTGGGATAACATTTGCTCGCACAGAAGGCATTCTTAGCGCCCCCGAACCAAATCATGCTATTAAAGTGGTTATTGACGAAGCCCTTAAGTGCAAAGAATCCGGTGAGTCAAAAACCATCCTCTTGGCACATAGCGGACACGGCCATGTTGATATGGCCGCCTATGATGCCTACCTTTCCGGTAAACTCCATGATTATGAGTATCCCAGGGAAAAGGTAGAAGAGGCTTTAGCTCAACTTCCCAAAGTATAAGCAGCTTACGCCAATTTGGAGGTTTATGGGGACAGATTTCAAATCTGTCCCCATAAAAGCTATGGGATAACAAAATGGAAAAATATGATCACTTAGAGATAAGGTGTCCGAGACTGGGAGGGGAGATTACCTTTGCCTATTGCCGGAGAGAAAGGGATAATCTTCCATGCCCACGCATTATCACCTGCTGGGAGATGTATTTTCCAGTTGAAAAATATCTCAGATCAAAGCTCTCCCGCGAAGAATGGAACCGTTGTTTCAATCAAGCACCGAGAGATAAGGTGATATCTTTGGTCGAGCTTGTGGAAACAACAAAAAAGCGAAAACAGGTCCCCGATTAAAAATTCCTTACCACCCTTCCATAAATATTCTTGCCTACCTATTAGATTTCAGATAATCTAATATTTAATGGTTGATAAAGTAATGGGCCTGTTTGATCAAACTGAAAAAGAAATAAAAGAGACAACTCGCCCCCTGGCAGACAGGATGCGACCCGAAACCCTTGAGGCATTTGTAGGACAATCTCACCTACTCGCCAAAGATAGTTTGCTCCGTCGTGCCATAGAAAGGGACACGCTTTTTTCCACCATCTTCTGGGGACCTCCAGGTTCAGGTAAGACAACACTTGCCCGCATTATAGCTCGCGAGACAAAATCCCATTTTGAAGCATTCTCTGCCGTGCTCTCCGGAGTCAAAGAAATTAGATATGTTATCGAAGAAGCAAAATCACAGCTTCGCTATCATCAAAAAAAGACCATCCTCTTCGTGGATGAAATCCACCGTTTTAACAAAGCCCAGCAGGATGCCTTTCTGCCCCATGTGGAAAGCGGTTTGATTACACTCATCGGCGCTACGACTGAAAACCCCTCATTTGAAGTGATCGCCCCGCTACTCTCAAGAGTGCGGGTGATGGTATTGAAGCCATTCTCTGATGAGGAGTTATCCATCATTCTGGAGCGGGCCTTGAGAGACAGAGAAAAAGGCCTTGGAACGCTTTCTCTGGATATTGAAGCAGATGCACTTGCACACATCATCTGGACAGCCGATGGAGACGCCCGTACAGCTCTGAATAATCTGGAGGCAGCAGCCTCTCTCGTACAGGAAAAGGGAGCAGATCAAAGAAAAATCACCCGCAAAGTGGTGGAGGAAGCCCTTCAGAAAAAAGCACTGCAGTATGACAAGCAGGGCGAGGAGCATTACAATCTCATATCAGCTTTGCATAAGAGCCTGCGCGGGAGTGATCCGGATGCCGCACTTTACTGGCTCTGCCGCATGCTCGAGGCAGGCGAGGACCCACTTTATATCGCCCGCCGCATGGTCAGATTTGCTTCTGAAGATATAGGAAATGCCGACCCTGACGCACTATCCATAGCCATTTCCGCTATGCAGGCCTTTCAATTCATCGGTCTTCCGGAAGGTGAGCTCGCCCTGGCACAGGCCGCCGTTTACCTTGCCACAGCCCCGAAGAGTAACACCATCTACGAAGGTTACAATAAGGTTAAACAGGCCGTAGGCAAGACCGGCACGCTTCCGGTACCGCTTCACATTCGAAATGCGCCAACAGGATTGATGAAGGATCTCGGATATGGCAGGGGTTACCGGTATGACCACAACTTTCCAGACGCCTATGCACCCCAGGAGTATCTGCCGGAAAAACTGAAGGGTCAAGTTTACTATCAACCCACAGAGAGGGGTTACGAAAAAGTCATCAAGGAAAGGCTTGAAAAGTGGCGCAAGCTTCGGGAGTCAAAGAAAATCTAATCACATTAATCGAAGGTAGGCATGTATTTTTTTGTGGAATCGATCGTTGAATTAATCCGAAAGCGTATTTCGTGCAGGAACTATGGAAGCAAGCCTGTTGAAGAAGAAAAAGTAAAGCAGTTATCTGATTTTTTAAGTACAAACACGAGAGGTACTTTCGGCAACACACTCAGATTTCAGCTCCTGGATTTAACTGAAATGGAAAGAAAGGAGATGAAAACCCTGGGAACCTATGGAGTAATCAAAGGGGCGCGACTGTTCATCGGAAATCCGGGGACGGAAAGGAAATCCGGGGAAATCCGGGGACACTATACCTATTTCTGTTCCACCTTTGGTCTTCGACCTACCTTTTTCGGTTTCAAAATGCGCCCAAGTGTATTCTCCAGATTCTCCATAAAGCTTCCGCTGCCGAGGGGACGGCCTGTCTGTTCATGTCTTCGCATTTCCATTACTTCTTCTTCCCGTATCGCAGCGCCTAAAAAATCTTCCCACTTGCCTCCTGTTATTTCAAGCAACGGGGCAACCTTTACAAGGTTATCATCATGGCCGGATATATGTGCCGATGCACTGCTCCACGACCATTCTCCCGGTTCCGCTACAAGCCCGGCTCTCACAGGGTTCATCTCAATGTAGCGAACACATGCAAGTAAATATTTTTCATCCATAACATATGAAGCAAACCTTCCTTGCCAAAGATGACCCCTCCAGCCTTCACGGAAATTTATCCGCCTTGTGTAGCGACGATGCGCTTCACCAATCGCACGTCGCAGACCATCCTCCGATTCCGGTACTGCAACCATGTGCATATGGTTCGGCATTAGGCAATATGCCCAAACTTCAACGTTGCAGAGAAAACACCATTCAGACATCAGGTCTATATATGCCTGGTAATCTTCATCGTTGAAAAAAGTTTCCTGACGACGATTTCCACGTTGGGTTATGTGGTGGGGAAAACCCGGAGCCACTACTCGTGCAATTCTTGCCATAAAGAAAATTATACTTGTTCTATCATTAAGTCAAGAAATAAGTATGGTGTCCCCGGATTTCACCCTTACTGTGGAGGCAGGTTGAAATACCTTTATTCGGTTCTGCCGTTTATGATGGCTCCGAAAGGCTTCGGATAAAAGTAAAATAATCCTGTTTTTCTTCCATAAGCCAAAGTCTCATAGACAAACGGTACAGGATATCTGCGCCCTGCTGTTGCAAATACGATGTTTTCGGGAGTTCTGCTTGTCAAAGAACGACAGAATTATCGTTCATTCCGACCGGTAAAAGGTTCTATCCTCCCGATCCGCCCCAATCCCTGCCGGAAATACCTTGTTCATGTGAGACATTCCTCAATACTCTTCAAAGCAATACCCTATATAAATAGTACCATCAATCCGGGCTTCTTGAACAATGGACTGAAAACGACCTTGTCAGGTCGTGTCAATCCTTAAAGGTTCGGATATGGAACTTAAGGACTTTAGTGTGGGCGATCAGGTAGTGGTAGAATACACCCCTGACATGGTTATCAGATCAATCACCAAACATGGTAAATAAGAGGAAAAACTGAATCATGAGGCTCTGCCTCATCTTGGGGCAGAGCCTCTATTTTAAGGAAGCCTTTGCAGGTTCAGGCGCCTACTGCTAAGGTGGCAGCCGGCGCTTCGCTTCAATGAAATGAAAGGAGGAAAGAAAAATGGGTAAAAGATTAACATGTAATTTCATGGTCTTTATTTTAATATTGTCCTTACCTTTGTTTTTAAATGCATGTGCAAAAAAGGTTATAAAGGGAGAAAAAGTGATTGAACAGAAAGAAGAGGTAGCCAGGGCAGAGGAGAAAACCACAAGAGAGGCACGATTGAGAGAAGAGGCCCTGAGGATCGAAAGAGAAAGTGAGGAGGCCGCTAAGAGAGAAGCCCAGCTTAGAAAAGAGTTTGAGAATGAAGATATTCATTTTGATTTTGACAGATTCTTCCTTACGGATAAAGCAAAAGAAATATTGGCAAAAAAGGTTTCTTGGCTTTTGGATAATCCTGGTGTGAAAATTGAGATTGAAGGGCATTGTGATGAACGAGGAACCAATGAGTATAACATGGCCTTGGGTGAGAGAAGAGCGAACAGTGCTATGAAGTACTTGACAACTGTTGGAGTCAAGGTTGACAGGATTTCCACTATAAGTTATGGTGAAGAACGCCCGGTTGATCCAGGACGCAATAAAGCGGCCTGGATCAAGAATAGAAGGGCTCATTTCCGAATAGTTTCAGATTAAGAGATTAAGGAGGCAGGTGGAATGAAAAAACTGTTTGCGAGATTGGTGGCAGGGTATCTTGTCCTGGCAATGTGTGTGATGGGCATGGTGCCGAGGGTCTACGCAGGAATGGTATCCTCGGAAATCACCCCCTCTTCAAGGGTGGAGAGGATTGCCGACCTTGCGAAAATCCAAAAAGTTATGGAGACAAAAATAATCAAAGAGAGGCTAAAAGAGTTGGGCTTCACCCAGAAAGAGGTCCAGGCAAGACTCGACCGGCTTGATGACCAGCAGATTCATCATCTTGCCCTGGAAATCGATGATCTCATGGTTGGAGGAAGCGGGTTTGAGGTTTTGGTAGTGATCCTTCTCATAGGAATATTGGTTGGAGTCTGGTTTTATGTTACAGGACACAGCGTTGTTGTAACAAAGTAAGACGGCATTTCAAGGCTATCAAATGAACCCTATGAGTACCCCGGCACGGGGGTTGTTATACCTGTTTCTCGTGTTCCTTTCGTTCCTTTTTTCTTGCGCGGCCTCCCGGAATGTTATGGAACCCGGCACCGCCCGCATGATAGAAGGTATCCCATTCTTCCCACAGGAGATATACCAGTGCGGTCCTGCCTCCATGGCAGGGGTCTTGAATTACTGGGGAGCAGAGGCTTCACCCGAAGTGATTGCCGAGGAAATATACAGCAAGTCCGCAAAAGGGACGCTGACTGTGGATATGGTCATTTACGCCCGGAAAAAAGGTCTTGAAGCTGTTCAGTATGAAGGCAGCATCACCGATCTCAAAAAAAATATAGATATGGGATATCCCCTCATCCTCCTGGTGGACTATGGGTTCTGGGTGTATCAACAGAACCATTTTATGGTGGTGGTCGGCTATAACAGGGACGGCATTATCGTCAATTCAGGAAGAGACCGGAATAAGGTTATTTCTGTCAATGATTTTCTAAAACCATGGAATAAGACAGACCGATGGTCATTATTGATAAGGCCGCGACGATGAAAGGCACCGTATTCAAAAAGGGACATGCTCTCATCTTACTGTTCTTTACCCTATGCTCTCTGGGTGTCTTTTCCGGTTGTAGCCTGCCCAGGATTATTGTGCTGGAAGATCCGCTTACCCCGGAGGAACATCTCCATCTCGGAGTCGCCTATGAGAAAAGAGGCGAGCTTGATCCCGCTATAAAAGAATACAAACTGGCCTCAAAAAAACTGCCCCTTGCCTATCTCTATCTCGGAAATGTCTATTTTCAGAAGAATAAGCTTGATGAGGCAGAAAAATATTATAGAAAGACGATCAAAAAAGATCTCCAAAACGCTGATGCCCATAATAACCTCGCCTGGCTTTACTACACGAAGAAAGAAAACCTCGATGAGGCGAAAGGACTTGTTTTGAAGGCCCTGGAACTGAATCCCTCGAAAGGGAATATTTACAGGGATACGCTAGAAAAAATAGAGGAATTAAAAAAGTCTAACAACAGATGAACGGAGGAAGGTTATACGCACAAGGAAAACCGCATGAGCATTTTTGCAAAGTTGGTCAGCGCCGGAATACCGCACCAAGGAACGCATTTCACCGGTGCATCCCGGGTATATTTGAAGGAATTATTGGATGAACTGACGTTGTCCCAATATCGCCTTGCGAAAGATATTGGTGTGTCCGTCATGCGGGTCAATTACGTCGTGAATGGAAAACGACCGGTTACCGCTGAACTTGCCCTGCGCTTAGGGCGGTATTTTGGCCAGAGCCCGCGTTATTGGCTGAACCTGCAAAGTCGATATGACATGGATACTGCGGAAGATACCTTGTCAGACCAGGTGGAGAAACAAGTTCGACCACTCGCTGCTACTGTGTCATAACTTCCTGAAAGCAATGATTGACTGATTTCGAGAACCATGCGAGAATACAAACAGTAATGCTTGAAGTACTGTGGCACCGCCGGGAAACCAAGCGGTAAACGGAGAAAACAAACCTCAATTTATAGTATCGGAAGAAATCGGTCTACTCAACTCAAAAAAACATCATGAGGAGGAGATTATGAAATTTGCTAAACTTGTGGTTAGTGTTGCAGTGATACTGCTACTTGTTTCCTCACTGGCGGTGGCCGGTGATTTCGATTGGATCCGCGATTTCAACATCCAGGCCCAGGCGGATCCTTCGGGGTTCAAGGCCAAGCTGGCCTCACGCTTTCAAATCGGGGACGCCCGGATTGATACCGTTATCAGCAACGTCGCTAAGCCGTCTGACGCATATATGGTTTTACGCTTAGGCGAGATGTCGAACCATCCACCGGAATTCGTCGTCACAAAATATAAAGCAAAGAAGGAAAAAAGCTGGGGTGCCTTGGCGAAGAGTCTGGGTATTAAACCCGGATCGGCAGAGTTTCACGCCTTGAAAAGAGGCCAGGCTCTGTATGGCGACGACATGGGAAAGGGCGCTGGGAAGGGTTCAGGAAAAGGTAAGGGTAAGGGCAAAGGTAAAGACAAAGATTAATTGCAACTGCGCAACCAACAAAGATGGCCGCAGAAAGGCGACTTGGTATCGGAAGCGACGTTGATTATACTTACCACAACATGCTGATATGGGGGCTACCTATTTAAGAATCACGCTTGAAGCTGAAAACTTTTTAATTTGGTAAATCATGGCGAACCCTTCCTGTAACCGAGAAAATCAAGCGGGATTGGGTTATTGTATGTTTCTTTTGGCAATCAGCAGTCGGAGCTCATCAGCCACGCAGCGTCTGGAGGGGGTGGGTACTGCGGAGAGCATTGGCTCGGGGTATTACGAGCGGGCTCCCAGTCGCATAGTAGGTGCTGTATAGGAGCTGCTGACTGGTCCGATCCTTCTCTCCCGATCTCTCGTAATTGCAATTTTGACGGTGTGACAGCGATCATCGCAAGGGCTCGACCTCTGCTCGAAGCGTCTCGACATCAAGTCGTAGGCTGTCCTGCGCCATCATCGCGACTGGGTCTCGAAAATGCCGAATCTTGGGTGACCGCTCGCCCGCACGGTACACCCGGTAAAGTATGTAATGCTGGCGCTCACGCAGAGCTTTCTCGAACTCAGCGCGTGGCCAGCGGAATTTCCCATCGTCACCCAATGTCGACTTGACCTCGATGAACAGATCAGTGCCATCGTCGTCCACGGAGCGGATGTCATAATCGGCCCCTGGATTGGAATCTGCTACCCAGACAACCCGATCCTCTGGGTAGCCCATGCAACGCACGCGCTTTCGCTCTTCATTATACGCGACTTCCTCACCATGACGACCGACCTCCTGGTTTCGTATAACATCATGAGGTTTCGGTGGCCTCCACGCTCCACCACCACCGCTCCGTCTACCCGCACTCGGGCTCGGGGACCATCCCTCGCTTGGCTCAATGAAGACGGGCGCCACTTCCTCGATTGGCGGTAGAGCGAACGCATCTCCGTTATCCGACTCGGCAGTCTCTTCCGCTTCATTGGTGATTCCCACTGGCTCGCCGCTTCGTCGCTTGGAACTTGTATTGATTGAAGCTACCAAGCTGGAGTGCACCAGATCCTGTATCTTCGTGTCTTCCCACTGCTCGTCTTCTTCCCCCACATCATCTCGGGCGATTTCCCACTTGATACCCCTCCCCTCCAGGTACTGCCTGGTGTCCCTGCGCGACTCGCACGTGATCAGCCTGTAAATTGCATCCTGAATACGCCGCTGATCGTCGACCTGTGGCATACACTCTTGAGCAACCACACGAGCCAGGCAGTCGTGTAGTTCTGCATGGCTTCTCACCCAGGTTAAGTAAATGGTTCTATTCTCCCAGAGCGATCTCTCTGAAACTTCGACTGTAATAGTGCCTATTTGGTAACTCACAGATATTTCGTCCACGAATTCAATCCGCTCGATATTGCGAAGTCGCTGGGCAACCGCTCCCATCCCCTCAAGAGCACCCACAAAGTCTCTGAAGTCGTGTACGACGATCTGTTTGAGGGCGCTGGCAAAGTCGGTATCAACCAGACGCTTTATGTAGGTTTCGGACTGAAACCAATACGGAGCAGCGCGCTCGCTGCCGGTACGTTTGTCCACCTGATGTCGGGTTTGAGCCAACGACTTCACTCCGCTGCGAGCGAAAAATAACCGCAGTCGTGGATCAGCGACATCAGCGAATGAGACATCCTCGCCCATTTCGCGCAGGCGTTTCGCCAAGATGACATCATCATCGACGAGAAACCGTTCGGCCGCGGCTGCGGCGCTGGTGTGAAGACGCCCTTCCTCGTCGAGTAACCATGGCAGGTAACTGGGAAACACAGAGATCTCTTGGATGTTGAGATATGCGGAACGCACCGCCTTGATCCAGCGTGCGCTGAGCGGATGCGGCGCCTCTCGGTAACGCTCCCCTGTGTATTTCAAGAGACGTATCCAGTGGCGCTCCTGCGGCTCGGCGCAGGCGCCTAGTGTCATGTCAAGCTTGAAATGACGTATTGAATGTGATATGCTTTTTCATAATCACCCATGGAGGACTGAATATGAAAAAGTATATTGTCACTTTA
>Ga0209121_10001649_pt1 | contig 23364 bp, 26 predicted proteins | sample Cruoilmetagenom3_FD_187292 | JGI IMG/M metagenome (GOLD analysis project Ga0209121, IMG submission 187292) | Oil polluted marine microbial communities from Coal Oil Point, Santa Barbara, California, USA - Sample 3 (SPAdes) (version 2) | ecosystem: Environmental > Aquatic > Marine > Oil seeps ... | reverse complement strand
TGATGGCCCCCTGGCCCGACCGGAGCGCGGTGCAGCGCTATCGTCTTCCAGAAGCGCTGAGCGCCAGCATCAACGACCTCACTGCTGCTATCGTGATGACCGTGCAGGTTCCGACCCAACTCGCCCAGGGGAACATGACCCCTCAAGAGGCACGCCCGGCCAGCATGGTCGGCATCAGCGAAATACTGGCCATTTCCTTACAACAGAGTATCGAGTGGGGTATGGCCTTCCCCGTGTTGCAGACCGCGTCGCTCATCAGCCTGGCCCTGGGGCTGACCAATCTGCTGCCCCTCCCCGCTCTCGACGGCGGGCGCATCCTCCTCGTGCTCATTGAGGCTGTGCGCGGCCGCCGCATCTCGCCCGAGCGCGAAGCGAAGTTTCACTTCGTGGGCCTGGTGATCCTGGTGAGCCTGATGGCTGTGGTGATGCTTCAAGACTTCGTCAATCCAATTATCCCCTGGTCGTGGCTGAAGTGAGATGAAACATCCACTCGACGCTTTGCTTGACGAGTTGCGTGAAAGTGCCGAGATGCCGCACCCGGCGTCACTGTACCACTTCTCGAGCCTGGAGGCCGAAGACGTGGCACGCGTATGCGAGATGTGGCCGTGCCTGCCCGGCGAGTTGCGACACCGGCTGATCATACGGCTGGTGGAACTGGCCGAGGTGGATTTCGAGGTGGACTTCGGCGCGATCTTCCGCCTGGGACTGGAAGATGAGAACGCCGAGGTGCGCACGGCAGCAGTCGAGGGACTGTGGGAGGATGAAGACGTGCGCCTGGTCCCACTCCTGGCGGCACGCCTGCGGGAGGATGAGGCTGTTACTGTGCGAGCGGCTGCGGCCACGTCACTGGGTCGCTTCATCCTGATGGGCGAACTTGATAAGATTCGCCCTGCGCCACACACCCTGACCTATGAGGCTCTGTTGGCCGCCTGCCAGGACGCAGACGAGCACATGGAAGTGCGGCGGCGGGCGCTGGAGTCGCTGGCTTACGTCGGCAACGAGACCATAGCGGAGTTGATCCGCGAGGCCTACGCTGCGCCGGAGGAGAAAAAGCACATCAGCGCCGTCTTCGCCATGGGGCGCAGCGCCGACACCCGCTGGGCCCGCCACGTGCGCCAGCAACTCTTCAGCCCCAACCCCGAACTGCGGTACGAAGCCGCCCGGGCCTGCGGCGAACTTCAACTCTCCGAGGCTGTGCCCGAACTGCAGGAACTGGCCGACGACGTTGACCCCGAAGTGCAAGAGGCAGCACTGTGGGCCCTGGGGCAGATCGGGAGCGACGAGGCGCGGGAGATTCTGGAGCATTACTGCCTGGCAGAGAATGAGGCCATGCGGACCGCGGCCAAAGCCGCCCTGGATGAATTGGAGTTCCTGTACGGGGACCTGTCAGAGTTCTTCACCAGGCTAATCGAAGAGCCGGATCGGTGAGCGAATTGAGAATGGCAAGTTGCGAACGGCAAATGATCGCCGGCCTCGTTCTGGCGCTGGTACTTCTGCCGGCTGCGTCCGCTTGCGCAGCCGGTGGCATTACCGTGGTCGAGAGCAGGGCCAGCTACAGTTTCGCCCAACAGGTCACATTCACGCTGCGGGCCACCTCCGACGCCGAAATCACCCAGGTCTACCTGTTCTTTCGCGCCACAGGCGACGAGCGGGCCGAGTCTGTGAGTGTACCTATTGAGCCAGCCCGCGAGATCAGCGTCAACCACGTGCACGACCCGCGCCGTTTCCCCCTGCCACCGTTCGCCACAATCACCTTCTGGTGGCGGATTGAGGACGCCGCAGGCAATACCCTCGCTACAGAGCCCCAGCAGTTTGAATATACGGACAACCGCTTCCGCTGGGAACAACTCAGCGCCGATGGCCTCACCGTCCACTGGATTGAAGGGCATGGCGACCCGCCCTTCGGCCAGGCGGCGCTTGACATCGCCATGGCCAGCCTGGAGGAAATCAGCGCGGAATTGCATGCCCCAGTGCCGGAGTCCATCACCATCTACATCTATGATGCGCAGCACAATCTCAAGGCAGCGATGACACTCGCAGGACGGAATTGGGTAGCGGGTCAGGCACACCCCGAACTGGGTGCAGTCGTCGCCGCCATTCCGTATGAAGAAGGCTATATGTCGCGCATGATGCGCTACATCCCACACGAAATCACCCACCTGCTGGTCTACCAGGCCGTCACACCGGCCGGCTACAGGTACGTCCCCGAGTGGCTGGACGAAGGGCTGGCTACGGCTAACGAACGGTGGCCGACGCCGGAGTACGCTATGGTGCTCGAAGAGGCGCGAACGGAGGGGCAACTCCTCCCTCTAAAAGATTTGTGCGTCCCATTCTCGCCTGATGCACCCACTGCGTTTCTGGCCTACGCCCAGAGCGGTAGCGTGGTGCGGTTCATCCGTGAGCAATACGGCGCTGAAGGAATACGTACTCTGCTGGCGGCTTATGCCAACGGGGCCAGTTGCGCGGGGGGGGTGCAGGAGGCCCTCGGCGTCAGTCTCAATGGTCTAGAGACTGCATGGCGGGCCAGTCTGGAGCCCCAGGCACCTTGGCGGGCCTGGGTGGAACAGGTTGGCATTTGGGTGGGGCTATGGTTGTTGAGCCTGCTGGTGGCCGTGCCGATGATCGGCGGACTCCATCGCCGCCGGTAGGGGCGCGGTTACCGCGCCCCCACACTGTGGATAAGGAATGTAGGATGCGCAACATCGTCATCTTCGACCTGGAGACCCAACATACGGCGGACGAAGTGGGAGGCTGGCGCAATATCCGCGATATGCGCCTGGCGGTTGCTGTGACTTACAACGCCGCCGAGGACGTCTATCGCGATTACACCGAGCAGGAAGTGGACTACCTCATCGCCACCCTGCGTGGGGCCGACTTGGTGGTCGGCTACAATGTGCTCCGCTTCGACTACGAGGTTTTGCACGCTTACACTACCGAGAGACTGGACCGCATCCCCACGCTTGATATGCTCGACGACCTGTATCGCACACTCGGCTGGAGGCCGTCCCTCGACGCCGTCGCTGCTGCCACGCTGGGGGAGACGAAAAGCGCCGACGGGCTGCAGGCTGTGCGCTGGTTCCGCCAGGGCCAATTGGACAGGGTCATAGCTTACTGCCGGCGCGACGTCGAGGTGACCTGGCAAGTCTACCAATTCGGCCGGCGCAACGGCTACGTCAAATATCGCGATCGCCATTGGCGCATGCACAAGGTACCGGTGCGGTGGTGAATGCAACTTTTGAACCCGCTTATCTGACATTACTTCGCTCAGGCGAACTTAAGCAGCGCGTGCAGGCCGCCTACGAGCGGCTGCGCGCCTGCGACTTCTGTGGCCGGGAGTGCCGCGTGGACCGCTGGGAGCGCGTCGGCTCCTGCAAGACCGGCGTGCGGGCCGTCGTCGCAAGTTACCACCCCCACCTGGGGGAAGAGGACCCGTTGCGCGGGTGGCGTGGCTCCGGCACCATCTTCTTCGCCTGGTGCAATCTGAACTGCCAGTTCTGCCAGAACTACGACATCAGCCAATTGGGGCACGGGCAGGAAGTCGAGCCGGAGGAACTGACCAAGATGATGCTATCGCTTCAGGCGCAAGGATGCCACAACATCAACCTCGTTTCGCCCACTCACGTCGTGCCACAGATTCTGGCCGCCGTCCTCATCGCCGCCCAGGCTGGGCTGCGCCTGCCACTGGTCTACAACACCGGTGGTTATGACTCCCTCGCGGCATTGGCGTTGCTCGACGGCGTGGTGGACATCTATATGCCAGACATGAAGTACGCCGACGCGGAGACTGCGCAGAAGTACTCCAAGATCAAGGATTATCCGGCGGTCAATCAGGCTGCCGTCAAGGAGATGCACCGCCAGGTGGACGACCTGGTGCTCGACGAGAATGGCGTCGCACTGCGGGGGCTGCTTGTGCGCCACCTGGTGCTGCCCGAAGGACTGGCCGGGACGCTCGAATTAGCGCTCTTCCTGGCAGAGGAGGTCTCACACGACACTTATGTCAATATTATGAATCAGTACCGGCCGTGCTACAGGGCCGCTGAACTGCCGCCGCTCGACCGTCCCATCACACGGGCAGAGTATGACCAGGCCGTACAGCAGGCCCGTGAGGCCGGTCTGCATCGCTTCGACAAGCGGGAACCTCGTTCTCTCCGCATTCTGTGAGGAGTGCAAAAGTATGGGAGAGAGACCAAAACCAGAGGCTCGTCTGCGCGCCGTCGTCCACGGGTACGTGCAAGGGGTCAACTTCCGCTACTACACCATCCGCACAGCGCAGCGCCTCGGCCTTACTGGCTGGGTCGCCAACCGCTGGGACGGCACAGTGGAGACCGTCGCCGAGGGTCGGCGCGAGGCGCTGAACGAGTTCCGGGCTTTCCTGCACCGTGGTTCTCCCTCCTCAATGGTAGAGCGCGTGGACGTCGAGTGGGAAGCCCCCAACGGCAAATTTGGACACTTCAGGGTACGGTACCTATGAGAAGAAACCCCGAACGCCTGGCATGGATCGTCTTGTTGATCTCATTCTTCACCTGCGTGAGCCTGGCCATCCTGGTGCCGTTGGGTATCCGCTGGTACGTCCTCAACGCCAGCATCAGGCAGAAGGTAACTCTTGAGGTGCAGCGGCCGCCGTTGAGCGTCACTCTGGCTGGCCGAGGTGAACCGGTCGCTATCGCCGAAGATCGCGAGGACATCCCTGAGCGCACGATAATCGCCACAAAAGAATCTACCGACGGTCGTGCAGTAATGTACGCATCTCAGGCAGACGATCCCATCATCATTGCCACAGCCAAACTCTACTATAACACGGAGGTCGTACTCTCGTCGGCGCGATCCCCACGCTTCCCCGCTAGCCGCCTGCCCCACAAGGTCGTCCTGGAGGTAAAAGCCGGGCGAGTGCGCGTCAACGTCTACAACGACGACGACAGATCCACGGTCGTCGAGGTACATACACCCCATGGAACGGCTACGCTGACGGAAGGGAGTTATGAGGTCAAGGTCAACACGACAGCGACGGAGATCACAGTACGCGACGGACAGGCTGAGGTGGCCAACAATGCTGACGAGGTGATACCCCTCAGACAGGCTGAGCGTGCTATCGTTGACGATGAACAAATTGTCGGCCCGCTGACTGCTGCTCGCAACCTGATCGTCAATGGCGACTTTAAGTATCCGCTAGGGAAGGGATGGAGCAGTTATGGCGAGCAGACGGATCCCCAGCAACCTCCGGGAAGTGTCAACATCGTCACCGACGAGGGACAGGAAGTGGCCAATTTCTATCGCGACGGCAGCAACCACGCCGAAGTGGACATCCGGCAGGAGATCAACTACGACGTGCGCGATTTCACCTCGCTTGAACTGCACCTGGCCGTGCGCATCATCTACCAGAATATCTTGGGCTTTGGGGGTTGCGGCTACCTCAGTTCCGAGTGCCCCATCATCGTCCTCATAGATTATAAGGACATCCACGGCACCGACCGGCAATGGCGTCATGGTTTCTACACGGGTGAACCGGCTCCCGATTGGCCGTTGTATCCCTGGACTGAGCAGATATCCCTGGGAAACTGGCAAACTTATGACTCGGACAACCTGATAGAGGCACTGGCTGACGCACCACCTGCCATTATCAAGAGCCTGACCATCTACGCCTCCGGTCACAGTTTCAACGCTATGGTGACGGAAGTGGAATTGTGGGCCCAGGAATGAGCGCATAGTGGGCATCTGCAGCACAAAGGCCCCCACCTCCACAGTGGGGGCCTCTTCTTGTCCGGCAACGGCTACAACTGCTTCAATTTCCGCGTCAACTCGGCCGGCGTCCCGGCCTCAATGGGGACGTACTCGACGCCAGGATAGTACTTTTTGAAGAAGGCTCGCAAATCACTGGGCCATTGCCCTGGATTGACCGCAATCACCCGCCGCGCGTCCAGGTCGCCGATACCAGCGTCGTCCGCGCTGCCACCGATAGTGTACCGGTGCCGACTCCATGCTCCGTCCACCACCGCCAGAGCCCAGGCCGCGTTGGCACCGGGAGGGAGCAGCACGTAACTCCGTTTGTACTGCTCACGTGGGAGCCCGCGCCGCGACGGTACGGCTGGAACGCAGTCAAACACACCAGTCATCTTCACATCCCCAGCGGCAGAGAACACAGTCTCATACCTCCCGACACCGCTCAGTGGAGAGGTAGTATACGTCCACGTGTACCAGTTCCCATCGCGCCCGGTCACAACCGCTCCCGGCGACAGTTCCGCCCCTGAAGGCTGACGGATCACCAGATGGATGTCGGACAGAGCGTTCCGTGAACGGGCCTCGATTGTCACCGTCCCGCCAATCCTCGGACTGGCCGGCTGGTGGCTTAGCTGTGCCTTCAACTCCCCGCCCACGACGACCAGTTCCACATCATCCCAATAGGAGTCGTTGTGCTTGAAGGGCCACAAGGTTTTGCTGCGGAGGAATACCGTCACAGTGTCAGCCTGAGCCGTTGCTTCCACGGAGGGAGGCTGGGCGTACTTGTTATAGATGTGCGCACCCTGGCCCCACACCACCGTATCGGCAAACGGGTTGGTGCCGCCAGCAGGGTCAATCCCCACGTAGAAGGTGAAGTTCGGGATCGCGTCATTCCACGGGTCTCCGGAAAGCGGAGGCGCCTCGCCCTCCAGGATAAACGCGGCCTTCTTGCCCACGCCGCAAGAGCAGCGCGCATCGTCGCCGCACGATGCGTGCCCCTCCACTTTATGGTTGCTCCAGGCATGCGCCCAGGCTGTCAGGCGCAGCCGGGTACCCGGCGTGACCTGCACGTGCTGGAGAAACCCGGCGTCGTGGTTGCGGTAGAACGTAAACAGAAGCGTCCCCTTCTGACCACTGTGCACCCTCCTGGAGTCGTGGGTCACCCAGGCGTCCCGCACCTCGGGCTGATCCCACGTGCCTGGATCGTGGCGGAACCAGGTCATCCAGCCAGAGGGAGAGAAGATATTTCCTACATCTTTCTCATACGGTTCCTCGCCCTTCGGAAGAACCAGAACACGATGAGACTTTTCCTCTCCCCAATCGGCCTCGAAGTCCCCATTTTGTAGCAATTTTTGTGACATTTGTGCCTCCTTTGCCTTCTTTACTCAAAGCCCAGCCCGCGCTCGCGCAGGCTCACGAAACGTTGCTGCCCGATGATCAAATGGTCCAGAACCTCAATGTCCAGCAAGTTGCCTGCTGCCACCAACTGGCGAGTCACCTCTACGTCCTCAGGCGAGGGCGTGGGGTCGCCCGAGGGATGATTATGCGCGACGATGATTGAGGCGCAATTCCGTTTGACGGCCTCTCGGAACACCTCGCTCACCCGAATGTGCGAGGCGTTGAGGCTTCCCACATACACTGTTTCGGAGCCGAGCAGCCGGTTGCGCGTATCCAGGTACAGCACACGAAAGTGCTCCTGTTCCAGATGGCCCATCTCGGCCATCAGGAGTTGCGCCACGTCGGCTGGGGAGCGCACGACGAAGCGGTCTTCCGGAGCGGCCAGAAGCATCCGGCGGCCCAGTTCCAGTGCTGCCTTGAGTTGTGCTGTCTTGGCCGGTCCCAGCCCTTTCTCGGCCCGCAATTCGGCGAAACTGGCCCGGGCCAGGCCCGGCAACCCGCCGTAGCGGGAGATGAGCCGCGTGGCCAATGCCAGGACGCTTTCGCCGCCCACGCCCGTGCGCAGGATGATGGCCAGCAGTTCCGCCGTCGAGAGCGCCCCCTCGCCTGCGTGGGCCAGCCGCTCGCGCGGGCGCTCGTCAACGGGCAAATCCTTGATCGTCGGCCGGTACCCGGCCCGTGTTTCATCGCTCACCACATTACTACTATACTACAACTCACACAAAATTGTCAAATGGCCCGGGTGCGGAATCTCGAAATCTATACGCCTGCAACTTGCCGCAATTGTACACTTATGCTACAATAGCACCGTGTAGCTCGTGTCACAGTCGAGTGACGCCCCCCAGTTTGAGCGTGGCCCGCTAGCTCAATATGGCAGAGCAGGGGACTCTTAATCCCTTGGTTACAGGTTCGAGTCCTGTGCGGGTCACTTACCGGCGAGCCTATCACGTTGGGGACAAGAAATAGGGGGAATAGGGCCACAGCGTTCGTTATAGGGGCAAAAACGGGGCTGGCACTTGAGAATAATTGAAAGTGCCAGCCTCGCTCACTAGTTACCAGGCCGACGTGGTATAATGGCCCTCTGGAGATTGTGGCTTGAAGAGCACACGAGCGACGTAGTCTTGCGCCGATTCTCCCCAAACACAACGAGGCTCGCATCTGATGATGCGAGCCTCGTGATCTGTGGTGGAGATGGCGGGAATCGAACCCGCGTCCGAAGAACTCGATCAGGGACTTCTACAAGCGTAGTCGGCCTTTTATCTCTCGCCCGGGGTGTCACCGCCGACCGCGCCACACCCGGGCCTAGCCGATGGGAGCCGAAACTCCCTCTTGAGCACTCCTATCGGCATCGGAGCGCCGCACGCCAGCTCCTTTACGCCCGGCCCCCGGACCACCGGCGCGAGACCAGGGCGGACGTGACCGTCTGTGCGGTCAGTTTGTCCCCAGGCCGGATTAGGCTACCATTGGAACGGCGGCCATTGCGGCCTGCGGGACGGGAATCCAAGTGTTATTGGCACTTTGGAATTTGTGCTCCGTTGTTAACGGGGGCAGAGCGCCCCGGCTTGCCATCCGTGGCCAACCTTCCCCGTCGAAGCCTATCATCCCCACGCAATAATATTATAACACGCATCTGTTATATTGACAAGCCACCCGGCACGGGTACTACAACGGGCAAAGGTAGAATTCGCATACTTTGCGCCCTTCGTGGTCCTACACCACGCACAACTCCCGGATGACGTCGCAGGCGATCTTCACGCCTAGCACGATGTTTTCGATGGAGATACGCTCGTCAACGCCGTGAACACGGTCAATCTCGCTCATCTCCAACACGGCTGGCCCGAACCCGTAGGCGGGGATGTCCCGCGCACGGAAGTAACGTGCGTCGCTGCCGCCGGGCATCTGGAGCGGAAAGACGACGGCGTCGGGCACGTGCCGGCTCAGCGCGTGCCGCACGGCGTCAAGGAATGGGCTTTCGATGGGAGAGACGGCGGTGGGAGCGGACGTCTCCACCTCCTCCACCTTCACCCGCCCGTCGGCGATGGTCATCTCCAGCCAGCGGCGGAATTGGGCCGCGTCGGTGTCCGGCAGCAGCCGGCAGTCAATGCCCGCCTCCGCTCGCTCGGGGATGACGTTGATCTTGTAGCCCGCCTTGAGTATGGTGAGACTGATGGTGTCCCGCAACATGGCGTTCATCGTCTTCTTGGCCGCCAACTGCCGCCCGGCCAGTCTGAGGATCAGCGGATTGTCCATATGACGCAGCAGGAACGAAAGCGGGAACTTCTGAGACCCGGCAATCTCCCGGAACATCGTGGCCGTCACGTCATTGACCCGCATCGGGCGGGGCTTGAGGATATGGTCGAGGGCGTGCATCAGCGTCACGTTGGCGTTGTCTTCGTGAGGCATCGAGCCATGGCCTGCCTTACCGGTGACGACCAATCGCAGGTGCTGGATTTGCTTCTCGGCTACGGCCACGCCGAACATCGGCCGGTCGCCCAGCATCCCCTTGACCCCACCGCCTCCTTCGTCCCACACCCACTCAGGGTCAAGTTTATCCAGGTGATGCTCTACCAGCCAGCCCATCCCCTGCGAGCCACCCGTCTCCTCGTCCGGCACAGCCAGGAAGATGACTGGCCGCCGGAACGTCGCTCCCTCTCGCATCAGCCGCTCCAGGGCCAGGAGATGCATCACGCCCAGGTCCTTCGTGTCGAGTGCCCCGCGTCCCCACACGTACCCCTCGGCCGCCTCTCCACCGAAGGGCGGGTGCGACCACTGTGCAGGGTCAGCGGGCACGATGTCCATGTGGTGGTTCAACACCAGCGGCTTGAGCGGCTCGCTGCCCTCGATGCGGCCGATCAGCACCGCCCGTCCCGGCGCTGGCTCGTAGAGTGTGACGTCGCTCGTAATGCCCCGCTCGACGAGTTGGTCTTTGAGCCATTCGGCCGTTACCATCTCGTTGCCGGGCGGATTGGTCGTATCGAACTGCAAGTACCGGCTCAGCGTAGCAACGCCGTCCTCGCGGACTGCCTCCCAATCGCTTGCTTCCTTCATACTCATCTTACCCCTCCTTGATTCAATCTAATCCCACACTCGGCTCCGAAATCCCGCCGCTGGTGGTGGTAAAATGATACACCTGTTTTGGCCGGTGGTCAAATCTGGGCCCGGGTAGAATTGGCTGGCTATGAGGTGCAGAAGTTGCCAATGGCTCAACTCTTTCGCGGGTTGGCACTCCAGTGGCCCGCTTCAGCTTTCCAGGAGCTTGTCCCCAATGTGTGACGCTCACTTGGCTGGCCTTGACGTCCAGCCCCCGACTGTGATACAATATGGCCAAGATGAAGCGACGCTGACATAGGGCGGGAGAGGAGGCACAACGTGGCGAAGATTACGCACATAGTCAAACGAACGGGTGCGGTGGTGCCGTTCAATAAGGAGCGCATCACCAACGCCATCTATCGAGCGGCGGTGGCCGTGCACGGGCGCGACCGCTCCATCGCCGAGGGGTTGGCCGACCAGGTCGTGGCCATGCTGGAGGAGACCACACCGCCCGACCACATCCTCAGCATCGAGGAAATCCAGGACATCGTCGAGAAGGTGCTGATTGAGAGCGGCCACGCGAGGACGGCCAAAGCCTACATTCTCTACCGTGACGAACGGGCCCGCCGGCGGAGGGAGCGAGCCGAACGTTCGGTCCGTTCCTCCGAGAACATCCCCTGGTGCAAGATTTGGGAGGTGCTGAACTGGGCCGTGGATCACGACCTCTATACCGTCGAGCGGTTGAACGCGCGCATCGCTGGCGGGGAGTTCCCCCAGATCGTGCGGGAGACCGACCGGGCCTACAACGAGGACATCACGACCGCGTCGGAGATCATCAGGGAGCGCCGCGATAGTGTGAAGATCGTCATCATCGCCGGGCCCTCCTCCTCCGGCAAGACGACCACGACCACTAAACTCAGCCATCTGCTGAAGAAGATGGGCCTCAGCCTGGTTCCGCTCACTGTGGACAATTACTTCTTCGACCTGGAACTTCACCCCAAAGACGAGCACGGCGACTACGACTTTGAGACGCCGCAGGCCCTCGACCTGGAACTCATCAACGAGCACCTGGTGCGTCTGATTGCCGGGGAGGAAGTGCGGATTCCCTTCTACGAATTCAAGGCCGGCAAGCGGCACGATGACCACACCCCGATGCGGGTCGGGCCGAACGACGTCATTCTCATTGACAGCCTGCATGGTCTGTACGCCGATATGACCCGGTCCATTGACGACGGATTGAAGTTTAAACTGTACATCGAGCCGTTGCTTCAGATGAAAGGCCCTGACGGGAGGTTCATTCGCTGGACGGACCTGCGGTTGATGCGCCGTATGACGCGCGATGCTGTTCATCGCGCTTACGATCCTCAGCAGACGTTGGAACACTGGCACTACGTTCGCTCTAGCGAGCTGCGCAACATCATCCCCTACGTCAACACGACCGATTACATCGTCAACAGTGGCCTGCCATACGAACTCCCCATCATGCAGGCCAGGCTGTTTGGCCACTTTGAGAGGTGGGCGGAACAGTACAGGGACGATCCGCTGCGCGAGGATGCCTTCGCGCGTGCCGAGCGCGTGTACCATCTTCTGAAGTCCGTCACCCCGGTCGAGGACGATTCCGCCATCCCGCCCGACTCGCTCCTGCGGGAGTTCATCGGCGGCAGTTGCTACGAGTATTGAGAAGCGTGGCTGATTATTACACCTTCCGCAAGTTCGCAGTCGAGGCCCACGGCCACGAAGTCACCGTAGTCGGCAAACCCGGCGTCTGGTCGTGGGACAGGCTCAATTCGGGCACGGCGGCGTTGCTGGAGGTGGCCGAGGTCAAGCCAGGTGACGATGTGCTCGACCTATGCTGTGGGACGGGTCTCATCGGCGCGGCCGCAAGCGTCCAGGCCCCGCGGGGCCACGTCACGCTGGTGGACTGCAACGTGGCGGCAATGGCCTGTGCCGAGCGCACGCTGGCCGCCAACACCGTCTCCAACGGTGAGGTGCGGCTGGCCGACGGCGTGATCGGGTTGTCCCCCGCCTCGTTCGACTTGGTGCTGAGCCACCTCCCGCGTGGTCGGGCCGTGCAGGAGGGACTGATCCGGGGCGTAGCCTGGGTACTCCGGCCGGGCGGGAGATTCTACTTCGTCGCCAACAAGCGGGTCGGCGTCAAGGGAGCCATCGCCTACGCCCGCGAACTGTTCGGGCGGTGCGGCGTGGTGCGGCAGAAGAAGGGCTACCACGTCGCGCTGGCGGTCAGGCCCGCCGGGCTGCAACCACTCCCACCCGTGGATGGCTACGTCACCCGCACCATCACCTTCGATGGCCTTGAAACAACGCTGGTCGGCAAGCCCGGAGTCTTTGCCTGGGACCGGCCGGACGCGGGCTCCGCGGCGCTCGTGGGCGCGATGGAGATTGGCCCGCACGACTGCGTGCTCGACCTGGGATGTGGGACTGGGTTGGCCGGGCTGGCGGCTGCCCGCCGCGCCGTTCCCTCCCCCTCTCCTCGCAGGGGAGAGGCTGGGCGTTTCGATCGCGCGGGTAGAAGCCGCGCGGATAACCCCTCTCCTCGCAGGGGAGGGGCTGGGGGAGGGGTTGGTCAGGTCGTGCTCGTGGACGCCGACGTGCGCGCCGTCGAATCCGCCCGTCGCACGCTGGAGGCGAACGGTGTCGCTAGCGCCGAGATGCTGCTCTCCGACTGCGGTTCAGCCGTCTTCGGTCGCCGCTTCGACGTTGTCATCACCAACCCGCCCTTTCACCAGGGCGTGGGGGTGAACTACGAGGTGGCCTGCCAGTTTGTGCGCGATGCGGCGCGGGTGCTTCGTCGTGATGGACGTCTCTTTCTCGTCGCCAACCGCTTTCTGCGCTACAGCGACCTCATCCGCGAGACCTTCGGCAACGTCGCTACCGCCTACGCCGACAACCGTTACCACGTCCTGATCGCAGTGGCGCGGAAATCCGGTTTGGGGTAGAATAGGGGGCGAAGGGGGTGATGGCAGTGAACGAAAGCAACGACCGATTGGAGGATTTGATCTGCCTTCTGCACACCTTGTCGGAGGAGGAGGTTGCAGCCGTGTGGACTTTTATCGAAAGGTTGACCCGGCACAAAGTGGCGGCGAGAGAGGCCCAAGCCGCCTACGTGGTGCCGGCCAGGACGACGGAAGAGGTGGTCCGCCCCGATGAGCGAGAGCATCGGCTAATGCCCCGGCTAGCGAACCCTGAGGAATCACTAGACTTTCTGGCCTTCGGCCCTCCGGGTTTTCTGCCTGGCGAATTGGACCGCCTTCTGAGTGACATCGAGCACACGCGAGAGATGGAGTTGGAGATTCCGTGCCAGCCTACCTGATTGACACCAACCATGCCTCCCGGTTGATGGACGGGGCCGAACCGATCTTGAGCCGTGTCCGTCGCAGCATTGGGCGCGGCGATATGTTCTTCCTCTCAATCACCATTGTAGGCGAACTCTACTACGCCGTTTACGCCAGCCAGCGAGTGGACAACAATCTGATGCGTCTACAAACGCTTCGCACACTGGCTCCAACGCTGCCTTTCGACGGGGCTGCCGCCGAGGAGTATGGGCACATCCAGGCCGAGCAGAAGGCTAAGGGCCGTCCTATCCCCGGCACGGACACACAGATTGCCGCCGTCGCTCGGCTGCACAGGCTGACGGTGCTCACTATGGATCGTCACTTCAGTTTCGTCAACGGGGTTACGACGGCCAACTGGCTAGAGACAGGAGAAAGCAATGTGGACGGGACAGGAGCAGAAACGGGTTGATGCCTGCGACGTGGTCGTCGTCGGGGCGGGACTGGTAGGCGCGGCGACGGCTGCACGCCTGGCCCGAGAGGGGTTCAATACGGCAGTCCTGGAGGCCCAACGCGTGGCGGGGGGCGCGACCGGGCGCAGCGTCGGGATGGTGCTCACCGGCCTGGACGGCCACTACAACCAGGCCGTCTCTACTTATGGCCGTCAGAAGGCGCAGGAGGTCTGGGCGCTCACCGTCGAGGGGCGAGAGCGGCTGGTCAATACCGCTGAACGGCTGGAGATGCCCGTCGAACGTACCGGCAGCCTCGCGCTGGCCGTCGAGGACGCCGAGGTAGATGCGCTGAGAGAGTCGGCGGACCTCCTGGGCGAGGATGGCTTCGATGCCTGGTTCGGCTCCAGTGATCCTCTGAACCGGGGTTTCCGCGCTGCCATGCGCCAGCCCGATGACGTGACCGTGGACGCCGCTGCTCTGACCCATGCGCTGCTGACCACCAGCGAGGTCGCCGTCCACGAAGGAACCGAGGTCTACCACCTGGAATCTGAGAATAACGGCGTGCGGGTCTGGGCACAGGGCCGTACTGTGCTCTGCAACGGAGTCGTGCTGGCAGTCAACGGTTACGCCCCGCTATTCGATTCCTACTTCACCGACAAGGTCGCTCCTACCCGTAGCTTTGTTTTTGTCACTGATCCACTGGATGGGGTAGTGCTGGAGCAGCCCTGTTACGCCGACCGTGGGTACGAGTACGAATACTGCCACCAATTGCCCGACCGTAGGCTGCTACTGGGTGGCTGGCACCGTCTGCACACGTCGAACCAGGAGACAAACCCCGAGACTGAACCAGACGATGTGGGGCAGGGTGGATTGATTCGCTTTGCGTCGCGTCACTTTCCCGAGGTAGAAATGCACAGCGCCGACCGCCGGTCAGGGGTGATGGGCTTCACACCCGATGGCCTGCCGCTCTTGGGCCGGCTTCCCGACCTGCCGCAAGTCTACTTCGCGGTGGGGTTCGGAGTCCGGGGGCTGGCCTGGGCCTTCGTCGTCGCCGAACGGCTGGTGGCGTTGATGCTACATGATGCCAACCCGGGCATTCTCTCGGCGGCGCGCCTGGTCTGAGAAGCCCCCAAATCATCGGCCTCTTGTGGTTTTCGTCGGGGCGGCGGGAGATGGCCTGGGAGAACGCGTGGCGGCTGGCCCGTCACGTGAATACACTGATCCTAATTCAACGAGATTGATTATTACGAAGATTGCCTCTTTGGTTTCTACTACATTTTGAGTGCATCCAAGTCTTGAATGGGGGTGAGATGGGAGCAACCGGTTACCTTGGCCGCCTGCGGGAATGTGTGGGGCACGATCTACTGCTGGTCCCCGCTGCGGCGGCCTGCATCCGGGATGAGGAAGGACGCATCCTGCTTTTGCGGCGCAGTGACGGGGATAACCTATGGAGCTTTCCCGGCGGGGGGATGGAATTGGGCGAGCGGGCCGCCGAGACGGTGGTGCGCGAGGTGCACGAGGAGATTGGGCTGGAGGTCGAGCCGCTGGCGCTAATCGGCGTCTACTCCAGTCCAGAGTACGCTTTTACCTACCCCAACGGCGACCATGTGCAGGCGGTGATCATCTTCTTCGAGTGCCGGGTCGTGGGTGGTGAACTTCAGCCGGATATGCAGGAGATTATAGGGTGGCGTTACTTTGGCCCCGAAGATGAGTTGCCGCCTATGCATCCTTGCTGCGTCGCCAAGGCCCGTGACGCTTTCGTGTTTCAGGGCCAGGCGTTTTTTCGCTGAGGGGGATCGAGATGAGCATGGTGTCGGCGCAGGTCAGCCTCTATCCGCTGCGGCAGGTCTCGATTGGGCCGGCCATCCGCGAGATCGGTATGGTTCTGGTCGGCAGTGATGGATTCCAAGTGACAGGATAGGTAGAATGATGGACAAGCAGACAGTTGGGGTAGACATCGCCCGCTGTACAGGCTGTGGTGTATGTGTCGAGGTGTGCCCTGCCGGGGCCATTGCCCTGGTGGAAGGCAAGGCCCGCGTTGACGAGGAGACGTGTACCGGCTGCGGGGCCTGCGTGGATGCCTGCCCGGAGGACGCCATCCAGCCTGTGATTCAGGGCGAACTCATCCCCGCCCCGGAGCGGCCGGCTCCCACCGTCTACCGGCCCGGCCCGCTGGTCGAGACGGCTGGCGCGGCAGTCGTCGTCGCCGGTGCGGGGCTGCTGGTGAAGGCGGCGGGTGCGCTGGCGCGGGCGGTGGGCCGCTGGCTATTGCGGCGGCCCGCGGCGACGAGGCCGTCTACGGGTGCTGCGTCGCGGGCTGGGGGCGGCACAGACAGAGGTCGCCGGGCACGCCATCGTCGGCGGAGGCAGTGAAGGGGGGGTACGATGAGGGTGACGAAATGGGCATTGGTGGGACTGGCGGGTCTGCTGGTCGCCGGCTGTGCATCGCCGGCCCCTATGCCGCCAACAGCGACTATCGCGCCGGCCCACACTGCTACCGCTGCGGCGGCGGCCGAGCCGACCCTTCGGCAGGCTCAGGGCACAGCGCTGACGCCGACGGTGAGCCCAATGCCCACGCCGGCTGCCACGCCAACGCCCATCCGGGAGGGACGGGTCATAACCGTGGAAGCCGAGGAACTGAGCCTCAACTACAGCCACGAACTTTACCTGGAGGGGGGGGAGTTCGCCCAGGAATACGACACCTACTCCGCAGACAAGGCAAGGTATCTGGAAGACGTTGTGGAAGGCTTTTCAGAGGAGTTCCTGAAGCCTTCTAATCTACAAGCCACCGGCTGGAAGGTCTCCTTCACCTCAGAATATGAACTGGAAGCCGATAAAGCCACGTATCTTACCCTGATCCAGTGCAAAATTCACGGAGCGGCGAGCGGAACGGCAGAGCGCCCTTACTTCAGGTCAGAATGGCTGCTGAAACCCCTCCTTGAGAAGGGGATCGACCTATATGGTTTCGAATACACGCCGGATGGGACGACGCTCATCTATGAAGGGGAGAGCGACCATACCCCAATAACGATCATCCTCAGATTCCTAAAGCCCATAAATCACTGTCACTATCACATCTGGTATGAGCGCTAGAGAAAAGTTGGCTGAGTGAGGAAGAGATGAGTGATCACCGCTGGGCTCAATTGGCGATCTTGATATTGATTGGCTTGCTTTGCCTATCCGCGAGCCAGTGCGCGCCACCGGAGGAGATCATTCTTACGCCGGAGTGGAGAGCGACTGCCGAGCCGACACCGCTTCCCATGGTTGCCGTCACCCCGAGTCCGAGCCGCCCTGCGCCGACGGCGACCGGCACATCCATTCCGACTCCCACGTCCGAGCCGACGCCCACTGAGGTCGCCAAGGAACTGACCATCACCATCCTTTACGACAACAATGAGTATGATGAGCGATTGGAGACCGCCTGGGGCTTCGCCTGCCTGGTGGAGGGGCCGGACAAGACCATCCTCTTCGACACCGGCGGCGACAGCGCCATGCTGCTGCGCAATATGCGCACGCTGGGAATTGATCCCCAGGACGTGGATGTGGTCGTCATCTCACATATCCACTACGACCACGTCGGCGGGCTGCCCGGCTTCCTGGAGGAGAACCACGATGTCACCGTTTATCTGCCCGAATGTCTCCCCGAGAGCATCAAGGAGACCGTGAGGGAGGCAGGGGCGGAACTCGTCGAGGTCCACGAGCCGGTCGAAATCTGCGAACACGTCTACTCTACGGGGGAACTCGGCGACCTGATAAAGGAACAATCGCTGGTGATCGAGACGGCGCAGGGGTTGGTGGTGATAACCGGCTGCGCCCATCCCGGGGTGGTGAACGTGGTCAGGGAAGCCAAAGACATGCTAGGAGGCGACGTCCACCTGGTGCTGGGTGGCTTCCATCTCTGCTGGATGAATCTCTTGCAGGTAAGGAATATCGTCGAGGGGGTCAAGGATGAAGGAGTGGAGCAGGTAGCCCCCTGTCACTGCTCCGGCGATCTGGCCCGCAGCACATTTGAGAAAGTCTACGGGGAGGATTTCATTCTGGTGGGTGTCGGCAGCAGGCTGGAGGTTCGAGATTGAGGAGAGCGCCGCTCCTCGCCTCCATCCTTTGTGCGTTGGTCGTGGAGGGGTGCGGGTGCAACGGTGGGATGGCCGAAAAGGGGATATGCGTCTACGCCGGTTCCGGCGCGGTGCTGGCTCGGGACGTCGAGGTTGCACTAGACAAATTGGCGCTTCCATACGGCGAGGTGGACGCGCGCGACGTCAGAACCGGCAGGCTGGACAGGTGCTCGCTGCTGATCGTACCCGGCGGCTACACGGCGCGGTGCATGGCCGCACTGGGCGCGGATGGTTTCAAGCGCATCCGGGGGTTCGTCGCCAATGGCGGGGGGTACGTCGGCATCTGTGCCGGGGCGTACATCGCTGCCCGGCGCGTTGAGGTGCCGGGCAGCCCCCAGGGTCTGGGCATCGTCGAGATTGAGAACGTGAGGAGCGCCGGAACAGAGGTGAGGACGATTTTCGTCACGCAACCTGACCATCCCGTGGTCGAAGGCTGCGGGAGGGAACTCCAGATCTGGTACCAAAACGGGCCGCTGATGGAGGCGGGGGAGAGTGTGGAGACACTGGCCGTCTACGAGGACAGTTCTGCCGCTATCGTCTGCTCGACCTACGGGGAGGGCAGGGTGGTCATCTTCAGCCCCCACCCAGAGGGAAGCCTGGAGGGGGGCGTTGACGCGGAGGAGTATGGGACGCTCAGGCTGTTGGGGAACGCCGTTGCCTTTGCTTCCGGGGAGAGGTAAGAGTGGAAGCGCTTAAGTTGCTGGGTGCGGGCTTCGGCATGGGCTGGGGGCCCTGCCTGGCCCTCTGTGGCCCTATCCTTTTGCCCTACATCGCCGCCACGAAAGGGGGCTGGCTGGGGGGCTTAAAGGTAAGCGCGATGTTCTCCCTCGGCCGGCTTTTCGGCCTTGCCATCCTGGGGGGACTGGCGAGCGTGGCCTTTGCCTCCATCAACCGCTTCTTTCCCCCTCACAGATCGGGCTATCTTTACCTGGCTATGGCCATTTTTATCATGCTCGTGGGAGTGCTCATCGTCCTGGGCAAGGGGTTTGAGTTACCGCTCCACCGCACCTTCAGAAAGCACGTCGTGGATGGGGGTAGCGGAGGCATGCTGGGCCTGGGCTTCCTCGTCGGCATCTCACCCTGCGTGCCCCTCGTAGCCATCCTCACCTACATCGCGTGCACAGTGACGAACGCGCTTCAGGGAGTGGCCTACGCTCTCTGCTTTGGAATAGGCACCGTTGTTCCGGTGATGATACTTGGACCCCTGGTCGGTTTCCTGCCCGAAAAGATATTCAAATCCCCCGCACATCTCAGGGTTTTCAGGGTGGTGTGCGGCGTGATCCTCATCCTTTTCGGTCTCCAATTGTTCTATTGTACGTGGCAGGTGCTTTAGCAGCATCGGGAGGTGCAGAAAATGAAAATCATCATTGTGTACGACAACAGGACGCTAGATCCCGACCTGGCTTCTGCCTGGGGCTTCTCCTGCCTGATGGGCGAAGACTTGTTGTTCGACACCGGCGGGGATAGCCGCACGTTGCTATCCAATATGGCGAAGATGGGGATTGACCCGGCGAGGATAAAGACGGTCGTTCTGTCGCATGCCCACGGCGATCACACCGGCGGGCTAGGGGGACTGCTCGGAACCGGCGTCCGCCCGACGGTCTACGTGCCGCGCTCATTTCCTGCACGTTTCAAGGCCGACGTGCGCGCCCTCACCACGCTGGTCGAAGTGCACGGACCGGCGGAGATCCTGCCCGGCATCCACACCACCGGCGAGGTGGGCCGGGGCCTCGTCGAGCAGGCGCTGGTGGTGGAGACGGAGGAGGGGTTGGTCGTCGTCACTGGCTGCGCCCACCCGGGCGTCGTGGAGATGGTGCGCCGTGCCCAAAGTGTAGGGGTGCGGCTACCGCGCCCATACCTGGTGCTGGGCGGCTTCCACCTGGGCGGCATGAGCAGGAGGCGGGTCGAGCGCATCGTCGCCGACTTTCGTCAGTTGGGTGTGCAGAGGGCCGCGCCGTGCCACTGCACGGGCGACCGGGCGATAGAGATTTTCGCTGAGAAGTACGGGGAGGATTTCATCAAGGTTGGCGTAGGGATGACCCTGGATCTCGGGCCATAGCAAAACTTGACCAAGGAGGTATGCAACGTGGAGTGGAAGAGCATGTTGATAGCGTCTTTAGCCTTTGGGCTGTACGTCATCTGCCCCAGGATGAGCGCGATGATAGTCCAGCAGGCGAAGGTGAAAGGCCTAAACCTCAACGCCATCATAGTCCTGGGAGCCTTGATATCCATACCGCTGTTCGTGATACTATCGCGCATAACGATCAGGTTCGGTACCGGGTGGGCGATACTCTTCGCCGCTGTAGGCGACGTTGCTGCGGCAGCCCTGCTTGGAGTGATAGATCCAAAGACAGGGGTGGAACTGGCCATAATAACGGTGTTCGTCTACGTTGGAATCAGGCTGGCCCCGGTGATATCGGGCCTCATCTTCCAGTAAGTGAGGGGGGATAGATGAAACTCACGGTACAACACGTGGACGGATTGCGCTTTCTGGCGACGGTGGGCGAGAGCGCCGTGGTCGTGGACGCGGCGCCGGAGGATGGGGGCGGGGGCACCGCGCCGAGCGCACCCCGGTTGTTTGCGGCGGCGCTGGGTGCCTGCTTATGTGAGTTCGTGGTCAACTCCTGCCGGCTGCGTGGCATACCGTTCGAGCGGTTGAGCGTGGAGTTGGAGTATGAGGAACTGGAGCGCCCCCGCCGCGTCGGTGAAGTGAGGGCGACGCTTCACATTGAGCCGGAGCCGGATGAGGCGACGAAGCGCAGGCTGGTCGGCGTGGCCCGCCATGCCACCCTGGTCAACACGCTCGCCCGCCCGCCGGAGATCGCCATCACCTTTGCGAATGTTGCGGACAACTCTGGGTAAGGGAAGGAGTCTTGCTATGAAAAAGACTTGCCTGACAATCATTGCCTGCTTGTTGGCGATTACAGTGATCATCCCACCAGTTGTCGCTCAAGATCATCTGCAGCAGGAGCCTCCTGGGCGTGACCCTGCTTTCGAACAGGAAATCTACGACCGCCTGGCTGCCATCAACGCCGACGCTGTGCCCATCTTTCAGGAAGCTACCCAAGCCATGGACGCCGGCGATCTGGTGGCAGCGAAGCAAGGCTACGAACTGGTTCTCGATCTGGCTCCCGACTTCCCCGACGCGGCGCGTCGGTTGAGCTACATTGAGATGGGACTTGGCAGCATCGAAGCAGCCTTGCAGCGCGCTCGTCAGGCCTATGCTGTCCAGGACTCGCCCTACAACTGTAACGCACTGGCGCGCGCTTTGCTGGCCACCGAGGATCCACGCAACGCGGCTGAGGCCCTCACCCTCGCCTGGGCGGCGGCTGAGGCGCTGCCGGATGACGTTAGCGTCAGCCTCACTTTGTTACACGCTGGGCTGGTCAGGAACGACATAGACGCCATCCGTCAGGCTAGCACGACATTGGTGGAGGTAGTGCCTGAGTTTCCGCCTGGGCACTTCTTCGCCGGCCTGGTAGCGGCCCAGGACGGGAAGTGGGAACAGGCGGAGCGGGATCTGCTGTTGGCTCAGGAACTGGGTATGCCCGCCGAGGACGTTCAGGCGGCGCTCGACGACGGGATCGCAAGTCAGGCGCACTTGCACCGTTGGCTTCGCAGAGGGGCCTATACCATCGTCACCTGGCTGGTTGGCCTGGCGGTTCTCTTCCTGGCAGGCATGCTGTTGAGCCGGCTGACTCTGGCGGCTGTGCATCGCGCTCAGCCCGCGGCTCAATTCAAAGTGGGAAGGGCGGAGCGCCTCGTCCGCACGATCTACCGCATTGTCATCGCTGTCACATCCCTCTACTTCTACACCTCTATTCCATTCCTGATTCTCATTGTGATAGCAGGAACGGCGGGCATTTTCTACCTCTTTCTGATGGCCGGGAGCATTCCCCTGCAACTGGCTGTCGCTGTAGTGGCGGCCGCGCTTTACACATTGTTTGCTGTGGTGCGCAGTGTCCTCATCCGGATCAAGGAGAAAGAGCCGGGCCGCCCACTTTCACGTGACGAGGCACCACAGCTATGGGCACTGGCAGAGGAAGTTGCGGAGTGTGTCGGTACGCGCCCTGTAGACGCAATCTACGTCACGCCTGCACCCGAGATCGCCGTCACGGAGCGTGGCGGCCTGTTGAAGAATCTGCGCGGCGATGGACAGCGGTGCCTGATTCTTGGCCTGGGAGCACTACCCGGTATGACTCAGGGCCAGTTCAAGGCCATCCTGGCACACGAGTATGGACACTTCTCCAATCGTGACATGGCCGGTGGTAACCTGGCGCGACAGGTGCGGTTCTCAATATATCAGATGGCCTATGGCCTTGCGGTCAGCGGACAGGCACACTGGTACAACCCGGCTTGGCTCTTCGTAAACGGCTTCAACCGCATCTTCCTGCGCATCACACTCGGCGCGTCGCGCTTGCAGGAGGCATTAGCCGACCGCTACGCAGCAGTGGCTTACGGTGTCCACAATTTTGTGGATGGATTGACTCACATCGTCCGCCAGAGCCTGGTCTTTAACATGCAGGTAGCCCATGAGGTGAAAGAAGCAACAGGGCAGGGCAAGAGCCTGCAGAACCTGTACATTTTGCCCCCTCTCCAGTCCGACTCACTGCAAGAGAAGCTTGAGACAGACATGAATGAGGTGATGAGCCGACCAACTTCGTCCTACGATAGCCACCCTGCTGTACGAGAGCGTATTCGATTGTTACAACGGCTCGAAATGGCGAATGAGGTGAAGGAGAGCCAGGAGCCTGTCTGGGACCTGCTGCCGGATGCTGAGAAGTTGCAGAGCGAGATGACTTCTATTGTCCAGGCCAACGTGCGGCCGCGGCAGTTGCATGCCGCGCAGGTAGCACACCAGGATGCGGAACCTGCAGACCAGGCAGGAACTGGCGACGGTCGCCCTGAATAGCCCGCTATGCTCCGTCACGGTCGCGCCGGGCAGTGTCACAATCTTGGTTGGGGGTGGGGCCGGCCATATCTGCTGCCTGAATATTGAGAAGATACAGTCTGACCGGAGAAAACAGTATGACCTCGAAACCTATCTACCTGGACTACAACGCCACGACGCCCATTGACCGCCGCGTGGCGGAGGCGATGGTGCCCTACCTCTACGAGCACTTCGGCAACCCGTCGAGCGCGCATCCCTACGGTGTGGAGGCCAAGCGGGCTGTTGAGCGCGCCCGTGCACAGGTGGCGGCGCTGCTGGGCTGCCAGGTAGCCGAGATCGTCTTCACCAGCGGCGGCAGCGAGTCCAACAACAGCGCCATCAAGGGCGTGGCCGCCGCCTATCGTGAGCGTGGCAACCACGTCATCACCTCGGCCATTGAGCACCCGGCGGTGCTGGAGCCCTGCCAATGGCTC
>Ga0209121_10001648_pt1 | contig 23372 bp, 20 predicted proteins | sample Cruoilmetagenom3_FD_187292 | JGI IMG/M metagenome (GOLD analysis project Ga0209121, IMG submission 187292) | Oil polluted marine microbial communities from Coal Oil Point, Santa Barbara, California, USA - Sample 3 (SPAdes) (version 2) | ecosystem: Environmental > Aquatic > Marine > Oil seeps ... | reverse complement strand
CGCCCGTGTCGCAGACCACAAGATGACCCGCCTCGACGACCTCATGCCGTGGAACTGGACGGCGGAATAAATCAACACCAGTCAGACCGGACGCATACTTTTGACGCGAGCACTGGTCCGCATCTCAGCAGTCAGATGCGGTGTCGGATGACCCAACAAATTGGCAAGATTTTGCGAGGGAGTGCCCGCAACGAGGTCTTCGAGATAGGAGCGTTGCGCATCGATCTGCCGATATCGATCTCGCAGGCCGTGTCGAGGATGGCGGCCCTCGCGACCGCTGAAGCTGAGGTGATCTCTGATCCAAGAATCAGGGGTGGCTTACCAGTGATACGCGGAACCAGAGTTGGGGTTTATGAAATAGCCGACCTCTGCAAAGGTGAGGCTGACGATTATATCCTTGAACAATTCCCCACCCTGACGCGCAAGCTTCTTGAGCATGCAAAGCTCTATGCAAATGCCCATCCGCTTCCCCGCCGCAAGGGACGATCCGATCGGGCTCTACCCCCAAACCTCATAACTTACTCGATCAGCAAAAATCTATTGTCCTGATCGTGTCATACCGCTCCGCCCCTTTAACAGACCTCGTGTGAATGGCGTGGAGTGCAGTCGCATGTTCCACAGGTATATGGTGCCGAAAGACTTTGGATGGAAATGGGATATACGGATGCGAAGACAGTGCTTCCCAATCGTCTCAGAAAGGCTTCAGCGCCTGACACTCCGCTCACAATGATGAGTGCTCCCAGGAGCTGCGGGCCGATTGGGTCTTCTCGCGATATCAAAGCTTGGCAGCGGTCCCCCCCCTGTCTTGGAAAAACCCATCATGGTTGGCCGGGCGCAGTCGCGGCCAAGCGCGGTATGCTTCGGTATTCTCGGCTCTATACCAGTATAGAACGCTGAATACCGGGGCATACTCACAATCCAATGGAGCCAAACATTTTGCAAACGAGTAAAGCTCAGATTCGGGAACTACCGACGTATTGAAACCTTGTGTCTGATCGATGATGGCTCGGTTCCGTTGCGTTTCGAGACCCCGCTCATCTGGATGATATAGGGCCTTAAAGCCGCATTAAGAAATGCCCTAAAATAAATTTCAAAGCTTCCAACGCAAAGATACCGGGGAGTTTTTGCGTCTTTGCGGGGAATTTTTGCGTCGCACCGGGGAGTTTCTGCGTCTTTGTGGGGAGTTTCTGCGTCGCAACGGGGAATTTCTGCGTCGCGCCCTGTGTAAGGGTATGATTTCAAATACCTTTTCAGCCCCTGAATCAAGAAGAATCATGAATCTATTAGAAAGAGGCGGCACAATAAAAATTGTGCTCGCCATTTTGGCTTTCCGGAAAAGGACTTCATATACCCTGCCACCCGTTTTGCAACTGCCCCCGGCGCGGCTTCTGGCCAGCCTGATGCGCGAATACCTTTTTGCCGAGATCGCGCATACGCTCATGGAAAGCCTGGCCAGCGAGAACGCCGCCCGGTTTGGGGCGATGGATTCCGCCTCCAGAAACATTGACGACAAGCTGGAACTGTTACAGCGCGACGCCCGTATCGCATGGCAGGAAGAAACCACATCGGACATGCTTGATGTCGTAACCGGTGCCGAAGCCGTCAACGAGGGCTAGGGGCCGCTCAGGCCGCAAGCCAGGCCCAGGCATCGTCGATTTCATCCGCCTCGAATACCCTGACCTCGCCCTTGAACAGAAATGCGCTGCCGCGGATGCACCAGACAACCCAGCCAGGCGCACCAACCATGGCCAGTTTTTCGAAATCCGCCGCGTGTTTGAAGCCCAGGCTTGCATCCTGCCAGGCCGCCGAAATATCCCACCCCTGAAAATCCGGAGCCGCAAGAAACAGCACACGCAGCTTGCCATGCTTGCTGAAAAGATCTTCAAGCTTGGGCAGGAACTCGGCGTAGTCTTTTTCGTGAAGTTTGCCACTTACGCGCAGCCCCACCATGTTGTCGTGGGTTTCTTCCATGAATTCTATCATCTCTGTATCCCTCCTATCCCAGTTTGGTCAGCCATTTTTCAATCGTGTCGCGAAGCGCATCGGCCTCTTCCTGAAAACTGGTGTGCAAGGATGACCACTCTTCCGACCCTTTCTTCTTCGCCGCGTCGAAGCCTTGGGAAAGATCGTCGTGCAAAACCCGCAATTGGCTCAGCTCGGTCAGCGCATGCGGCTTTTCGTCGGTATCGCTCCGCTCGTAGCTTGCCTGCACGCGATCGATCTCGGCTTCGATTTCATTCAGTTTTCTTTCCAGATGCTGTGTATAGTCGCTCATGCTTTTGCCTCGCTGTCACAATTCGAAGGTCTGGTGCATCTGGGGGATTTCCAGGCGCTGCGTCTTGATGGCTTTGGCAAAGTGCTTCGTCGCCTTTTCTTCCCCGTGTACAAGGAACGTGATCCGTGGGTTTCCGGTGCTTTCGTGCCAGTCCAGAAGCTCTTTGCGGTCGGCATGTGCAGAGAACCCGTTGATGGTATGAATCCGGGCCCGGATGGGAACGTGATCGCCGAACAGCTTCACGGATTTGGCACCATCGATGATGATACGGGCCAGTGTCCCTTCGGCCGCGTAGCCGACGAAGATGACGCTGCAATCGCCATGGGCAAGATTGTGACGAAGATGGTGGCGCACGCGCCCGCCCGTACACATACCCGACCCGGCCATAAGCAGCGCGCCGGACCGGACATGGTTCAACTCCCTCGACTCCGAGGCTTCTCGCGTGAAATGAAGGCCGGGCAGGTCAAAAGGATCATTCCGGCTGCGCAACATCTGCGCAAGGTCTGTCTTCATGGCTTCGGGGTGGCGTTCGAATATCTTGGTGGCCGAAATCGCCATGGGCGAATCCAGATACACCTTAAGCGACGACCGGATTTTCTTGTCATCCATTCCTTCACGCAGGAAGAACAAAAGCTCTTGCGCGCGTTCCAATGCAAATGTCGGGATAATGACATTGCCACCGCGCCTTTCGGCATCGGCGAGCGCATCGTAGAATTCTTCGATGGATGCTTCAAGGGACCGGTGGTCCCGGTCGCCATAGGTCGTTTCCATGACCACGTAATCCACCCCCGACGGCGGTGCCGGCGGATTGAGAAGCGGCCTGTTGCTTGGTCCGATATCACCCGAGAACAGAATGCTTTTTTGTTGGTCCTTCTCGGTGACCTCCAGCAGTATGCTGGCCGAACCAAGGATGTGCCCTGCATCGAAGAAGGTGATGTTCACGCCATTGCACAGCGTGATCGGCCTGTTGTAGTCTGCCATCCGGCCGAAACGCTCGGTGGCGCCGAACGCGTCAACCGTATCGTACAACGGTTTGGCATGCTTGCCATGGCGGCGATGACGCCTGGCTTCTTCTTCTTCTTCTTCGTGAAGATGCGCGGAATCCATCAAGACCAGCCTTGTCAGGTCGCGCGTGGCCGAGGTGGTGATGATCTCGCCGCTAAAGCCGCGTTTGACCAGCAAGGGAATGCGTCCGCAATGGTCAAGATGGGCATGGGTCAGCAATAGAAAATCAATCGAGGCAGGGTCGAAACCAAACTCCTGCGAATTGTCCTCGTAAAGCTCTCGTTCCCCTTGGAACATGCCGCAATCCACAGGAATCTTGGGACCGGCCACCGTTACAGGTGGCATGATCCCGTCACGCATCCCGCTGCACCGTGAAACGATAATTCCATTTTAGCCTCCCTCTGCGGTTAAGCTTGTTCCCGCCCGGTCATACCAGCGGTGAATATCATCCCAGATTTCTTGCGCCGTTTCGGCGCACCAGAAAAGCTGCTTGTCCTCTGGATCAATCACCCCCTCGGCGACAAGGAATTCGGGATCGAATGCATGTTTCCAATACTCCCGCCCCACCAGAACAACGGGAACAGGTTTGATCTTGCGCGTCTGGATCAGCGTTAGCGTCTCGAACAATTCATCAAGCGTGCCAAACCCGCCGGGAAAGACGACAAGCGCCCTCGCCCTCAGCAGCAAGTGCAATTTACGCACCGCGAAGTAATGGAACCGAAAGCACAATCCCGGCGTCAGATAGGGGTTGGGATATTGTTCCTGCGGCAATGTGATGTTGAGGCCGACGGTTCTGGCACCCACGTCATACGCGCCGCGGTTTGCCGCCTCCATCAAGCCCGGTCCGCCGCCGGTGACAATGGCCAGCCGGTTGCCGGTTGCACCCTCGGCGCGGCCAACGATCTGGCCGAACTCGCGGGCGATGTCATAATAGCGGCTTTTTTCCAGAATTCTTTTTGCGATTTTAAGGCGGTTTTCAACATCGGCATCACCTGGACGGCTGACCGCCAGCTCTTCAAGTTCGGCAACCTTCTGTCGGGCCATCTTGGGTTCAATGATGCGGGTGCTTCCGAAAACCACTATGGAATGCTTGATCTCGTTCTCTTCAAAAAGGCCTTCCGCCTTCTCGTAGTCAAGCTGCAACCGAACGCCGCGCGTGTCGTCAAGCTGAAGAAAAGCGACATCCTTGTCCGCCTCGATATATTCGGGGCTGGCCAGAATGGCATCCAGCAACTCGGGGGCCTTTGGGTCATAGATGCTTGATTTGGGGGCCTTCCAGGGCAGTTCTGCCTGTCGCTGCTCGGGATTGGATGGCCCGGGTTTTTCGTTCGAAATCGGCATTGGCAACACCGCAAAAGGGAAAGGATTCCTGAAATCGTCGCATCTTGCCGTGTCAGCACCTTTGATATGTATCAAGCAAACAGTGGCATTTCCTCTTGCGCCCTTCGGCAGCCCCCAACTGCATCATGAGATCCGGCATGTTCGAATTTCGAATGACAAACTGCAGAACACCGCCAAAAAGCGCCAAGAAAACGTGAACGCCGGTTCAGCTGCGATTGCTGCGCCATACCTGCAAACCTTGGCGCAACGATCTGTCCAACGCCGGTATCGTCATCGTCACTTTGCCTTGCGCACCTGTCGCCTTATCGCAGGGGTTCCCGGCTGCGGTCAGGCATCATGGCAAGCGCCAGAACGGCAACCAATCCTGCCCCAAGCATGTAATACGCAGGCACTAGGGCGCTTCCGGTCCATGCGATCAAGCTTGTCGCGATCATCGGCGTAAGCCCCCCAAAAACCCCGACACCGATATTGAAAGCAACGGAATACCCCGAAAGCCGGTCACATTCGGGGAAAAGTTCGACGAACAAAGCGGGTGCGGACCCCAACGGGACCGCAATCAGCACGAATGTCAGCGCATGAACGGCAATCACCGCAGGCAAAGAGCCATCGGACAAAACGATCCATTGGTACAACGGCCATGTCGAAGCTGACAGCAACAGCAACGCGAAGGCGACCCATGTCCGTCTTGGCACCCAGCGGTCCCCGACAATGGCCGCCAAAGGCATCACGGGTATCACAAGCACAGTCATGGCCGTGTTCACGACCAAAGCGGTGCTGCGCTCCATCAGCCCCTGACCGGACAACCATTCGGGCAGATAGACGAAGGCGATGTAAAAACAGGTTCCATAGCTTGCAGCGAAGGCCAGCGCCAAGATCGTCTCATGCCGGTTCGTCGTGAAGGCCTCCAGTAGCGGTGATGTTTCATCACGCGCCGCATGATGCTGCTGAAAGTGATCGGATGTATGCAAATCGCGCCGGATCACGATGGCCAGCGTGCCCAGAAGCGCCCCGCCCAGAAAAGGCAGCCGCCAAGCCCAGGACGCCAGGGTTTCAGGGTCAACCGCGTTCGTTACCAGCGCGGCGGCCCCAACCCCCAGAAGCGATCCGGACATTGATCCGATATTTGCCCAGCTTCCCGTCAATCCCCGTTTGCCCGGCGGGGCGGTTTCCACAAGATATGTCGCAGAGGACGAGAATTCACCGCCGACCGAAAGCCCCTGCAAAAGCCGCACCGTCACCAGCAAGATCGGGGCCAGGACACCGACCTGCGCATAGGTCGGCAACAAACCAAGAAGCAGGGTCGGCACCGCCATCATCGCCACCGATATCTGCATCGTTCGCACGCGGCCGTAGCGGTCACCGAACCAGCCGAAAACGGCTGCCCCCAAAGGGCGCATCAGGAACCCTGCCGCGAAAATACCGTATGTCGCGATCAGGCCAGCCGTCGGATCTTCGGACGGGAAAAAGACCGGCGCGATCACACCGGCAAGGTATCCGTAAAGCGTAAAGTCATACCATTCGACGACATTGCCGATAAAGCCCGCCATGATCCGGTGTCTAAGTTGTGGCGGTTGCGGGGGGCTGTCGTCGGGCACCAAGGCAGGCTCCTGTTGTTGAATGCTTCTTATCAATGCTGAAGGCTATGCCGGATCAGCGCGAAAATCGACAGGCACTGCGCCGCGGCATTGCCATGGGGCGTCTGGCTATCAATGCCTCAATCCAGTGTGCGGCGAAAACGCAGAAGGGCCGCCGCCGACAAAATCAGAACGAAACTACCAAGGGCGGTATAAGATCCCGCAACGGTTTGCAAATCGGCCCCCTTCAGCATGACCGACCCTATCAGGCGAAGGAAGTAGGTCAGCGGAAATACCGCTCCCAAGTATTGGGCCCATGGCGGCATGCCGCGATACGGGAACATGAAACCCGACAGCATCAGCGATGGCAGGAAAAAGAAAAAGGTCAGCTGCATCGCCTGCATCTGCGTGCGCGAAACCGTCGATATGAGATAACCAAGAATCACCAGCACAAGCACGAAGACGAAAATGCCCGCCAGGACCAGCCACAGCGCACCGTCAAAAGGCACATCGAACATCAGCTTGGCGGATGCCAATACCACGACGACCTGAACCGCACCGACCCCAAGATAAGGAATGACCTTGCCCAGCATGATTTCCAACGGCGTCGCGGGCATGGACAGAAGGTTTTCCATCGTGCCGCGCTCGGTCTCGCGGGTCAGCGCCATCGCCGTCATCATCACCATTGTCAGTTGCAGGATGATGCCAAGCAGGCCGGGAACAATGTTGAACTGGGTCACGGCCTCGGGATTGTAAAGGCGGTGAATAACGATCTCGACCGGTGCGGCCTTTCCCGATGAATGACCGCCGATTTCGCGCAGCAATGCCGACCTGGCCACCGTGGACAAGGTGGAAATCGCGCCCGATGCAACAGACGGGTCCGTCGCATCGGCCTGGATCAGGATCGTTGCACGATCATTCCGCTCGATCCGCCGACCGAAGTCCGAAGGCACGGTAACCACAAAGGCCATGTCGCCGCGTGCAATCATCTGTTCCGCTTCGGCCGCAGACGCCGAGGGCACAATAAATCGGTAGTAGCCGGTCAATTCAAGCGCGCTGACCATCGCGCGGGTAAAGCGGTCCTGCGTCGGGGCCACCAGCGCGGCGGGCAGTTCCTTGGGGTCTGTATTGATGGCAAAACCGAGCAACATCAGCTGCACCAGCGGCACACCGATCATCATGGCAAAGGTGACCCGGTCCCGGCGCATCTGGATGGTTTCCTTAGCCAACAAGGCCACCAGCCGCGTGATCGAGAAGAAGCGGTTCATTGCATGTTGTCCCGTGCGGTATGCATGAACTGGATGAACACGTATTCAAGGCTGGTGTCCGCAGGGGCCGCGGTGCAGCCCGTTTCTTGCGCTATACGTGCCACGCTTGCAGACAGCGCCGCGGCATCCGCCCCGGCGACATGGAGCTTTGCGCCGAAATGCGCGATCTGGTCCACGCCATCGGCCCCGACCAGCGCGCGGGCCGCACGCGCCGTGCCTTTTCCGGTAACGACCATCGTCGTCAGCCCGGCATCTTGCATGACCTCAGGCACGGTGCCTTTCGCGATAAGATTCCCGTAAGAGATATAGGCGATCCGGTGGCACCTTTCGGCCTCGTCCATGTAGTGGGTCGAGACAAGCACCGTCAGCCCATTTTCGGCCAGCGCGTGGATTTCATCCCAGAAATCCCGCCGCGCCTTGGGATCGACACCCGCCATCGGTTCGTCAAGCATCAGCAATTCGGGCTTGTGCATGATACATGCCGCCAGCGCCAGCCGCTGTTTCCATCCGCCGGAAAGCTCGCCGGCAAGCTGGTCCTTTCGGCTGGCAAGCCCAAGATCCTCTATGGTGTTCCGCACGACATGCCGCGCGCCCGGCAGGCCATACAGCCCGGCAACAAAATTCAGGTTCTCGGCGATTGTCGGGTCTTTGTAGAATGAAAACCGCTGCGTCATGTAACCGACCTTGCGCTTGATGGCCCGGCGCTCGCGGCGAATATCATGCCCCAGCACGTATCCTTCGCCCCCGTTCGGTTCCAGCAGGCCGCACATCATCCGGATCATCGTGGTCTTGCCTGACCCGTTTGGACCCAGAAAGCCCATGATCTCGCCCTTGCGAACCGACAGGCTGACGCCATTTACGACTGTCTTTTCGCCAAACCGTTTCGTCAGGTCGCGAACGGTGATCGCATCGGCCGTCATTCCGTTGCCCCCGGCAGGGCCACATCAACGATCTGTCCGGGCTTCAGAAAATGCGCACCATCAGGCCGCGCCTCGATCAGGTAGACCAGTTTCTGACGGCTTTCGAGGGAATAGATCACGGGCGGGGTGAACTCGGGCTCGTCCGAGATATAGCTGATACGCGCGGTCGTATCTGCGGCGCAGCCATCGCACCCGACCTGCAACAGATCGCCCACCGCGATCGCCCGAAAGCTGTTTTCGGGCACATAAAGACGCAGTTTCACCGCACCATCCGGCAGGACAGACATGACCGGCGCCGACGGCCCGGCGATCTCGCCCTCATGGCGGATGATATCGACGACAGTTACCGGTTCGGGCAGGGAAAGGCTGGTTTGATCCAGCCGCCAGCGCACCATGTCCCGCGCCGCCTCTGCGGCGGCAATAGCAGCCTCGGCACGGGCAATCGCCTGTGGCCGCGCTGGCGGGCGGGCAACGGCCAGTTCCGCGGTGATCTGGGCCACCCGCGCCTTCGCGACCTCGGCTGCGGTTTCGGTATCGTCAAGCTGCGCATCCGTCACGACACCGCGCGCAGACAGCTTGGCGTCGCGCTCAAGGACGCGTTCTGCTTCTTCTGCCTGCAATCGCGCCGACGCAAGATTGGCCTGGATGACTTCAATTTCTTCCGGTCGCGCACCTTCCAGAAGGTCGGCAAGTTGGCTGCGCGCCTCTGCCAGGTTGGCATTCGCCTCGGCCAGGGCGATTTCAACGCTCTGGCGCTCCATCTCGGCTAGCACCGCGCCTGCGGCCAGCCGATCACCACGCCTGACATGAAGCGTCTTGATCTGAGCGATCTCGACAGGGGCGACAAGCGTATATTCCCCCTCGACATAGCCGGTCGCAAAAGGCGGTGGCGGGCCGCACTCTGCCAGCAGGCTTGCGATCAGGGGCAGGCTGCAAAGAATATTCATCTGCGGCTCCTTCCCGAACTGGCACAGGGTGCATTTGCAAGGCGACCGTGTCCACTTGTCAATCCAGATCAGGACACGCGTGCCCGGTGGCAGGCGCGCGCCCATGGCCCTTCCAGCCTGCGCCCTTCCTAACACGGAGATCCGGGGCATCACTTTTTGGTAAATCAAGCGCGGCAGACCTGTCTGAACGGTTTTTGCAGTTGGGCGCCATGCGCGGTTGGCGGTGAAATATCCCGAAAGGAAAACGATGCCCCGGCCGATCTAGGCATAACGATCAGGCATAACGATCAGGCATCTCGGCAAAGCCGCAAATCCGGACAAATGCCAGCCGGGGCGAAACTGTCGCCCCTCCGTTCCTGACTTTTCTCAACGTCCGCAGATGCAATCCGAGGCATTACAGGCAACAGAACGGCAGGGTCGAGCGATCAGCCGAATATGTAGAAAAGCGGGCTTTTCTGATGTCAGCATGAGAAAACGCGCGGGATTTTAGCCAGAAGGAGGCTGCAATGTCAGCAAATTGGAAGGTAACGGCCAAACACAGCGAGAACATCCTGACTTGGGGCGCCGAAGCGGCCGTGGAACAGGGTGTCGATCTTGCGAACAGCGAAACCCCTCAAGAATACATCTACGACATCGAAAACGTGGACACGCATCAGCGCAAACGGGTTTTCTCTCATCGGCGCTTGGATGTCGGTGACCTGATCGAAGAAAGTTTCTGGATCAGAGAAGCCTGATTTCAATGCTTTCCATTTGCCGCCACTGTGGCGTGACCCGCGGCGCCGCGGGTTTCCGCCAAGATGATTTGAATCAATCGTGCGGCCAATGCTTGTGATAGATTGAATTGCATCATGGCAAAGCGAAAGACGACCTCACAAACGGCCCCGCGCTTGGTGCATCAGGCAGATCAGCCAACAAGACCGGCCGCACAAGTGCCCGCGCCGTCGCCGGATTCTGCGCACCGTGCCGACGCGCATCCCTATCAGAATCTGGACAAGATGGCGCGCGCCATCGTCGCGCGATATTCGGATGGGGTGTCGCCCTACTCTGTTTTTCAGGCGTGGTCGGACTGGGCCTTGCACTTGGGCCGCGCACCGGGTCGCCAGATCGAACTGGCCGAGCTGGCAGCGCGCAACATGGTCAAGCTTGCGGATTTCGCGGCGAATTCGGCAATGGGCCACCAGCCCGATCCGCCCTTCTCGCCCAAGAAGACCGACCACCGCTTCAAGAACGAGGCCTGGTCTAAGATGCCCTTTGCATTCTGGAAGCAGTCCTTCCTTGCGAACCAGGACTGGTGGGATCACGCCTCGGATGCCGTGCGCGGACTAAGCCAGCCGGATTCGGACCGTGTCCGCTTCATGTTGCGTCAGGCGCTTGATCTGGTTTCGCCATCCAATTTCCCGACGACGAACCCTGAAATCATCAACGAGACGCTGAAACAACGGGGCGTCAATATCATCGAAGGGACCGAACACTTTATCGACGACTTGATGCGAACATGGACACAGGCCGCACAGGACGCGCCGGAAGGGTTCCGCATTGGCCAGGACATCGCATGTACGCCGGGGAAAGTGGTTTACCGGAACGAGTTGTTCGAACTGATCCAATATGCGCCCACGACCGACAAGGTGCATGCCGAACCGATCCTGATCGTGCCGGCATGGATCATGAAATATTATATTCTCGACCTGTCTCCGCGCAACTCGATGATACGGTTTCTTGTCTCCGAAGGGTTTACCGTTTTCGCCATATCCTGGCGCAACCCGACGGTCGATCAGGCACATCTGTCGCTGGAAGACTATCGCAAACGCGGCGTGATGGCGGCGATCGACGCGGTATCGGTCATCGTTCCCGACCAAAAGGTCCACGCAACGGGATACTGCCTGGGCGGCACGATCCTGAGCATCGCCGCGGCGACGATGGCGCGCGATGGCGACGACCGGTTGGCCTCGGTATCGCTTTTCGCGGCGCAGGTCGATTTTTCCGAGGCGGGAGAGCTATTGCAGTTCCTCGATGAAAGCCAGGTCGCGTTTCTGGAAGACATGATGTGGGCACAGGGCTATCTGGACCGCCCGCAGATGTCGCGCACCTTTGCGTCGATCCGCGCCGAAGACCTGATTTATGCCCGGGCCGTGCGCCGGTATTTTCTGGGCAAGCAGGATCTTCCCAGCGACCTGACCGTCTGGAACAACGACACGACCAGAATGCCGGCCAAGATGCACGGTGAATATCTGCGTGGCCTGTTCCTGGAAAACCGCCTGACGGCCGGTCGTTTCGCGGTCGAAGGCAAGGTCATCGCATTGAAGGACATCACCTGCCCGTTTTTCGTCGTGGGCACCGAAGACGACCACATTGCGCCTTGGCGATCAGTCTACAAGATCCGCCTGTTCACAGACAGCGACCTGACCTTCGTGCTGACAAAGGGCGGCCACAATGGCGGCATTCTAAGCGAACCGGGCCATCCGCGGCGTCATTTCCGCAAGGGTGAACGGCATGAAGGCGACAACTATGTCGATCCCGACACCTGGCTTCGGCAAGACACGCCAACGGAGGGATCGTGGTGGCCTGAATGGTCCGCCTGGCTGGCACGCAGGTCTTCTTCCAAACGGGTCTCTCCTCCGCCGATGGGGCGCAGCGACACGCCTTTCACGGCTATTGCGGATGCTCCGGGGACTTACATTTTCCAGAAATAGCGCGGGTCTGATTGAGGCTTGAGGGTACCCGACCATCTGTCCACCCTGCGGCGAATGCACCAACCATCACACGAACACGGCATGAAAGATGCCGGTGGCCACCGGCCCCCTGCTAGGGCGTGTTGGCGCGCGCCTTTCCCCTGAGAGGCGGAAAATCATCCGGCGTCAGCGACTCTTTTTGCAGCAAAAGGGATGCGCCCTCTTCAAGGGTCTGGCGTTTTTCCGTCAAGATCGCCTTGGCACGCTCATACGCTTCGGCGACAAGCGCGCGCACGGCCAGATCAACCTCGCGCGCGGTGCTTTCGGAATAGTCCCTTTGCATTTGACCCGCAGGCGTACCCCCCAGAAAACGCAATGCTTTTTCTTCCAGAACCACATTGCCGATCTCGTCGTCCATGCCATAGCGGATCACGCATTCCCGCGCGATATCGGTGACCTTCGCCAAATCGTCCGAGGCACCGGTCGATATCTGGCCAAAAACGATTTCCTCTGCGGCGCGTCCCGCAAGCAGCACGACCATCCGGTCCTTCAGCTCGGGCAGCGTGATCAGGAACCTGTCCTCTGTCGGGCGTTGCATCGTGTAGCCAAGCGCCCCCACCGAACGGGGTATGATCGTGACCTTGGTGACCGGATCGGCGCTGCGCAACGAGGCCGCGGTCAGCGCATGCCCCATCTCGTGATGGGCCACGCGCGTCCGCTCGTCGTCGTTCATGATCCGCGTCTTGCGTTCCGTCCCGGCCACGATCCTTTCGAAAGCAGCGGTAAAATCGTCCATCGACACCTTGTCGCCCCCCCGGCGTGTCGCCACGATCGCCGCCTCGTTGACAAGGTTGGCCAGATCGGCCCCGGTGAAGCCGGTCGTCAGCCCTGCGATGTCATCGGGGTTGACCGTGTCGGCGACCTTGACCTTGCGCATATGCACCCTGAGGATTTGCGCGCGCCCTGCCCGTTCTGGCCGGTCCACGACGATCTGCCGGTCGAACCGCCCCGCCCGCAAAAGAGCCGGATCAAGAATCTCGGGCCGGTTTGTCGCGGCCAGAAGAACGATACCCGAAGCCGGGTCAAACCCGTCAAGTTCGGACAAAAGCTGGTTCAAGGTCTGCTCTTTCTCATCGTTGCCGCTGAAACCAGAGCCCCCGGTCCGCGCCCGCCCAAGCGCATCAAGCTCATCGATGAAGATGATGCACGGGGCGGCCTTTCTTGCCTGTTCAAAGAGGTCGCGCACGCGCGCGGCACCGACCCCGACGAACATCTCGACGAATTCCGAACCCGAGATCGAGAAGAACGGAACGCTCGCCTCCCCGGCGATAGCCCGCGCCAGAAGGGTCTTGCCGGTGCCGGGGGGACCGACCAACAAGATACCCTTGGGGATATGCGCGCCCAAACGGCCATAATGTTGGCGGTCGTTCAGAAACGAAAGGACCTCTTGCAACTCGGCCTTCGCCTCGTCCACGCCGGCAACGTCATCGAAGGTAACCCCGGTGTCCCTTTCGACATAAACCTTGGCCTTGGACTTGCCGATATTCACCAGCCCGCCCATGCCCTGTTGCCCCGCGAAGCGGCGGATCAATAATGCCCAGATGCCCACGAAGAAGATGACCGGAACCACCCAGGAAAGCAAAGTCGTCAGCCATGTCTGGTCATGGGCGCCACTGAAAGGGATCCCGTAGTCTTCAAGTTTCTCTGCAAAGTCGGGATCGACCCGCACGGTTGTGAAATCGAACTTTCCGTCAATCGGTTCTTTGAAACGCCCCCGGATTGCAGTTTCCGTGACAGCAACGGCCGCGATCTTGTCGGTTTCCAGGTAGTCCATGAACTGGCTGTATTCGAGAACGGCAGTGCTGCGGAATCCCAGCCAGAACTGGAATGCCGCCAGCAACAAGAAGGCGATACCCGCAAAACCAAGGTTGAACTGGTGTTTCTTTTCCAAAACGGGTGACCTTCTGATTTATTCTCATGCACGGCGGCATGCGCGTCGAGGACAGGGCCGTTGCGCAGATTGCTCATTCAACCGCGCAACGATCCGAATGCAGGCATGTTTAGTGCAACTGCGCCTTGGACAAATTGTTTTGCATCAAGGTGGCCGTTGAAAAACCGCTTGCCGCCACAGAACGGCAAGGCGTGCTTCAGGACAGCGCCCTGATTGCTTGATCCACACTGTTGAACACCCGGTTTTCGCCCAGAACGTCAAGCAGGCCACTGCTGCCGAGTTGATCGCGGGCGCGGTCCGACTCGACCCGCGCCAGTCCGATTTCGATTCCGGATGCCGCCAGGGTTCGGAACATGCGCGACAGGCATTCGGCGCCCGTGATATCCAGTGACAGCATCCCGGCCCCTTCCAGAACCAGAACGCGGGGCGGCCTCGGCCGCTTGTTCAAGAAGCCGACAATATCCGCCACGACCCCCTCGGCGTTGGCGAAGTTGACCGGCGATGTCAGTCCAAGGACCATCACGCTTTCATCGGGTTCCGCGCCTGCGGCGTCGGGCTGGTGCCACCAGATCGTCGTGCCCGGTATCTGGCGCAACTCCACCACCTGCGACGCAAAGAGCGGCAAGGTCGCGTAGAGCAACGAAAGCAGGATCGCCAAGGGCAACCCATATTGAAGCGGAAGCGCAATCACGAACGCCATGGTCACGATTGCGATGAAAGCCTCGGGCCGACTGTGGCGGATCAGGCTTTTGATTTTCTCCCAAGGAAAGATAAGCAAGGCGATATAGGCCAGCACGCCGGCCAGGGCCGCCGAAGGTAAAAGGCGCAGCACGCCGGGCGCGACGATCAGCACCAGCAGGCCCAAGGTCGCGGCGCCAAGGCCCACCAATTGACCGGATGCGCCGGTATCGCGCACGACCTTGGTTCTTGGCGGGCTTGCGTTCACGGCAAATCCGCCAACAGCAGCCGAAGCAAGGTTGCCCAGCCCGACCGAAGCGAATGCATTGCGCCTGCGCGCGGGCGTATCGTCCTTTCCTTCGCGCAGTATCACACTGGTCTGGAACAGGCACAAAACGGCCACCGTCAACGCCGTGGGCAACAAGCCAAGTGCAACGTCAAGATTGAGGGTCGGCTGGGCCAGCCCCCAGGTCAGGCCATCGGCGGCAATGCGCGGGAATAGCCTCCCGTCTGGATCGAAAATCGCCACGCAGCCAGACGCAAAGATCAGCGCGAAAAGTGGCACCGGCACCCACCGGTTGATCGCCCTGCCAGCCACGCAGGCCACGGCGACAAGTACGGCCAAGGCCAAAGGCCCCGGTCTTGCATCCGGCAATGCGCGCCCGACAGCGATCAAGGTTTCTATCACGCTGCTTGGCACTGCCTGCATCCCTATGGCTATCGGCATTCGGCCCGCAAGAATGTGTACCGAAATACCGGCCATCATTCCCGTGGCGACAGGCATCGACAAGAGCCGCGCAACGCCTTCCAGCCGGAATATCGCAACCGTCAAAAGGATGACGCCCACCATTGCCGAAATCAGTGCCATTGCGCCAGGAACCGACGCGCTGACACCCGCGGCCAGCAGGACGGGCGCGATTGTCGAATCCGCGCCAACCGAAAGGCTTCGGCTGCGGGATGCGATTGTCATCATGGTCGCCGCGGCAACAAAGACGACAAGGCCCTGCCCGGCTGGCATTCCCGCAAGCTGCGCGGTGGCAAGCTGTTCGGGGATGGCAATGGCCGCCAGCGTCAGCATTGCGATCAGATCCTGTCGGGGGCGAATTTCGCGCACCGTTGCAAAAAGCATGCGTTCAAGCCTTGATGATTGCCCTATGGGTCAGGCCAGCTGAAAAGTTTAATGAAACCAAAGCCGACCAAGCCATTCTTGAACCATAGCTGAAAATTACGAAAGGCGCGAGCTGCCTTGGCGCCAAGCGAAAACCACTGTGCCATTCTGTCCGCGCGCCCGATCACGCCCCATGCTCCGTGCCGGCATCTCAGCGCCAATCAAGCACTTCGGGCAAGTCTTCTCCGTGGGCGCGGATATGGGTGCGGTGATGTTCAAGTTTCTCGGTGGTATGGCGCCGCAAATCCTGCGCCTGTCGCGACGGCCGTGACAGGCAATCGAGTGCGCGAAGCGCCAAGTTAAAACGGTCTATGCCATTCAGAACAGCCATATCGAACGGTGTCGTTGTGGTGCCTTCCTCTTTGTATCCAAACACCTGCAAACGACCATGACAGGGCCGGTTGAACATCAGGTTGCGAATAAGCGAGCGATACCCGTGGAAAGCAAAGAGAATGGAAGCCTGCCGTCCGAAGACCTCTGTGAAGGTGGCTTGATCGACGCCATGCGGGTGTTCCTCGGGCGGGGCAAGCGACATCAGGTCAACGACATTCACCAAGCGCAGCTTGAGGTCCGGCACGTTCCGGCGCAGCAGGTCAGCCGCCGCGACAGCTTCTGTCGTTGGCACGTCGCCAGCGCAGGCAAGAACCACATCCGGTTCCGCGCCTTCGTCGTTGCTGGCCCAGTGCCATACCCCCAGCCCCTTTTCACAGTGCTTGAGGGCATCGCCAATGCCCAACCACTGAAGCTCTGGCTGCTTGCCCGCCACGATCACGTTGACCTTGTTGCGCGAGCGCAGGCACTGGTCCGCGACAACCAGCAAAGTGTTGGCATCAGGCGGCATGTAAATGCGCGCGATTTCGGCCTTCTTTTTGGCAACATGATTGATGAAACCGGGGTCCTGATGGCTGAAGCCGTTGTGATCCTGCCGCCAGACATGCGACGTGAGCAGGTAGTTGAACGATGCGACGGGCGCGCGCCAAGGCACTTCGTTGGCCGTCTTCAACCACTTCGCATACTGATTGAACATCGCATCGACGATGTGCGTGAAAGCCTCATAGCAAGAGAAAACGCCGTGTCGGCCGCTCAACACGTACCCTTCAAGCCAACCTTGGCACAGGTTCTCGTTCAATATCTCCAGCACGCGCCCGTCTGGTGACTGGTGCTCGTCCGTTTCCAATACCTCGGCGGTGAAGCATCGGTCCGTGACATCGAACAGAGCCGTCAGACGGTTCGAGGCCGTTTCATCCGGGCCGAACACGCGAAAATTCGACTGCGCCATGTTAAGTGCCATGCCGCCTTTCAGGTAACGCCCCAACTCGCGCGTCGCTTCTTCCACTGAATTGCCCGGACGGTTCACGGGCACCGAATGATCACCGATGTCCGGCAGAACCAACCCTTTCAACAACAGGCCGCCATTCGCATGTGCAGAGGCACTCATCCGATGCTTGCCCGACGGGGCAAGGTTGGCCCATTTCTCGCGAAGTCGGCCATTGTCGTCGAACAACTCGTCCCGGCGATAGCTTTTCAGCCATTTTTCAAGCTGGTGCAGGTGGTCGGGATGACCCGCGAAATCCTTCAGCGGCACCTGGTGCGCATGCCACGTTCCTTCGACCGGCAGCCCATCGACATGGGAAGGACCGGTCCAGCCCTTGGGTGAGCGCAGGATGATCATCGGCCAGCGCGGGCGGTGCTGGCCACCATTTTGCCTGGCCTCGTGCTGAATATGACGAATTTGGCCGATGCATGTATCCAGCGCCGCGGCCAGCGCGTGATGGGCCTGATCGGGATCGTCTGCCACAACTTCAATCGGCTCGTGGCCATATCCCCTAAACAGGCTGAACAGTTCGTCACGCGGTATTCTTGCCAGCACGGTCGGGTTCGCGATCTTGTAGCCGTTCAGGTGCAGGATCGGCAGCACCGCGCCATCGCGCGCCGGGTTCAGGAACTTGTTGGAATGCCAACTGGCCGCAAGCGTTCCGGTTTCGGCCTCACCATCGCCCACGACACAAACCGCAACAAGATCGGGATTGTCGAAAACCGCCCCATAGGCATGCACCAGACTGTAGCCAAGCTCGCCGCCTTCGTTGATCGAACCCGGCATTGTCGCGGCGGTGTGACTGGGAATGCCACCGGGCCAGGAGAACTGCGTGAACAGTTTGCGCAGCCCGTCGGCGTCCTGCGACACATGCGGATAATGCTCGCTATAGGTGCCTTCAAGATAGGTATTCGCGACGATACCCGGCGCCCCGTGCCCCGGCCCCGTTATGAAAATGGATTTCAGCCCGAAATCCTGAATGGCGCGGTTCATATGCGCATAGATGAAGTTAAGCCCCGGCGTGGTTCCCCAGTGGCCCAGCAACCGCGGCTTGATGTGATCGACCATTAAGGGCGTCCGCAAAAGCGGGTTGTCACGAAGGTATATCTGGCCAACCGACAGGTAATTGGCGGCGCGCCAATAGCCATCGATTTTTTTTTGCAATGTCCGCTGAAAGCATGGCTTTCCCAAGATATTTATTGAAGACGGGAACAAAACCGCTGTTGCCAGCCAAGCAACGCCGATCACGTCAGCGCGTCTTGTCCCACGGTGACGCCTTCCATTGTTCCGCGTCTTGGCAACGGATACCTTGACCAAAATCAATGCACGGCAGCCGCTTGCAAGGGATGTTTACCCAAGGAAGACCACAAACGCCGCTTGGTGGTGCATACCAACCCTTTTGGAAATGCAGGCACCGTGCGGCATGTGTTGTCGCCCGAAGGCGGGCAGCGAGGTATCAAGACGTGACCGACGATCCATACAAAGTCCTGGGCGTCGAAAAGACGGCGACGCAGGACGAGATCAAGAAAGCATACCGGAAACTGGCCAAGGCCCTGCATCCTGACCTGCACCCGGACGACGCAAAGAAGAAAGCCGAATTTCAAGCCGCGTCAGCCGCCTATGATCTTTTGGGCGATTCCGAAAAGCGCCGCCGCTATGATGCGGGGGGAAATCGATGCCAGCGGACAGGAACGGTCGGAAAGGCAGTATTACCATCAATACGCGGGGCAGGACGCCGGGCGGCGTTACGACCCCGGCATGACCCCCGAAGACTATGGGGATGCGGCCGATTTCTTTTCCGACCTTTTCGGACGGCGAAATCACAGCGGTGGCGGGGGGGCGCGGCAGGAATTTCATGCACGCGGACATGACCTTCGCTACCATCTGGACGTTGATTTCATGGATGCCGTGCGCGGCGCCAAGCGCAGTGTAACGATGCCGGATAGCAAGGATATCGCCATTTCGATTCCGCCCTGTGTCAGCGATGGTCAGACCCTGCGCTTGCGCGGCAAGGGCGCGCCCGGTTTCGGCAAAGGGCCGCCCGGCGATGCACTGGTCACCATCGGCATCCGTCCGCACCCGATATTCACCCGCGACGAAGACGATATCGAGATGGAGCTTCCCATCACGCTTGACGAAGCGGTTCTTGGCTCGAAGGTAGATGTTCCGACCATATCCGGCGCGGTGTCCATGTCGATCCCCAAGGGTGCCTCGTCGGGGCGGCGGCTCAGGCTGAAAGGCAAGGGCGTGGCGCGCACAACCGGCAAAGCGGGTGATCAATACGTGCGCCTCAAGATCGTCCTGCCTGACAAGATCGACAGCACCCTTGAAGATCTGGCCAAGCGCTGGCGCGATCATTCCGACTTTGATCCACGCGAAGATTTGCGGAGGAAAACATGAGAATGGATGAAGATCGCGTCGTTGCACAGGTCCATCGCCTGTCGCTGAGAGAGCTTCGGCTTTGGGTCCGGGAAGGATGGGTCCAGCCGGCGCAGGGCACCGATGGCCCGGTCTTCGATGAGCTGGACGTGGCCCGTATCCGTCTTCTCTGCGATCTGAAGAAGGATATGGATCTTCCGTCAAAGGCACTGCCCGTGGTGCTGTCCCTGATCGACCGCCTTCATGAAACCCGCCGCAATCTTAGATGCTTAGTGGACGCAATTGATATGCAGCCAGAGGAAGTGCGCCGCACTGTCGTGGCGAGTTTTCGCTCTCGGCGCGGAGTTGAGCCAACGCCGGAAGACGAAAGGTGATCGCTTCTGTTAGGATTAAGGACATGACGTGCGAGACAACTACGGGAGGAGAGTCATGCATGGATACCTAGAAGCGCACCGCCGGATATTGTTCAAAGCCTACCGGAGGTATCTTGCTGCGGACAGCGCGTTGCAATCGGCCCGCTCTGCGGCGCTGATCTGGCTGCCAGAAGCCCCGGCGCGGAAAACGATGCTGATTGGTGATCCGGGATCGCGCGTGAGACAGCTTTGTGAACGGCGCGACCGTGCGCTCACGCGTCTGAAACTGGCAAGGCAGGCGCTGAAAGAAGCGGAAATCCGTTCACGAAATAAACGCGCACGGGTGGTGCGTTTGATCGCTTGCGACATCACGGCCACCTGACGGCCAGCAGACCGGTGCGTCCTTTCCCAATTCGCTGATGCCATACCCGCGCACCAAGCCGATCAGTGCGGTAATCACCGGTGCTGGCTTGGCCGGTCGCCGGACATGCAAACGCCCCGCCGGGACAACCGTTTCAATCAACGATCAACCCGTGTCTTCCCCGACGCGGCCCACCTTGGCGATCCATGCGCCGATTTCCGGCCAGGCATTTTCCAGCGTCTTCTTTCCCATGAAAAGGCCGATATGCCCGCCCGGCACCAAACGCTTTTGAACCTGTGCCGGTGGCGTTCCGACAAGCCTTTCAGCTGCAAAGACCTGCTCTTTCGTCGTTAAGTCATCGTCTTTACCGGCCAAAAGAAACAGCGGGCAGGTCACGGTCCTGAGCGAAAGCGTTTGTCCACACGCGAAAAACTCGCCCTTGGCAAAAAGGTTGTCTTTGAAAAGCGACCGGATCGCTTGAAGGTAATACGCGCCGGGAAGGTCGATCGGGTTCTCGTACCATCGTTCGGACTGTTCGGTTCGCGCGACATAATTGCGGTCCTCGATATGTTCATACAGGTCGATGAACTTGCCAAGATGCTGCTCTCCCGGATGCATGTCCTTCCATCCGGCCAACATCTATTGGCCCCGCATCCTGCCGCCACCGGACGCGACCATTTCCTCGTAAATGGCCATCCGTATCTCATGCGCCATGTTCTTGATGGGGCCATCGCCCGCATCGGTATCTATGGGCGCACCCGACCGCCAAGGGCTGTGACGGCCGCATCTATATCCGCTAGGTACTTGTCGATATCGTACTCACGCATCTGCGGTGTTGCGCTTTTCCAGTCCGTCAGGACAACGCGTGGCAAACCGGCCGCCATCAGGGTTTCGACCAAGCTCTGCCCCTTGGCGAAATCCGCAATGGTCGAGGCATGCCCGGCATAAGGCGCATCGATCAGGACCGGCAGATGGGCCAAGGCATCGTCACCTTGTGAAAAGTCCCGCAGCCGCATCGTGTCCAGTTCGGCGATCACACGGTTTTCGGTCGCCCATTCAGGGTCGGGCGGCGCTTCGAGTTTCGCGGCGTTTTCGATGAACCTCATGTTGTCCACGAACAGGTCCAGGCCTTTCTGCTCGAACTCGATGGTCGCGGCCATGGGCCAGAACCATGGAACCGAGTGTTCGTGACCGGGATGGCGTATTGCTTTCCGGTTCATTTCGGCGTCCTCCGCTGCAATTCGTTTTCTCGTTCTTCTTCTTGGCAGTTGGCATCGGCAGATCCGCTACAACGCGTTTTGACAGACCGTTCGGTCAGACCATGCAACAGAATCTCCGTTACGAAGGCGAGCGCGAAAAAAGCACCAATCCAAAGCAACAGCAGTGGAGAGGTCCTGCCAGTGTGATAAGCGCCCAACCCTATGGTCGCCGCATTCGCAATGATTGCAAGGATGATGAGGGACCGCCTTGCCCGCGTCTCATGCAGCAAGCGGAGGTGGCCAAGATGTACCGTCAGGTGAATGATCAGCATCGACAGCGCGCCGATGGCAGCAATCTGGCCAAGATCGAAGAACACCACGAGTAGAATGATAAGAAAAGAGCTGATCACCAGCCCTTGCCTGCTGTGCGCGATCGGCTTGCCAAATGCCCGCGGAAGTTCGCCAAGCGTTGCCAGCCTGTAGGTCACATTGGTGACCGAATACAGGCTTGCATTGATCGCCGACGCCGTCGCGAACAAGGCCGCGACGGCGACGATCTGAAAACCCGCCTGACCCAAGATGGGCCTTGCCGCTTCGGCCAGGGCGAAATCCTGTGCAGCAATGACGCGGTCAGGCGGCAAGTTCCCGAACACGCTTATCGCGATGGCCACGTACACGACCATCACGACCAAGATGGCCGTCATGATCGCCTTGGGAAGGGTGCGCACCGGGTCTGGCATATCCTCAGCGGCATTGCTGACGATGCGAAACCCCTCATACGCAAAGAACGTGACCGCAACGCTGTAGAATATTGTGGACACCGGCGGATAAGTTGCCGGGGCCAAGTAGTCGGGTGAAATGAACAGCATCCCGATCGTTGCGAAACTGACAAGAACCGACATCTTGACCAGAACGACAAGGTTCTCGACCCGCGCCATAGCACGCGCGCCGTTCAGATTGATCAGCATGAAGGTCATCACAATTGCTGCGGCAAAGACCTCGGTCATCCAGTCAGGGGCACCATCCGGCAAAAGCGCATGCGCGTAAGAACCGAACGTTCGCGCGACCAGCGACACCGCGACAAGCGATCCTATGTAGAGCATGACGCTCATCGTTCCGGAAAAGCGCCCGACGCCGAAAGCCTGCACCATGTATTCGACAAGACCGCCCGCCGAAGGGTAACGCGCGCCAAGGCGGCCAATCGAATACCCGCTCAGAAGCGCAATGACCCCGCCGATCACGAACGAAATCCAGACGGCGCTGCCGGCGATGGCGCCAGACTGGCCCAGCAGGGCGAATATCCCCGCACCGACCATGGCCCCGATGCCCATCGACACCGCGGACCAGAACGAAACGGTTTTTCCGGGCCTATGCATGTTTGCCTAACTCGACCACGACAATGGCCATTTCCATGCCTGTCGCGCGACGGCGACGGCATCGCGATCAATGTTCTGGCCATGCGCGATGATGGACGCAGGCGTGCCTGACGCACAAAGCTGCCTTGCAGAACACTCGTCGATTTCACAGGGAGATTGCAGCAGCAGCCTGCCATCTTCCAGCCGAACCACCGTCATCCGCGCACTGAAGTCGAGACCGGAGTGGTGAACCGGATAGTCCACAGTCCAGATAGCGCCCTTTGTATGTTTGATAAGCTCTATTGCACGCTCCTCATTTCGATCAGCGGTATTGTCAAATTCCTGGGGGCAAACGCGCCTGCGCCAAAGCTATGTGGCGTGCCCTATCCCTGCCTTGACAAAGGTCAAGGTAACAGACCGACACGGCGACACATGAAGAAATCCTGGGCCGAAAGCCCTGATCGAAGCGGTTGAACAGATACGAAGGCACCCGCGGCGAAAGTCGGCAGTCGGCGGATTCTGTTGAAAAACAATGTGTTGCGAGCGCAGAAATCGTGCGCTTGGAGGCGGCGCAAGCGCCTTTCTGATTAGGCTTTGCGCAATTGCTGCGGTGC
>Ga0209121_10001646_pt1 | contig 23381 bp, 18 predicted proteins | sample Cruoilmetagenom3_FD_187292 | JGI IMG/M metagenome (GOLD analysis project Ga0209121, IMG submission 187292) | Oil polluted marine microbial communities from Coal Oil Point, Santa Barbara, California, USA - Sample 3 (SPAdes) (version 2) | ecosystem: Environmental > Aquatic > Marine > Oil seeps ... | reverse complement strand
ATAGGGGGTGTGTAGAAATCGTTGCGATTCTTGCGATTCGTGCGAAAACCCCTAAAAACGTGCCCACCCTGGACACGACGCCGCGATTCGTGCGAAACCTTATCAGGTTTAAAATTGCCGGTATGGTTTAGGTGTTCTGCACTTCAATTTTCCATCCAGATAATACCGAACGATATCATCATTAAACACATTGTAGATCACCCGCAAATGCTCAGGTATGAAATCGCTTGCCAGGAAGTTTTTCCCGCTGGCTTTCTGTTTTCGGGTTACCCACTTCCCATCTTTCTCAAAGATCTTTAGCAGCGTGATTGCCTCCTGGGCAGATTTAACAACGGTTTTGCAGGCAACATCGTGGATGCCATCATCAGCAGAAAGCTCGGGCGTCACCTGATGGATGATCTTACCCGCGTCCGGCTCGGCGACAATATAATGAAAAGTGCTGCCGGCATACGGCGGCTCCATGAAATAAAAGGGCCAAAAGAGCGTTGCGGCGCCGCGATAACGTGGCGAGAGTCCCAGATGCAGATTAACGGTATGCTCTGGTAATTCCGCCGCCAATGGATTTTTGATTAGTCCACAGCCAAAGATCAAAACCAGATCAGGCTTGATTGTACGTACAAACTCTGCGCTCGGCTCTGTATTCAGAGTATCATGGCTGACTTTATGAACCGGGCAGTTTGGAAATTGCTGCTCGCCAAAGTACTTCTTTTCTGCCAGCTCGCGGTTTCTAAAATGCTTAATGAAATTCAGGCGATCCATCTCTTCCAAACCGTCTGGCGGGGAAGGGATAAGATTTTCACGCGTTTCAATGATTGCACCCGAAAGTTCAAATTCCTTGCAGACCGTATTGATGTAATATAAATGTCTGGGATGACTTCCCCCCAACCATAAAATCTTCATTCAGTTCTCCTCTAAACGATTTCCAATAAATTCTGCTCAAGCAATTTTTCTGCTATTGCAGAGAGCTGCCGCATTGGCAGATTGGTTTTTTCGGAAATATCCAATAACGGAGTTTGCCCGTCGCAATAGAACAATAACCAGCGTAAAGCATCCAATTCATCTCCATAAATGATTTGTTCCACCGAGACCTCGTACGGACGGCTGCCGTGAGGGGTGGACATGTTGGCCGCTTTTTGATTGATGCTGCCGCCAATTTGAGGATACAGCCCGCGCTTTCCCAGCATCGGTTCGCCATAGGGCATTCTGGAGCGGTAGGTCTTGTTTTGCTCAAGCTTTTCAATGGCGAGGATATACAGCTTCAATGTCTGCACCAGATTTTCTGCGCTGATGAAATCCAGATTGTCGAGGGAGGTATGGTAATTGGTGTATTCGTAGTATTTACTTTTTGTGATGGTCCCGATTGGAATGCGGAACGCAGGGGATGAGTATTGACGCTCATCGCTGCCATTTACGTCAAACGGGTATTCAATATATTCCAGGTCGAGCTCCTGAAATGTTTTTCGGACGACGCGGTCAATCAGATGATCGCTCAGAAACGAACGTTTATAACCAAATTTACCCGGACCAGCAACGGTGGATGTGATGAAACCGCCGGAAAGTTTTTTTGCCAGTGATTCGTTTCTGGAAAGATAGACGATTGAGCCGATCGTTTCAGGCAAAATGACAAAGCGGTATGAATGGCGTAGTTTTTGCTGGCTTAGCGCTTTGAAAAGTAATGCCCACAATACTACCCCTGAGAGGTTGTCATTTCCCAATGATGGGTGACAGGTGTATGTGGATATGAGGAATTCTTGGCCAGACGTCCCCTTGATAATACCTTCGCCGTAAGTCAGGCTGCCGGGTTCGAGAGTTGAATCAATGCGAACTGTATACTGTTCTTTTTTATCAAGAGCAAGGTACTGCTTATGTGTCAGGCAAAAGCCCCATGTTTTATTGTAATAACTGGTTCGGTAGGGTATTGCATCCGGCAAATCAGGTAATGAGAAAAGATGTTTGGAAAGCTCATCGAAGCTCATCAGCGCATCAATCGGCGTGCTGTAATTAACCACATGCAGGTTATTTGCCTGAAAATCGATAACTCGCTTTCCAGACGAATCTTTCACATAAGCATCCCTGATATTCCACTCATCAGGCACTGTCCAGTCGTAGCAGGAGGTCCCAGAGGGAACTTCGTGGAGATCAAAATCGATGTCCTCAAGCAATATCGAAAGCGTCTGACGGACACCATTGCCAGTAATGCTGCGGCAAATAGGAAAGAGTCGCTTCAGGAGAGAGTTTGCCTTTTCGCAATAAGCATTCCAGTCTGGATTGTAATCTGTCAAGGAGGTCCTCCTGAGTTTTCAATCATGAATTTTATGAAGATGAGGTTTTTGTGATATTTTGGCAAATCAAAATATACCATAGAAATAGTTTTGGCTCTTTGCAGACTTAACACAAGCCGTTTAGCGAATCTTAGAAGCTCTACAAAAACCTTACCTGGGATATTTTGTATTTTTGCTACCCCCTTTAAGTATATGCAAAAGTGCAATAAGGGCATTTGGGAGTCGTTTATAATTGGTATGGTCGTATACTTCATTCGGTGCCTGCTTATGTCGAGACAATCGGACAATATTGAAGCAGCTACAGGACAGGAAAGAAGAAAGTAACTATGTTTGACAATGTAAATGCAAAATTAAACCCAAAGCATACCCCTCCCCTGGAGCCCCAATTTCAACCGGCGGTATTGGCTTCCCATCGTTATATAAATGAAGTCAAAGCCAGCGGGCAGGCGCTGCCGCTTGTGATCGCGTTGGAACGCGGCGGGGCGGTCTCAACATACGAAACTTTGGTGTCAGAAGACGATCTATCATGGCTGCGATACAGCCAGCATCATCTGGAGCGATTAGTCAAATTTCTACTCTGGTCGCGCGGTGCCAGCCGGCTTTACATCGCCGGGTCAGCGAAATTAGCAGAGTATATCCGCCGTGCCTATGCACCTGATGGAGAGCGCAGTTTTGACTACCGCGTCATGAGCCGTGTTTACGGCGTTCCTTTTGAAGTGATCAGCTGCGGCTTAGATGAAACCCCACCAGAACACGAATCTACGTGCGCCCTTGGAAGGCATTTGGATGGCTGCAGGGTCGGGTTTGACCTTGGCGCTTCGGACGTGAAAGTTTCAGCGCTTATTGACGGAGTGCCTGTCTTCAGTACCGAAATGGAATGGCAGCCCAGAGATAATCCGGATCCTGAATATCATAAAGCTTTTATTCGTAAAGTTATAAATCTGGCTGCTTCCAAGCTGCCCAGGCTGGATGCTATCGGCGGCAGTGCAGCAGGAATTTATATCGATAATCAACCCATGATTGCTTCGCTTTTCCGCTCGGTGCCTGAGGACGCTTATGACAGGGTACGGCACCTTTTTAATGACCTTGAGATAGAATTCGGCGTCCCGTTGCAAGTGATCAACGATGGCGAAATGACTGCGCTGGCAGGTTCAATGTCTCTGGAAGATAATGGTGTTCTTGGAATCGCTATGGGCTCCAGTGAGGCGGCTGGTTTTGTAAACATGAAGGGCAATATCACTGATCACTTGAATGAGTTGGCTTTCGCACCTATTGATTACAACCCCAATGCGCCGATTGATGAATGGTCGGGCGATAGGGGCACAGGTGCTTCGTATTTCTCTCAAGCAGCAGTCTTTCGTCTGGCGGCACAAATTGGTATTGTCGTCCCGCAGGAGCTCAGTCCGGCACAGCAGTTAAGCTTTGTTCAAGAGCAGCTAGAAGACGGCCATCAAGGTGCAGTCAAGATTTGGGAGAGCATGGGCGTGTATTTGGGTTATGCGCTGGCTCATTATGCGGACTTCTATGATTTCAAGCATGTCCTGATAATGGGTCGCTGTACTTCAGGCAACGGGGGCGAGTTGATGCTTGACAAAGCCAATCAGGTGCTTAAGGACGAGTTCCCCGAGTTGGCTGACAAGGTGCATGTGCAGCTTCCTGATGAGAAAAGCCGGCGGGTTGGCCAATCGATTGCGGCTGCCAGCTTGCCTGTTATTGAGAGGTGAGCTTATGTTTCATAACCCTTTTGCTGAAGTTTTTATTCCTGATGGGGATTCCCTGGATGCTGCGTTGGAACGCACTACGCAGCTGGCGGTCGGTGCCCATCAAGATGACATTGAAATCATGGCGATTGATGGGATCATAAAATGTTTTCAAGATGCTGATCAGTGGTTCTGCGGGGTGGTGATGACCAATGGTCGCTCCTCGCCGCGCTCAGAAAAATATGTCGATACCAGTGATGATGAAATGATGCGGATTCGATATCAGGAGCAGAAGAAAGCCGCTATTGTTGGTGGTTATAGTGCACAGATGTTGTTAGGTTATGCCAGCTCGGATGTTAAAAATTCATCCAATATCGCACCAACGCAGGATTTGCTAAATATCTTTCAATCAGCAAAGCCGCAGGTGGTTTATACGCACAACCTAGCTGATAAACATCCCACACATGTTGCTACGGCACTGCGGGTGATCCAGGCGCTGCGTAAGATGGATGCAAGAGACCGTCCTCAGAAAGTATATGGCTGTGAGGTATGGCGAGATTTAGATTGGATGCCAGACGCGCTGAAAGTGGTTTTTGATTGTTCATCTCACATTAACCTGCAGGAAGCGCTGCTGAGTGTGTACGATTCGCAGATCAGCGGGGGCAAGCGTTACGATCTGGCAACTATGGGCAGACGCCTGGCGAATGCCACCTACTATGCATCGCACGCTACCGACCGAGCCACACATTTGGCATATGCGATGGATTTGAGCCCTTTGGTTGCTGACGCGAGCATGGATATCCCTGCTTTTGTTTGTGAATATATCAAGAAGTTTGAGGTAGAAGTTCGCAATCTATTAGGGAGGGTTAGTTAGTTTAGACGGAATGTTTATACGATCACGTTGGCGAAATCTTTAACTTTTCTTGGAGAAGGTTGTGCCATAATAACTATTAAATCGCTGATAATGAATGCAGGGGTGCAATTGGGAAAATGGGTAAGAAAATGTTATTTGATCCCCCTGGCGTGATTTTGGGTTTTATCCCACCAGCAGATTAATAAAATATTCTGGAACCCAGAAGTTGCCCATTTTGAAGCCATAAGCAGCCACTGCGCTGCCCATCAGCATCAGGGCGCTGAATATGATCAGTAGAATATCCCACCAGTGAAATTTCAATTTGAAAAGCCATGTACGCTTGTACTGCCCAAAACAGCGCAAGTCCATGGCATTTGCCACATCCTCACTGGCGACAATCGAGTTCATAGTAATCGGAACAATCAAGGGTGCAATGCGCAGAATTTTGCGGAACAGCCCTCCCTTGACCTTTTCAATTTCGTAGCCGCGCGCTTTTTGGGCGTCTAAAGTAGCGGCAAAATCTTGTGCCAGGGTTGGTATAAAGCGGAACGACAGCTCCATAGTATAGGCGAAGCGGTCTGGCATCCCAAGCCCGTGGAAGGTGGCTCCATAGCTGCGTGAGTCCATTGTATAAGGGATCAGGACAAATATTGCAGAAATGCCACCTAGGCGCAAAAGTTGACAGATTGCAAACCAAAGCCGTTCAGCTGTCAATCCAAAATGAACATGCCAATTGACCCAGGGGATGGTGAAACCTTGCGTCCATACTTCATGACCACCGGGGGGAACCACACCGCCTGCACCGCCGCCTGTGATCAGCGTGTTGATCACGATCATTGAGAAGAGCATGACACTAACTAATAGCCAGCCGTGGCGGGTCTCTTTCCATTTTGTGCGTCCGAATGTATACCAGACCACGGCGATGGTAAAGAAAAAGATCAGGAACCTGGCATCCCAAAACATTGTGCAGGAGATCAAGAATGCAAAAGAAAAGATCCAGCGCGCACGCGGATCGATACTATCCATGATGCTGTTGCGATATTTATAGCGCCAGGTCACTAACATAATAGTTGAGTCTGATACGAGCATCACCAGCAGCCATTCATATGATTGGCTGCTGGTGAATTGTAGTTAAAGCTTATTGACGGCCAGACCGTTGAGCGACGGCTGCATAAGCAACCATCAAGATTGGCAACAGAATCAGGCCATTGGCGATGTTGGTCAGGAAGGCGGGTAAAAAGTTAGCATATATGACAGCAGTCATATCGGCGCCTGAGACCCACATTTCAGAGATGGCGGCTATGCCCATGCCCCCGGCTGCACCAAGGATCACAAAAAGTTCTCCAAGCAGCAGAGATTTAATGGCTTTGTAATCAATGATGGCTACGGAAATAAGGCCAGGGATGAGACCCATAATACCATTACCAAGGTCCCACCAGAACCAGAATCCCCAACCGCTGAGCAGGTCTGAGAGAATATTGCCAACAAAACCAGTGATGAAACCGACAATGGGGCCGAAGGCAATCCCGAAGAACATGGGAATTACTACGGCGGGGCGCATGGCAACATTGCCTGAACCGGGCAACTGCATAAAGTTCGTTGCATAGGTCAGGACCGCGTAGAGGGCTGCGCCAATGGCGGAGTAAACCACCTCGCGGGTTCCAAACTTAAATAATGATTTTTTCTTTTCTGGCATTTGATATTCCTCCTTTTCTGACATTTGATATTTCTCCTTTTCTAGTGAACTTGAATAAAATGTATTGCATTATATTTAACCTATAAAGTGAGCGATAGTTTCAGCCCGATAAAAACTGCCAGTCTTTGGCAGATATTGCATATTGAGCTTCAATAGGGAAGTCGGTAATATTCTGAATTTTCTTAATTGTAACTCATCTTGTAAAACATCTTGCGGTTTGCCGTCTGCAACGATCTTTCCGCCGTAAAGGATTAGGATGCGGTTCGCATAGATCAATGCCAGGTCGAGATCATGTGTAATAAAAATGACCGAATCAAAACCAGGCATTTGCAGGATTGCATCCATAAAAGCCTGGTAATTCCAATAATCCTGACCTGCAGTAGGCTCATCCATCATCAAGATACGTGAGCGCATGGAGAGGATGGCAGCAATGCTGATGCGCTTCTGCTGGCCAAAGGACAGAGCGAGGGGAGGGGTATCTAATTCTTCACTGAGATGGACCGTTTCAATTGCCCAAGTGACGTTTTTATCGATTTCCTCTGGCGAAAAGCCCAGATTCTTAGGCCCAAAGGCGAGTTCTTCCTTTACTGAGGGGGCAAAGAGCATTTGCGTTGGGCTCTGAAAGACATACCCCACGGTGTGTGCCGCTTCCGCAACTGTCATCTTCTGTGTATCAAGACCTTCCAAAAGGACATGCCCTTGGGTTGGTTTTAACAAGCCTAATGCATGCTTGACCATTGTCGTTTTTCCAGAACCATTATGGCCAAGTACAGCAATCACATCCCCTTTATGGATTTCAAAGTTGACGTCATCCAGTACTTCAGGACTATCTTCATTGTATTGAAAATGTACTCCCTCAAAACTTACCATGGTTTCCGGGTTTTTATAATTGGGTTTAAGGACGGGGGAGAATTGCGGCGCGGGTGCATTGCGGGCTCTCTCCACAACGATATCTGCTGGTAATTTGATACGCCGGTAGTCCACAACGGCCATTAATCCCTTACTATCACCGCAGTATGTAACCTGACCTTCATCAATATAGATTACTGTCTCCGGGTGAATGGTCAACACATCCTCAACACGGTGCTCCACGATCACAACAGACAAGCCTTCATCTGCGAGTTGGCGGAAAGTCTGCAAGGCCTCATGCGCTGAAGCAGGGTCGAGACTAGAGAGTGGTTCATCCAATAGCAGAATTTTAGGCTTCATGACCAGAACACCGGCCAGGGCAATCTTTTGCTTCTCCCCGCCTGAAGTCCCAAAGGTTTCTCGATCGCGCATATGGAGAATGCCGAGGTGCTCAAGCGTTTCGTCAACGCGTGGGATGATCTCGTTGCGCGGAATTCCAAGGCTTTCAAGTCCGAAACCTACTTCATTAAGCACGTATGACCCTAGGATTTGGCGCTCAGGATCCTGCAGCAGGGTGCCTATGGTTTGAGAGATCTCCGCCATTTGCATTTCGAAAACCGAGCGTCCAAAAAGTTTTATGTCACCGCTGATTTTGCCATGATAGGCATTAGGAATCAGTCCGTTGGCGCAGCGCATCAAGGTTGTTTTACCACAACCGCTGGAACCGGCGATTAAAAGCAATTCACCAGGTTGAACGGAAAAGCTGATATGTTGAATGGCAGGTTCACTGCGAGTGTTGTATTGAAAGCTCAGGTCATCAAAGACCAGAGCGGCTGCGTTTGATTCAGGCATTTACAATAACCTCAATAGTGTCACCGATTTGAGCACCAGTCTTTTTTGCAGCACTGCCATTGACTACAGCAATTTCCATATAGTTTTCAGCATCAATCAGGGCAACTAGTTCGCCGGCCTGGCGGTGTCCATACGAATGCACCAAGCCTTCTATTTTGTGTTCTTTGAGTTGGAAGCTTACATCGTTAGAGTTGGATATCAATTTGGCAGGCAAATCAGTGGTTAAATTGCCGAAAACATCAATGATCGTGATGTGTGCCAACCAACCGGAGCTGGTCTTCTGTGGGCGAGTGAGATCCAATCTTATCGGATCGTCAATCGTATCTCCTAATGCTTGCAATGGGACGCTGGCTGCCAAATGTGCACCAGTGGGTGCGAAGATATCGCGGCCATGGAAAGTATGGCTTACTTGCGGCAGCCAGTATTTTGGGTTATTGAGATGTACAATCTCAATTGGCAGCCCTGCTGCTTCACTATCTACCAGGATGGGTGTTATCAAGCCGTTATCCGGAACGATGAACTGCTGCTCTCCAATCTTGAGACCGATTGGGCGGCGTTGGGTGCCAACGCCAGGGTCAACGACCGCAATGTGTACGCTGCCAGGTGGGAAGAAAGGCACCACGCGCCAAAGTGCGTAAGCCCCCTGGCGTACATTTTGGGCTGGGATATCGTGAGTTATGTCCGCGATATGTGCGTCGGGTGCGATTCCCCAGATGACGCCTTTCATAACGCCAATAAAACCATTGAGATTACCAAAATCAGTTGTAAGGGAAATGATACTCATGGAGTAATGTATAGCATTTATGGAATCTTAAGTCAAGAGGAAAAACATTCTTTTTTGTTCTTCAAACTTGACCTTCTGTTACAAATCGGGCAAAATGTTCAAAGGAGCGATTGTAAGTGCGTTCAGCCTTGTCTGGAAAGCAGCATCCAGGCAGCTCGCGCATTTGTAGATGATACTGTAAGCAATCACAACATATGCCTTTGCGCCGGCAGGGTTCATAGGTGCAGTTGCATCTGCTCAGATTCTGATCTTGTTTACATTCCATAAGGTGCTTTCTTTTATTCATTCTTTGCCGAAGTCTGTATTTAGGCTATTTACATGTTCGCGAGCCCTAGAGCAGGTGATCCTTTTTCTGTTCCTTCAGGCGATTAACGATCGTTTTAACATCTTGCTCATGACCTCGGGCACAAACTAAGAGCGCATCTTCAGTATCAACGATAATGATATCTTCAAGGCCAATGGTAGCGATCAGCCGTTTATTGCCAAAAACCAGGGTATTATGGCTGTCAAGGTTTATGGTTTCACCGACATGGATATTGCCCTGCTCATCCGTGCGCAGCAAACCGTAAAGGTTTCCCCAGCTTCCGACATCCGTCCAACCGATGTCCACCGGGATGACAGCCAAGTTTTGAGCAGCTTCTATGATACCGTAGTCAATTGTTTCTTTGTTTACCTCGGGCCAGATTTGGTTGAGGATTTTATCATACTCAGGGGTACCTAAAACCTGTTCCACAAGCATCAACTGTTCATAGAAGTCAGGCATTTGGCGTTTAAATTCAGCGAGAATGTTATCAACACGCCAGATGAACATGCCGCTATTCCAGCTATATTCACTGCTAGCAAACATGCGCTGCGCTTCTTCAAGGCAAGGTTTTTCCGTAAAACGTGCAACCCTGTAAATTGGCTGTCCTTCAATTTCAGTGATCAGATCAGCCTGCTGGATGTAACCAAAACCTGTCGATGGTTCGGTGGGTTTAATACCGAGTGTGACCAAATAACCTTGTTGGGCAGCAAGCTGAGCGATGCTTAATGATTTTCGGAATGCTTCGCGTTGTGTGATGAAATGATCAGCTGTCAATACAGCCATGACCGCGTCGGGATCTTTGCGGCGCAGATGCAGTGCTGCAAGACCGATAGCTGGTGCAGTGCCACGTCCTTCGGGTTCAATGATGAAATTCTGACGGGGTAACTCCTCTACTTGTTCTGCCAAAACAGCTACATGCTCTGCGGCTGTTATTACAAAGACCTGCTCAGACGAGAATAGGGGGCTTAAACGTTCGACAGTATGCTGAAACATGGTGCGGTCGTCCACGAGCTTAAGTGCGTGTTTAGGTTTTTTTTCTCGACTAAGCGGCCAAAGGCGGGTACCCTTACCGCCAGCCATAATCAATGCATAATACATCTTAATGCCCTCTCAATTGATTCCTTTTGTTGTTCGAGCCAATCAAACGTTGCGCGTACACTGCCAGTGGTCAGGGCAAAGCCCGCGCTCCTTGCTTAAATTTCAAGGTACTTGTGAGTATACTTGGCGCCACTAAAAATTATAGCATCAGTAACACAATGTTGGAGACGGGAAATGCGCTTTATTCTTTACAAGCAGGGTAGGGCTCTTCAAAAACTGAAAACTTAAAGGGCGTGGCATATCTGGAATAATAACTTATCTCTTCCAGCAGGGGCAGATTTGTGCCAAAATATGCGTTGAATACAACGCGGAAAGTATTGACCGGTGAGATGTTTTCATATAAATAACTTTGCTTTCCGTCCGGGAAATAGTAAGCGTTCAGAATACAAGGGCGGTTTTTAAGCCAGCCATGGTCAGCTTGAAGGATGATGATCGGCGGCACATCTGAATCATCAATCAAAGTTTGTAATATGGGCAGCATGCGCTCGTTGGCATAACGGACCTGATCCAGGTAGCCTAAATCCGGGTCAGTGTCTGCGTCTTGATTGTCGATTTGTTGAATTTCCTTTACACCGCCTGGCCCAAAGACGAAGGGTGGGTGGGGGGTGATCAGATGGACGAATATAAATTGCGGACCAGGCATTTGGGGAAGCTCAGCCAGCTTATCTAAAATATAAAGTTGGCGTTCAATATGCTCTGCTTGTGGATGGGTGGAAATAGCCGAATCCCCGGGCAGGAGTTTCATGGCTGAATCGGAAATTGCCCTTATGAAGGTTGTATCCAAGAGCATGCTTTCGAAGGGGCGCATAAATGCAGATGTAAAATTGCTTCCAGAAGGTTCAAAATAATAATCAACATTGGTGAGCGTTGACCAATCGAAACCTGTCTGAAAAGCGACGGTCTCGTAACCGATATCCACAAGTTGCTGTTGCACGACGCTCTGCTCGAGCAGCACTCTCAAAGGAGCCCGATCTGTTGATGTTGGGTTGATTTCTTCAAGCAGCTCATCAAGGTATGCATAATTTAATGAAGATGGCAAGGAGAGTTCTGTCTGAACGTAATTTGAGCGGCTGCAGTCTGCCACATAAAATCCCATATCTCCCAAGGCTTGGATGAAGGCTGAATTGTCGAATTGATACTTGTCAATTAGAACGTCCTGACGTGCGTAACTGTCCAAGATGATGTAATAAATATCCGGCGGGTTATCCGGCTTGCTTAATATAACTTTGGCATTGACATCTGGCTGATACTTTCTTGCATTGATCGTCCGTCGAATCATAAATGAAGATATTTGTATCAAACTCATGATGATTAAAAAAACAGAAACAGCGTTTAAGATCAATGTCCATCCCTTGAGCGCTTTTAGTCGCAAGATAAGTATTGATCCGCCGACGAAAAGAATTCCCCAGATGATTAATAAAACGCGGTGGCGGCCCAGCATAGCTAAAGGTTTGTAAGCTTTCAGGTAGCTGTATATGTGCCCGTAAGCATAAAAAAGTATTAATATCCAGGAAGTAAGCAAGCCCGCTTTTTGCCAATTGTGGGTTATCAGTCGTAAAACCAGACAAAGCAAGCCTGCTAGTGATAAAGCGATTACTAGAGGGCGCCAGAGGATGTTGACCGCGATCTCGTTCTGGTTATTGGCAAACAGCAGCAAGATGGGATATAAACCAATCAATAAGGGATGCCAGGCTTTTTGGAGGAACTTTTTCATATATTCTCTACTTATCAAGACTTAACAGATATTCTAAGTTTATAGTCAAATTCGTTTGATTATACTACCGTAATTTTCCTTGCCGCATGTCTCTTTGGCTCTTACTGAAGCGCTGATAAGCCATCTCTCCATGCCTTGACCATCCTCTGGTTATGCAATGTGTCAGGCAGACATTTGAACTACTTTTTTTCAACCACCTTGAGCGTGGGTTTAATTTTAGGTTTGTGCATGTATAGTGCAATCAAAAGCATAGCAATACTGACGGCTAACAGCATAGGCGGTTGTAGAATGACTCCTGAAAGCAGACCAGCGGTTAAAAAGTAAGCATGAAAACCAAATGGCACCCAGAAGGCAGGGGAATCAACGGGGTAGACCAAAAAATTTGGTCGCAGCCAAAGAATGAGCAGGATTGCACCACCGAGTGTCAGGATAATTGTCGCCTCGTAATACTGGCGGGGGATTACAAATACTATTAATGCGTTTGTTCCAAGCACACTCAGCATGCCGATTAGAAGTGCCCCGAATGGGGATAGCCAGCGCACAAGCCCTTTGGCGCGAGGGGTCAACCAGCGTAAGCCAGCCGAAAAAGACGTGACAACCCAGAACCATGCCCAAAAGTTGGCGTAGGGGACGCCAAAGTATTGCGCTTTAAATCCTTGCCCCCAATCCCACATCCCCAACCGGATGGCTATTGCATCCATTGCCAAATCAATATTCAAAGCCAGGAGGCCATCCAGAATTGGCCGTGCCCACTCTGGCAGGCTGCTGGCATCTGAGAACAATCTCACACTGTAAATGATGATACCCCAGCCTACACCGATAGCCAATGGAACATCAGCAACCATCAGCAAGAAAGTCCCGTAAGTGTAGGCGTGTAATTGCCGGATGGTCGCTAGCTCAAGCAGCACGCCAAACAGCACTCCAGCGAGCAACTGTAAAATAGCTTCGGGACCAGTGCGCCAGGCATGCCACAGACACAGAACAAAAAGTGCCAGGGTAATAATTTCCATTGAAATCAGGTAAGGATTGGGCATAGGTATCTCTCCAGATCAAAATTATCTTGCTGCTTGCACCCGGACAAGGCAGTAGGAGACGGGCATAATAAATATTACCTCTAAAGTAGCGTTGATAAGCTTCTTCACAAATCACTATATTAATGGATTTGTAACGGTTAAGATAAGTGATTCGACAATAAACAATAATGGGTACTATCGAGACCCGGCCTATGCGCATAGCCATTCATCTCCAGTTATCTATTTCCACAATTCATTTAACTATAAAGACTAACTGGTAAAATATAGATACTAATGAGCATCCGTAATTTGATCATTCTCAGCCAGTTAAACCCACCTGCGCAACGCAACCATGTGCTTGTGCGTGAGCGGATTACTAACTTACTCAATTCCTCTCTCACATATCCACTCACACTCCTGCAAGCAGGGACGGGTTATGGCAAGAGTACTGCATTAATCTCCTTTATTAATAAGCAAGATCTACCAGTCTATTGGTACACTGTAGCGCCCACAGATAAAAAGCGGCTGGCAGCGTTTCATGGCATTACTGCGGGGTCATAAGGAACCTGCCAAAGATTAATCAAAAGATAATAGCCATAAGACCTGAGGCATCATCTTTTCTATAAAGATGGTGCCTGATTACCTTAAGTTTGAGTGATAAGTGTAATAATGATCTGTCAAGGCTGCCTGCTGAAGAGACATAAGATGGTTTAGGGGATGAAGATATGCTTGTTTTAATGAGGTTATACTAATTCTACGCAGATTGTCAATAAACAAAGAATATTTGTAAGTGATTCGTGAAAAAACCTGACTTAACGTAAAATTTGCACTAAAATTGGACTGTTGATAGGAAAAAACGTCGAAATGCAGACGCACAAATAATCATTGTATTATTAATAAACATAATCGGATATAGCAGGAGCTATCATGCAGCAGGATGAAATTCTCAGGAAACTAATTGATTTATCAAATGAATTGGGTGAGGAATCGCATCAGTTCTTGATCATGGGGGAGGGTAATACCAGTGCCTCCTGCGGGGACGGCACTTTTTGGGTCAAAGCTTCGGGTTACCGCTTGGGACAGGTTGGTGTCGAAGGCTTTAGCCGCGTATCCATTGACCCGATCATGAAAATGCTTGAAAGACCCACTCTGACAGATGACGAGATCTCGGAGGGTTTTACCATTGCCCTGGTAGATCCTGCGCACAAAAGACCCTCAATCGAGACTTTTCTGCACGCTATATTTATTCAGGAGACAGGTGCACAGTGGGTAGGTCATACGCATCCGATTTCGGTGCTTTCAATCTTGTGCAGCGCTGCAGGCGCCGAACCCTTTCTTAGAAATCTGTTTCCGGAGCAGATTCTGATCTGTGGGGTTGCTCCAATGGTTGTTCCTTATGCAGATCCGGGCTTACCTCTGGCACAGGCTGTACGAGATTCCTTGGATCGTTACATGGATCAATATGAACGGGCACCGCATACGGTCTTGATGCTCAATCATGGGTTGATCGCAATCGGCGAATCACCCCGGCAGGTGTTCAATATAACCCAAATGGTTGATAAATGGGCAAGAATCCTTCTGGGGAATAGCGCTTTTGGTGGTCCGCAGTACCTTTCGGATGAAAATACTGCACGAATCGATACACGCAAAGATGATAAAGACCGCTTGCGCCTAATGAACAAGTAAAATCTTCAAGTTATGAATCCTGATACCCAGCGAATTAAAGAACTAGAGTCCTGCCTGGATAGTTTTAATGCTGCTATCCGTTCGGAGAGTCTGGAAGAGCTGGTTGAGCTGGCCGATTCCGGTATAGTGGATTTCGAGCCTCCGCAACCGGTGCTTAATCTTCATTGTCACACGTTTTACTCTTATAATGCTTACGGGTACTCACCGAGCAAACTCGCCTGGCTGGGCAAGAAGAGCGGGCTCAAGTTCATGGGCGTGGTGGATTTCGATGGGCTGGATGGGGTTGACGAGTTCTTTCGAGCTTGTGATCTGCTAAACCTGCGTGCTACTGCCGGAATCGAAACGCGTATCTTCGTCCCTGAATTTGAACAGGATGTGATCAATTCCCCGGGTGAGCCGGGTGTTTGTTACCATATGGGTGTGGGTTTTTCGTCTGGGTCGCTATCTCCAGAAGCGCTTGAGATGGCTTCCTATCTCCGCTGGCGCGCTGAGGAACGCAACCATCAACTCATCGAGCGCTTAAATAAGCGTATCAGCCCCGTAGAACTGGATTACGACGCAGATGTTTTACCGATGACTCCCTCAGGTTATGCCACCGAACGGCATATGGTCATTGCTGTGCTAAATAAAGCTAAAGGACAGCTGCGGAATCCTGCATTTTTTTGGTCAAAGAAGCTGCAATTGCCTCTGACTGAGATCAAGCGAGTGCTTAAGAACAGACAGGCTTTCCTGAACCTGCTACGAAAAAAACTCTTCAAGCGCGGTGGACTTGCATATCAACAGCCTACGACAGCTACTTTTCCCCTTGTGGAACCCTTTCATAGGCTCCTGGTCGAAAGTGGTGCACTGCCTTGTTCCGTCTGGATGGATGGCACATCTAGCGGTGAGCAAAAAATGGCGCAACTGCTAACTTTATTTACTGGCAAAGGAGTTGTAACTTTGAACATCATTCCTGACCGCAATTGGAACTTTCAAGACCCTCGGGAGAAACAGCTCAAACTCAAAAACCTGCAGGAACTTCTTGCTTTGGCTGAGCATTTTAACCTGCCGCTCAATGTTGGTACAGAAATGAATAGCTTCGGGCAGAAGTTTGTTGATACTTTTGATGCTCCTGAGCTGGGACCTTTTCGTGAGGCTTTTATTGCTGGTGCTGAATTTGTTTATGGGCATACGCTTCTTGAACGCACGCTGGGATTGGGGTATCAAAGCCAGTGGGCGCAAAAACAGCTCAAAACGCATGCTGCCAAAGTGGATTTTTATCAAGGGGTTGGGCATATTGCCAAAGCTGGGACGACATATCTCAAATTAGTTCGCAGCTTATCAGACTTACAATCACCCAGACAGGTTTTAACAGCACTCAGTCGGATCTCGTGAGGAAATTCTCAAATTATCATCAGGGTTTGAGGCTGATAGGCGCGGGGATCATGTGGAAGTGGATAAAAAACAAGGGTTGATGCGCATAGTCGTCTTTTCCTCCTTTAACCACCCTCCAACCCAATAAAACCCACACTAACCCAATCCCCAAAAAGCACTAGCGCTTTCCCAAAGCCCCCCAACTGAATAACACTAAACCCAAATTCTACGTATGTATGGGGTAGGGGAGAGAATTTCTTTAACCGTAGTGTAAACCTGCAAAAACTAGCAAAATGATAATATCTACCTAGCTTAGGACAAGTTTCGAAGCGCCAAGATCGTATGCACGATTAGCAAGGACAGTACCAGGAGCGGCTGGTCAAGTCTGGATCCTAGTTATTCTGATACAACCATCCTGCTTGTATATCAAATTTCACAAAGCATAATGGTCTCCTTTCAACCAGGCCTATCTATGCTCAGGCTTTCAGTCTGTAAGCCACATAGAAACGCTCTAAGAAGCTGTAAGACCAAGAAAACTACCGGATTATGTACGCCGATGAGCTTATTTTTGAACCACCTAACGAAATAACCTAAAAGGTAATCGTCATAGTACACCTCGTTGAGAAATTCCCCCTTGTATTTTCCTATGTTTTATGGTATTATTACTTACGATAATGTTCCTTATCACAAGTAAACACTATAAAAGAGAGCTTTCTCATGCCAGATGATCTTTCACCTGATACTCCAAAAAATCCCTCTCAAAGCGCCCCAGCCCCCGATCCACAGCACGCCAAGAACACGGGACTCATCCATCTCAGCGGCGCTAACCCTGCAATCTTGCATATCGTCGACCTGGTTGTGAACAGCCTCAACAGCACTCACAGCAAGCGCGTCTACAGCACTGCGTTGTTCGAATTCCTTAACTGGTATGAAGCCCAGGGTAAGCCGGGGCTCAACAAAGCCGTAGTTCAAGCCTTCAAAAGCGAACTGCAATCACGCGGGCTGGCGCCAAGCACGATCAACCTAAAGCTATGCGCAGTGCGCAAATTGATCCTTGAAATCAGCGATAATGGCCTCTTGGACCCGCTCATGGCTGCCAATATTGCCAAAGTAAGGGGTATCCGCACCTCCGGCGTACGTACTGGCAACTGGCTTTCACGTGAGCAAGCCCAGCGCTTGATCAACACCCCTGATATCAGCACCTTCAAAGGTCTGCGCGACCGGGCTGTCTTAGCGGTTATGATTGGCTGCGGTTTGCGCCGTTCTGAGGCTTCCAAACTGACCTATGCACATGTGCAGCAGCGTGAAGGCCGCTGGGCTGTCGTTGATCTGGTCGGTAAAGGCAAGCGTGTACGCACCGTCCCTATGCCCCCCTGGGCAAAAGTAGCTCTGGATACCTGGCACATGGCGCTTGAAGCCCGCACAGGCCCCGTTCCGCCCACAGAACGCATCTTTAGAGCGATCAACAAGGCGGATAAGCTGTCTGGCGTGCGTAAAGCCTCACAATACCAGCATTCAGATGGATATATGAGCGATCAAGCCATTGCCGATGTCGTAGGTACCTATGCTGATATATTAGGTTATGATAATTTAGCTGCCCATGACCTGCGCCGTACATTCGCCAAGCTTGCCCGCAAAGGTGGTTCTGAGATTGAACAGATCCAGCTCTCCCTCGGCCATGCAAGCATTCAGACTACCGAGCGTTACCTGGGTACCAAGCAGGACCTTAACGACTCTCCCGCTGACCGGCTGGGTATTGAGCTCAAAGACTGAAACTCCCCCATTCCATAATGATATACATGCTGTGGGACTGATTTTTTGCTTACTTTGTTGGAGACTGGAAAACTATCTGAGAAATATTGTGACTATGCGCATTTTACATTAATTTATGCCTTATCGCAAGCCTTGTCCGCCGTACTTGCTCGCCCACCCGCCCAATACACCTATGTTGGTGAGCCCCCTCAATCAAAGAAAAAGAGAAACCAGGTTGAGAAATTACCCCTAGAAACCCGCCCTATACCCTCTTGCGGTCCTTGACTTTCAATAACAAGACCAGACCTGTGGCGGAGAAGAACAGGGATACGCTGAACATTAATGGATATCCGGAGATGCTGACCAATCCCCCACCGATTAGAGGCGCAGCCAGCAAGAAAACACCCGGCAGCGTCCTCGCCAAGCCCAAATAAGTCGGCCTGCGTGCCTCATCCCCCAATTCCATCACCAGCACCATATCCCCAAGGATAGTTCCCGCCTGCGCCAAACCCAACAGCAAGAAGACAGCATAATAGACCCAAATAAGCTGTGCCACCAGCGCAACGACCAGTGCAGCCATCCACACCAAGCCGGATACCAATAAAATGCGCTTTGGTCCCACCCTGTCACCCAGCACGCCCCACAAAGCATAACCCACAATCCCGCTGAGGAACAGTAAACCCGTAAAAATGGCCACTTGTTCATCGGCTAAACCGAAATGCTTGATCCCATAAACTGCAATAAAACCACTCGCCATATTACCCATAAAACTCAACGAACGGCTGATCAGGTAAAACCTGAAATTAGAATCCTCTTTAATTATTCTTCTAAAACCTTTGAAATCGACCAGGTTGCTCTTAACCTGGGCAATACTTTTAATCCGCGCCTCCGTTTCCTCGCTATTTTCAGGTTCAATATTCATTGTAAAGAATAAATAAGAAAGCCACATCGCCAGCATACCAATGAAAAAACACACGGCATAGTTATAGGGATAGATCGTTTTGCTGAAGATCAACGCTGCTATTGCAGATCCAAGCATGCCAGATATCTGCCCAATAAAGTGCGAGGTACCAAAGAAGCGCCCGCGATGGCTGATCGGGATCACACTGGCGATCACCTCTTGCCACGGCAAAGCGACCAGCCCAGCAGCCAAGCCGCGCCATACGAGCAGCGTGACAAAAACCCATATGGCTGCATCAGGCGCCGCCTTCGGCAACCATAAAGCAAGCAGGGGTAAAAAGAAGTATGGCAGGCGCTCATTTATCGCCAAGACCTTTGCAAACGGTAATTTACGCGGCAGCCTTTCAACCAGCCCCGCCATAAAGAGCTGCGGCAAGAACCAACCCGCGCTCATGATAGCTGGCACCAGGCCAATTAACAGTGGAGAGTTGGTCAGTGTGGACATGAATACCGGCATGATCGTACTTACCGAGACAAAGCTGTCCCCAAACAGCCAGGCAGTCACATCCAGGACATTAACGATGAAGTTATGTTTAAAATGACGCACCACTGCCGGGGCAACATCATCACCCGGCGAAATCCGCAAGAAATTCTTAAATTCAGTCAAGACGCGCATCAGTAAAACTTAATTCCCTTTCCAACCTGTTAATACTTCCCCGGTATTATTCTGTATCTATTGCTGCCTTTTCATCTGGTTTAGAAACGAAATGGCTCAACAAATTATAACCCTCACCCGTGCGTCCGCGAAAATCTGAGACCGACACAAGCATGCAGTTTTTTACAAATTCACCCACACTGTCATTTGGGATTCTGCGCGGTTGGCCCACAAATGGTAAGGAATAAAGATAAGTGACTGCCCATCAATGGTCCGTGCATGCAGCACCCAGATGCCATTCAGCAGGGTTTCGTCAAAGACCGCCTGGATTGTGGATGGATCCAGGTGTAAGTTGAACAGGTCCAAGCCTGGGTTATCTATGCTTTCCAGACAATAAACCAGGGGGCCGCGCGTGAGCGCCACCTTGCCTTTGTGTCCCTTAACCCTGGGATGCGCCCGGCGCAACTGGATGGGCAGTTCAAAAACCAGCTCTACAAGGTCCCCCACCGACCAGCTCCGCTCAATCGTGATCCAACTGCTCTGATATGGGTCGTATCCAGAGGCTGTGTCAGAACTTATCACTGGGGAGTTAATTTCCTGAAGCAGCTCCCCATTGAGACTGACAAGGGTTCTGGCACTCCAAGATGGATGACGCAGGTGCAGCTTGTAGCTGGCAGAGTCTGACGGGGTGATCTTAAGGCTCACCCTGCCCTCCCAGGGCAGCGCTGACTGCATCTCCACACTTAAACCTGCTCCCTCTAAAGCTGCATTCAATCGGCTTACACTGCTGATATATTGGTGCACCCACAGCTCCTGGTCTTTACGCGAAACAACATAATTCCCCAGAACAGCCCAGGTGCGTGAAAGGTTCGAAGGACAACAGGGCACCGCATACCAGGGTCTGCGCACTATACCCCCACGGCAGGCAAGTGGATTATTGTAGAGATACGATCTGCCATCCATCCCAAATCCTACCAAAGCAGCGTTGTACAACTGCCATTCGAGCAGGTCACTGTATTTTGCTTTGTCAGTAAGCAGTGCCATCTCCCAATTCCAGAAGATGCTGCCCAGCGCGGCACAGGTCTCAGCATAGGCATATTCCGGGTCGAGTTCGTAATCGCGGCCGAAACCTTCCAGCGAAGGCAGTGAGCCAATCCCGCCAGTGATATACATACGCCGCCTGACCATGTGATCCCAGGTGCATTCCAGATTTTCTGTCCAGCGAATGTCCCCAGTTACCTGAGCCAGCATGGCAACTGCCGTTTCGAGGTAGGCAAAACGGACAGAATGGCCAACCGGTACCTTTTGTTTCCTTACCGCAGTATGTTGTTGAGCATATTTACCGCTGAGCGCACTCAGAAACCAACGCAGGGTAGCATTGGCTGGTTTTTTTGAGAAATTTCCGGGCGGTAATTTGCCTGGGATTTGCCCTAGATGGGTATCTAAATATTGTTGTTTGCGCTTTTGCACAAATTTATCGCGTCTTGCTACACTGATATATTGCTTCAGGGTATCCAGTGCAAGACATACAGAACGGCCGCGCTGCTGGATGAATTGCTGAGCCAGGTCAAGGTATGGACGATGCCCTGTAGTGCGATACAGCCGCAGCAGAGCGATCTCGATTTCCTCATGCCCGGGGGTGTAGATTGCACTTTTACCACTGAAATCAGAAACTATACGATCAGCTGCCAGGCGAGCAATTTGCAACAGCTCAGATTTAGCGGTTGCTTCAAAATGCGAAACACCTGCTTCGATCAGATGACCGTGACAATATAGTTCATGCTCAATTTGCAGATTTACCCAGCGTGTGCCCGGAAAGTGGATCTGGTTGTAAGTAAAGAGATAACCGTCTGAGTCCTGGGCTTTTTTCAACAGAGCAATGAAGTCATCCATGATAGCTGCAAGCGCCGCATCAGGCTGCTCGGCGTAAATGCGCGCCGCGGCATCCAGCCACTTATACGCATCCGAATCTGCAAAGAACCAACCTCTCCGCCAGACATCTTTTGCCTCAGCCAGGATTCGAAAGTTGTCAATACAGCCAGAGGCTTCAAGCTGCTCCCATTGGTGATAAATTGCATGCCGGGCATTGGTATCCAGCCAATAGCGCCAGAAACCACCCGTGATATGCGAGGAGATCATTCAGATTGTGCCTTTTTATAGCGCACGAAGAAGAGAGGAATCAATCCCAGCAGGGCGATGACCGAACCTACCTGAAAAATTATCGGAACAGGAATAAAACCTGCTTCACCATTGAAGCTTGTGGGGATGCCAAAGCGTTGTATCAAGGTTGACCCAATCCAGGGTCCAACAACCATAGGTATGGCAATCCAGAAGATCATGCGGATGCCCAGGAACTTGCCCCGGTTTTGTTCAGGCAAGAGGTCTTTCAGCCATGCTACAGAGGCAATGCCGCCAGCCACCGCAAATGCCTGCCATAAGAGCCCGGTCATTGCGAGCATAGGCAAGGTATTCACCAGTGAGATCAAGATGCCGCCCAGGCTGCTACCAATAACCGCGATCACAATCATCAGGCGCTTATTCCACCTGTCTGCCAGCAAACCAAAGGGGACCGCAAGAACAGCACTACCCAACATGACTGCGCCCCCGATGATGCTGAACTCGCTTTTGCTTACACCGACATAATTTTCAAGGTAAACGATCAAGTACGGAAAAGAAACCTGCATCCCGATGCTGCTGATCATGATAAAAAGCAATAATATGAATAAAGAACGGTTGTTTTTGAGCGTGTCCAGACTGAATAACTCGGCAAACTCCGCCCAGAATGAACGCTTCGGCGTATCGCTTTCAGGTGGTAAGGGTGCGTCTCGCAGCAGGCTACCGGCGATTAACCCGACAATGATAACGATGCCACCCAGGGTATAGAAGAAAATAAAATAGCCAAAAGTGTCGATCAGCATACCAGCTGCCACCATCGCCACAATTTGTGCCAGGAACAGGCTCAGGTTAAGCACACCTTCCACCCGCCCACGGGTATCAGGGGTAGCAATATCCACTGTCCAGGCATTGAAAGCGGCATCGTTGGCTGTTGAACCAAAAAATGTCATGATCGAATCGGCAATAACGACCATGATAACTGCGATAGCGCTTGATTTGATATAAGCCACAGTTGGAAAAAGGACAGTAGAAATTCCCCATAGAATATACCCAATCAGAATAAAGGGGCGTCTCCTTCCCCAGCGTGAGCGCGTGCGGTCGCTGAGGGTGCCCATCAGCAGGGTCGTCAGGGTTGCGGTGACCGCGCTGGCTGCCACCATCCATGCCACCGGGCGCGGGTCCGGCGTGATCATGTCAAAAACAAAGGTGTTGAACCAGGAGTTTTCAACTGCCCAGGCGATCTGGCCTGTCAGCGCCAGCGCAGCCATCACGATCCAGGTTCTTGAAGATATACGGTTTGAACGAGTAGTTTTCACGAGGGCTCCTTCTCAGTAAATACACATCCTTTCATATAAAGGTATGCTCGGGGATGATTGACGGAATTATACTCTAACCGTAAGGGTGACGCATGCGTTGCCCCCACATGACAACGGGTCACTTTGAGGGGCTTTCGCATGAATCGCAAGAATCGCAACGATTTCTACACACCCCCCACCCCGACAGGCATATTATGAGGGACTTTTGCGGCGTCGTGTCCAGATGAGGCATGTTTTGAGGGGTTTTCGCAGTTTCGCGTCCAGAGGAAGCACGTCCGTCGGATCGCAACGATTCCTACACACCCCCTATCAAGGCAAAACTTTTGGCAATGCACCCCCGCACTTAAGGTGCCAAAAGTTTTGCAAAAAGTTTTTTCCGCTCTGACCTTCCCCTTCACACTTGACTCTCATCCTAAAATTAGCTATAATCAAGCAAACGATTGCGCAATCGTTTGCGCA